>Ga0105092_10000906_pt1 | contig 15723 bp, 17 predicted proteins | sample PPLLak2March2015_FD_87021 | JGI IMG/M metagenome (GOLD analysis project Ga0105092, IMG submission 87021) | Freshwater sediment microbial communities from Prairie Pothole Lake near Jamestown, North Dakota, USA - PPLs Lake P7 Core (1) Depth... | ecosystem: Environmental > Aquatic > Freshwater >... | reverse complement strand
CCTCGCATCATCAGTGAAATGGCAAGCGTGAGGAAAGCGAGGTTGAAGGGCGTCGCGAGCCAACCCCCTGTGCGAAAAAACAGAAGCAGAAGGGACACAACAAGAACGAGCGGGGCGAGGTACAGATCAAGAGAGAGTCGACGATCAAATCGGGTCATCCCCAAGACGACGATCGTCCAGACAAGAAACGCAGCGGCAAGTGGAACCAGCCACGAAAGCGCGGCGAGGCCGTGCTTGGAGAGACCCAGAGGAAGCACTTCGTCGATCAGTCCGGGAAACGTGAGCAAGTAGAGAGCCGAGAAGAAGGCGATCCAGCCGGATCGGTCCCAGATCCGCGAGAAGGGAGCCAGAGACGGGATGCTGGGAGCCAGCTGAGCGAGCGCTAACAACAGGCCGCCAAGCGAGAGCAAGCAGACCAAAATCAGATGCGTGCCCTCGTGAGCGGCCGCAGCGCCGACACAGGCGGAAAAGACAAGACCGACTGTCGCAGCCGCCATGAGGAGGCGCGAACGTTTCCACCACGCCAGAGGTGCGACCAGTGCGGCGATCATCACGGGACCGAGATGAATGAAGCGCTCGAACATCACGGTTTCGGTCGCGGACCAGATCGAGAGCAGCGCGAGAGCGGCAATCGCCTGAGGTATCGAAGCCAGCGCCCAGGCGGCTGCGAGGGCGCCGAGCGCCCATGCCAGGAAACCGTTCGGATAGTGGGTGTCAATATGGTAGATCTGGGCGATCAGCCAGATCCCCGACCCGTAAAGGACTGTGCCCAAGAGGCATAACGCCTCTCCCACTCCGCGGTACCGGCCTCCCCGCAGGAACAGCCAGGCTCCGCCTCCGTGGGCCAGCAGGAGCAATCCGAACACAATACCGAGCTTCCCGAACTTCGGAATCGCGTTCCAGTTGTAGGCAAACATCAGAACGATTCCCAGGCCGAGAATGGCCGCACCCAGGCTCGAAAAAATGATCGTCGCCCAAGGAGTGCCACCCTCGGGCTGTCTATAGCGGGCCCTGATCCCTTCCGCCTGGCCGAGCGTGATGAGGCCTTCAGCCATCCACTGCTCGATCTCGCCGTGCAGCCACCGAATCTGTTTTTTCATACCGGGTCGACTCTACTCCCTGTCCGGCCCCACACGCCAGAGTCTTATGTTCCAAGGAGACAGCGAGTAGCACTAGCTCGCAGGTGCTTTGCCAGAAGCGGCGGGAGTGATAGACTGCTCGCCTGACGGTGATCAAAACGATCCTCAGAAGCAAGCGACCTCTGACTACGGTCGCTATCGTCGTAACCCTTGCGGCGCTACTCTGCCTCGGGATTGCGCGGGCGGCCAGACAGCCGGCGCGCGCTCACCCTCAAGGCGCCGCTTTGGTGCACCTGTCCTCGGCCAACACAGTCGACACTCCGTGGCCGACGACGGGCTGGGTTTATTCCTCACCGGAGCAGGAGGGCATGGACTCGGCCAGGTTGGAGCAAGCCTCCGAGTACATCGACGACTACTGTCCCACACGTTTCAGTCTCCTGGTGGTCCGAAACGGGCGGCTCGTTTTCGAGCGCTACTATCACGGAAGCTATCCAAGCCAGGCCAATAACATCAAGTCGATGTCGAAGAGTATCTTGTCGGTGCTCACGGGAATCGCGCTGGACGAAGGTTTGCTCACCGGAGTCGACCAGAAGCTTGATCAGTTCTTCCCGGAGTATTTCCGGCCCGGGGACGATCCCCGAAAGCACGATATTACCCTCGAGCACCTGATGACGATGACCGCAGGGTTCGAGTGGGTGGAAAACGGAGAGATTTGCTTCCGGTGCTTCTCGAGCCCGGATTGGCATCGATTCACGATTGAATCCCAACTTACCAGCAACCCGGGTGAGGTTTTCAACTACAACACGGCACTCACTCATTTGCTTTCCGGCATCCTGACGAAGGTCTCCGGCACCACCACACGCGACTTCGCGACGTCCCGTCTGTTCGACCTGCTCGGCATGACCTGCGTGGCGTGGAGCCGGGACCCGCGGGGTTACTACTTCGGCGGATCTGAAGTCTGGCTCACGCCCCGGGATTTGGCCAAGTTCGGACTGCTGTTTCTGCGCGAGGGTCGGTGGGAGGACCGGCAGGTTGTGTCAGGCCAGTGGCTCGGCAAAGCGTCGCGGCTACGCATTCGAACGAGGTCGGATACTGGCGACTACGGGTACTGGTTTTGGACGAAGAATCTACGCGGTTATCCGACGACGTTATGTGCGGGCTATGGCGGACAATACATCTTCCTAATCCCCGACCTTGACCTGGCAGTGGTCACTACGGCGCGTTCGGATTACGCCAATGCGCCTTACGCGACCTACGCGGACCCATACAACATCTTAACCACCTACATTCTTCCGGCCGTGAAGCTGGGTCTGCCGGAGATTAACCCTGGTGGAGTTGCGCACCTGCCCGACCACGGCGCTCGTCTGGCACGAGGCGCATTCGCCTCTGTATCTGGACACGAATTCTCGCTGGTCGAAAGCACGTGGGACGATGCGATCGCCGTGGACGGCGGGCTCCCAGAAGGCATTGGGGGTGTCCGGGTTTTTCTGAACGGCAGAGCGGCGTATCCGAGCCTGGTTAAGGGTGATGAAATCCAGTTCCTCGTTCCACCCGATATCCCCGCGGGCCAGTACACCCTGGAGATTCGAACGCCTCAAGGGCGCGCTTACAAAGAGGTAGAGGTGGCTGACTATGCTCCCGCTCTTTATACCTCCCGGCGAGCAGGCGGGCGAAGCTTGGCAAATCTGAGGTCGGTTCGCCCCGGCGCCATTGTCGATTTGAGAGCTTCAGGCCTGGGCCCCTCGGTTCCCCCCGCTCCTGCTGGTGCTGTTCTGGACGAACCCCGCCCACTGGCGGAGACGCCCGACGTCCTGGTGGGAGGGCGTCCGGCACAGGTCGTTTCCGCCGAACTCGCCTCGACTGGAATCTGGCGCCTCGGCATCCGTGTTCCTGACGACACGCCGCCTGGTCCTGCACTTGTCGAAGTCCGCGCCGGCGGCGTGCCCAGCCAGGCTGAAGCTTTCCTCGAGATCGGGACGCGACCTCGCGTCCGCCGGCGATGACCGAGGTCGGAGCCTCCACACCTCACGCCGGCTCATTCGTCAGCCACTTCATACGGGACATTGCAGGCGGATAGGCCGGGCTCGGCCCGGATCAACCGAATTCCGATACTCCTTGACAGATCCTTGGCTATTTGGCTAAACTGCCAAGCGTGATAAACATGGAAAAGAAGGATCGTCTCCGCTTGGAAAGCCGTGCCCGGATCATGAAGGCCCTGGGGCACCCGACGCGGCTATTTATCGTCGAGACCCTGGAGTCGCGCGAACACTGTGTCTGCGAGCTGACCGCAATGATCGGCGCCGACATCTCCACCGTCTCCAAGCATCTCTCGATTCTCAAGCAGGCCGGAGTGGTGCGGGACGAAAAGCGCGGTTCTCAGGTGTTCTACACGCTTCGTGTCCCTTGCGTACTCAGGCTTTTCGACTGCGTGGAGGCAATCGTCAAAGATTCGGCGCGGGATTATCTGGAGTTGTCTCAGTGAGCACCGAAGTGTGTCCTGTTCCGCCACGAGCCGCGACTGAGCAGCCCGAAGCCAAGTCGGCTGTCAGCCTCGACGTCTGGCGAAACGAATGGAAAACCCTTCTCACAATTCTTGTCGTCTTCCTGGGCGCCTATTACCTGCCTGTCGGCTCCGCCCGATTTGACAACGCCGTCCTGGAATCGTTCCACCTTCTGAAGTGGTATGCACAGGAGCACGTGCTGCTGTGCCTTGTCCCGGCATTTTTCATTGCCGGAGCGATCGGAGTGTTCGTCAGCCAAGCCTCGGTGATCCGCTATCTGGGCGCCCGGGCTAACAAAGTGCTGGCGTACGGGGTCGCATCGGTTTCCGGCACGATTCTGGCTGTCTGTTCCTGCACCGTGTTGCCGCTTTTCGCGGGCATCTACCGGATGGGCGCGGGACTCGGCCCGGCTTCGGCGTTTCTGTATTCCGGCCCGGCGATCAACATTCTGGCCATCGTCCTGACCGCCCGGGTGCTGGGAATCCAGCTCGGCTTGGCGCGCGCGGTCGGCGCCGTCCTCTTTAGCGTCATCATCGGGCTCGCGATGCATTTCATCTTCCGCAAGGAAGAGCAGGAAAAGGTCGACGCCCAGATGGCGATGCCTGAGCCCGAGGCGACGAGGCCGCTGTGGCAGACGAGCCTCTACTTCGCCTCGATGGTCGCCGTACTGGTCTTCGCGAACTGGGGGAAACCAGAAGCGACGAGCGGATTCTTTTCCACCGTTCACGCGATCAAGTGGATCCTCACGGGGGCCGCCGCCGCTTTTCTTGGGCTCCTGCTCGCGCGGTGGTTCGGCCTGGGGTGGGCTCGTCTGGCGGCTGTCGGCGTGCCCACTGCTCTGGCCGCTGTGCTTTTCCCCGAGCAGATTGTCGCGTTCACGATCGGCAGCGTAGGTCTGGCCATTGCGACCAGCACGGATTGCGGCCCGATGCGCGAGTGGTTCAACGCGTCCTGGGCTTTTGCCAAACAGATCCTGCCCCTCCTGTTTTTCGGAATCCTCGTCTCGGGAATTCTGCTGGGCCGGCCTGGACACGAAGGCCTTATCCCCTCGGAATGGGTCGCGACGCTGGTCGGCGGCAACTCGCTCTCGGCGAACCTGTTTGCTTCCGTCGTGGCGGCTTTCATGTATTTCGCCACGCTCACTGAAGTTCCGATCCTCCTCGGCCTGATTGGAAGCGGGATGGGGGACGGCCCCGCCCTGGCCCTGTTGCTGGCCGGACCGGCGCTTTCGTTGCCGAACATGCTGGTGCTGCGAAGCATTATGGGAACCAAGAAGACGGTGGTTTTCGTTGGACTCGTCATCGTCCTCGCGACCGTCACTGGGATGTTTTACGGTTGGCTGGTTGGATAGCTGTGGCCTTACAAGACTCGGAGAGAAATCGAATGAAAAAGAGAACAATGCTTTTTGCTGGTTTCGCGGTCCTGGGCCTCGTCACTTCGCTCGGAGTGCTCGACATCTGCGACTGCACGCGTCTTGCGGGCGGCCCGGCCGTCGCAGCTGCGTCGGATACCGACAAACCCATCTCGGAAGGCGTCAAGATCGTAGCCTATTACTTCCACGGAACGACGCGTTGCGCCACCTGCCGAAAAATCGAGGCGTACTCCCATGAGGCCGTTCAAGCGGGGTTCGGCGAGGCACTGAGAGCCGGCAAGCTCGAGTGGCGGACACTGAACGTGGAAGAACCGGCCAACCGGCATTTTATCAAGGACTATCAGCTTTACACGCGATCCGTCGTACTGGCGAGTTTCCAGGGAGACAAGCAGTTGCGCTGGAAGAACCTCGACCAGGTCTGGGTCCTGGTCGGAGACAAGGGACAGTTCACCCGGTATGTGCAGAACGAAGTGAAAACATTTTTGGAGAGCCGGTAATGGACTCCCTGTTTCTCGCACTCGGGTCCGCGCTCTGGCTGGGTGTTTTGACCTCGATCAGCCCCTGCCCACTGGCCACGAACATCGCCGCCATTTCGTTTCTCAGTCGACACGTCGACAGACCGTGGCGGACTTTCGTACTCGGTCTGCTCTATACGGTCGGGCGCATCCTCAGCTACGTCGCGGTCGGGCTTATCGTGATGGTCAGCCTGGTGTCAATACCTTCGCTGTCACTCGGACTGCAGACCTGGATGAATCGGCTGATCGGTCCGCTCCTGGTCATCATCGGGCTCTTTCTGCTAAACGTTCTGAAACTTAACATCCCGGCTCTGGGCTTCGGTCCGGGGGGACGAATCGAGCGGCTGGCGAATCGAGGAGGGTACCTCGGAGCCGCACTCCTTGGGGCAGCATTCGCTCTGTCCTTCTGCCCGGTGTCGGCCGCCCTGTTTTTCGGCAGCCTGGTTCCCCTTGCTCTGGCTCATCAATCGGGAACGGCGATGTTCTCCGTATACGGGGTCGGAACGGCGGTCCCGGTGCTCGGGTTTGCCACGGTTCTCGCTTTCTCCAGTCACTGGCTGACGAAGGCTATGCGAGTCACGGCGAGCGTCGAGCGCTGGGCAAAGGCGATCACAGGCGTCGTCTTCCTCGTAATCGGAATTTATTACATCTGGATGTACACCTTTTCCCCGGCCACCTTTTAGCTGGCTCGGAATTTCAGGTCAAAGACTAACAAAGGAAAATTTATGAAGATCCAAGTCGTGGGCACGGGTTGCCCCAAGTGTCAGAAGGTCGAACAGAACGTCATAAACGCCTGCGCCGAGCTGCAGCTCGATGCGGACATTACCCATGTCAAGGACATCACGCAATTCGCCAAACTGGGCATCATGTTTACCCCGGGCGTGGTCGTCGACGGCCGAGTGGTTTTCTCCGGCAAGGTCCCGAGCGTCGAAGAGATCAAGGCCGCCCTCGCCTGAGGATCCGAGAAACCAAGAGCTTACATAGACACATTGACATTAATCGATCTAAAATCGTATATTCCTCCCATGGACCCACTGGTAAGAAGCTTCAAGGCGTTGGCTGACCCGGTCCGGCTCCGAATAGTCGACTTCGTGAGCAACCCCGTGCGCAGTTGCTGCGCTCAGGAGGATGCGGTATGCGCGTGTCGTCAGGCCGACAGCGTAACCCGGCGCGATCACGGAGGACTTTAGTGGACGGAACAACAAAGCGTTTGTCTTTTCTGGACCGCTATCTGACTCTCTGGATTTTTTCCGCCATGGCCCTCGGTGTCGGGTTGGGCTATCTGATTCTGGGAGTCGAGGCGTTTCTGAACAGGTTTCAGGTGGGGGCGACGAACATTCCGATCGCCATCGGCCTGATCCTGATGATGTACCCGCCGCTCGCGAAGGTCCGCTATGAAGAGCTCGGGGAGGTGTTTCGCAACTGGCGTGTTCTGGGCCTGTCGCTCGTGCAGAACTGGATCGTCGGTCCCCTGCTGATGTTCTTCCTGGCGATCATCTTCTTGCGCGGGTATCCGGAATACATGATCGGGCTCATCCTGATCGGCCTGGCCCGCTGCATCGCCATGGTTATCGTTTGGAACGAGCTGGCGAAGGGCGACAGCGAGTATGCGGCCGGTCTGGTCGCCTTTAACAGCATCTTCCAGGTCTTGTTTTTCAGCGTCTACGCCTACGTCTTCATTACCGTGCTGCCACCGGTTTTCGGCCTGTCGGGAAGCATCGTGGACATCAGCATGGGTGAAGTCGCGAAGGCCGTTTTCATCTACCTGGGCATTCCTTTCCTCGCCGGCCTGCTGACGCGAGTCTTCCTGCTGCGCGCCAAGGGGCGTGAGTGGTATGAGAAGCGCTTCATTCCCAAGATCAGCCCGATCACGCTGGTAGCGCTGCTCTTCACGATCGTCGTGATGTTCAGCCTGAAGGGCAATCTGATCGTGCGGATACCGTTGGATGTGGTCCGCATTGCGATTCCGCTGGTCATCTATTTCGTCGTCATGTTCCTGGTTAGTTTCTACATGGGCCGCAAAATCGGTGCCGATTACTCCAAGACAACGACCTTGTCCTTTACGGCGGCCAGCAACAATTTTGAGCTCGCGATCGCGGTAGCGATTGCCGTCTTTGGGATCAACTCCGGGGTCGCGTTTGCCGCTGTAATCGGGCCCCTCGTCGAGGTGCCTGTTCTGATCAGTCTCGTCAACCTGGCTTTCTACTTCCAGCGACGCTGGTTTGGACATGAGCTGGCGGCCGCTCCCGTCACGCTTCGCGCCGCCGCCCCTGAGTGCCCGAGCGTCATCGGCGGGAAGAAGCAGATCGGCTAGATCGAGTCGCGACAGAATGGAGGTCTTGCGTGGCCCAGACATCGAAGCCCAGCATATTGTTTCTATGCACCAAAAATTCCTGTCGGAGTCAGATGGCCGAAGGCTGGTGCCGGCGGCTCAAGGGCAACAGCTTCGATGCGTTCTCGGCAGGCATCGAAAAGAGCCAGGTTGATCCCCGCGCGGCGCGGGCCATGGCCGAGGCCGGAGTGGACATCTCGAAGCAACACTCAAAGCAAGTCTCGGAGCTTTACGGAACGTTCGACTACGTGGTGACCGTGTGTGACGCGGCCTCCGAGCAATGCCCGATTTTCCCGGCCAAGACCCGGGTGATTCACGCCGGTTTTGAGGATCCGCCGAAGCTTGCCAAGAATGCCAAGAGCGAGGAGGAAGCCCTTTCGCACTATCGCAGAATCAGGGACGAGATCCGCGGGTTTGTGGAAGGGATCGAGCAGAGCCTGGGCGTTGCGCGATAGGTGTCTGCCGGCAACTGAAAAGGAGCTGTGACTTAGGGCGTATTGCCCAAATCGGAAGACGGCGGGCGACGACGGTCACGGGCACTTTTTTGGAGTGCGGCGTCATCAGCCGGGGAAGAAAGACCTTGGAGACCAGACTCGCACTGACCACGAGGCTCACCGCTCCGCGGCTGATCGCCTGGGAGAACAGAGTCCATGGCAGCAGGGCCGCATATGCGAAGACCGGGTAGGGAATACCGTCGGAGGGCATCTTTGCGAAACCGCCATGGTGAACAACGGCTGCACAATTGCCCAGGCGGCGCCTATGGCCGTCTGCTTGTAACGCGCCTTGGCATCGCGCCACATCAGGAAGTACAGCAACTCGCGCTGGCGCCACAGTTCGGCCAGTTCCAGTTCCAGCAAGCCTCTTCGCGGAGCAATCACAAATCGTCGAGGTTCGGGAAGAACCCCGTTTGTCTCGTTCGTCGCTGCATCACCTATCCGCAACCCCGCCTCTGGACGTGCCTGCATTTATTGTCTAATTTTTCGGTGCGGACCTGAAGCTGACCGAGGGAATGGTCTGCCTTTCCCCAGCCGCTTGGACTTCAGCCGGGCCTCAAACGATAATGAGGTCGTATATTCGCTCAGGACAAAGAGCCATGAAAACGCTTCTTGTTTCTGCCGTACTACTTTGCTTCACCGCGCCTGCACTGGCACAAGACAACCCGAAGCTTAGCGCCGAGGAGATGCACCGGCTTCATCAGAACTCCAAGGCCTACATCGCGTTTCTCGAGGATCCCAAGCGGGATGAGTACCAGAAGCCCCATGAGGTGATCATGGCGCTGGATCTGAAGGACGGGGAACGCGTCGCCGATATTGGCGCTGGCTCCGGGTACTTCGCCTTTCGCATGGCCAGGCATGTGGGGGCGGCCGGCCGAGTTTACGCAGTCGACGTTAATCCTGACATGATCATCCACATGAACCGGGCCATCCGGGATGTGGGCGCTACGAACGTAACCACGATTCTCGCTCCGCCGGATGATCCGCTTCTGGCAGACCAGTCCGTCGATCGCTTCTTCATTTGCGACACCTGGCATCACATCGAGAACCAGACGAAGTACCTGGGACTCATGAAGAAGATGCTGAAGCCGAACGGGCAGGTGGTCATGATCGACTTTCAGAAGCGCGAGCTTCCAGTGGGGCCTCCTCTCGAGATGAAGATCGCGAAAGAAGACTTGATCGCCCAGATGCGGGCCAACGGATTCGAGCTTCTGAAGGAGCACACCTTTCTCCCGTACCAATACTTTCTTGTCTTCACGCGGGCGGCGGGTGCTTCGGAGTAAGCCCGATCAGTCTGCAGCCGGACAGGATACGGGCTTTCGAAGGCTTTTTCTGGAGGTGGGACGTGAACGACGAGCGGACGCTGTTCCGGCGAATTGTGACGACGGATGCTCCAACGGCCGTCATTCTGATCCGGCTCATGGTAGGTGGGATTTTCTGCTCGGAAGGTGTCCAGAAGTTTCTGTACCCGGACGAAGTGGGCGCGGCCCGTTTCGCGAAGATCGGAATCCCGGCGCCCGAAGCGATGGGGCCGTTTGTCGGAGTGGTCGAAGTCGTGTGCGGCGCCTTGCTGTTGGCGGGCCTCCTCACCAGGCTCGCGGCTATCCCGTTAATCATCGACATGCTAGTCGCGATCCTGTCGACCAAAATCCCGATCCTGATAGGCTCCGGTTTCTGGGGCTTCAGTCTTCGGCAGACGGCGTACGCCGGATTCTGGGGAATGGCGCATGAAGCGCGCACCGATTTCTGTATGCTTCTGGGTTCATTGTTCCTCCTGATCGCCGGGGCCGGGACATGGTCCCTTGATAGGCGGCTCGAGGCTCGTGAGTCAACCCGAGCTAAACAACGCCGTGAATACTCCGAAGGGTCCGAAACATGATGATTTGCGGAGTCGGCTTGCGGGTCGTTCCCGGAGAGCTGGCCACCCTTCCGGTCGCGGTGGTCAGGTAACGGCGGCGGCGCGGGTGCAGGAACTGGCGCGGGGTCAGCTGGTCGCCGTACTCGCCAGCCTCCGCGCCACCCAGAGCTTGACAAGCCGTCGAGTCCTCCGAATAATCTGCGCCAGCAACGGTAACGGTTTCACGGGAAGTCATGGGGGCCCTATGCCGCGATTTAAGGAGATGACGATGAAGATTTGGAAAAGCGCTGTTCTGGCTGTGGGATCATTCTTTCTGGCCGGCGGAATGCTGGCGGCACAACAGGCAGATAGGGCCGGCTGCACGGATCATCCGCTGTTCCCGACGCGAATGCCGAACTATCGCATCCAGGACTGCAAGGTCGAGGACTTCGGGATGTACGAGTTCTGGACGAAGAACGCGAGGGTAAAGGTGCCAGTCGAGGGCAAGACCACCTTTATCACGTACCGGTTCACCGGTACCAGAGGCACCGAACCGAGCGCTCTCGCGGTTGTCCGTAACTACGAGAACGCCATTAAGAAGGTGGGCGGCGTGGTCCAGGACAGCAAGCCCGATTGGTGGGTCAATGCGAAGATTGTCAAGGACGGCAAAGAGGTATGGGCCCAGATCCAGAAGGGGAACGGCCTGATCTGGCTGAACATTGTTGAGAAGACGGAGATGGAGCAGCACATCGTGGCTGACGCCGCCGCTTTCGCGAACGACCTCCGGACCACGGGTCACGTGGCCGTCTACGGCATCAATTTCGACACCGGCAAGGCGACCATCACCCCAGAGTCGGCGCAGGCCATCGGTGAAGTCGCGAAGTTGCTGAAGACCGATGCCGGGCTAAAGGTCCACGTCGTGGGGCACACGGACAACGTTGGGACGGTGGACAGCAACCTCAAGCTGTCGCAGGACCGGGCCGCCGCCGTCGTCCAGTCGCTCGTGCAGCAGCACGGGATCCCCGCCGCGCGCCTGCGAGCTTACGGCTGCGGCACGTTCGCGCCGGTCGCGTCGAACGACGCGGAGGATGGCCGCGCGAAGAACCGCCGGGTTGAGATCGTCAAGCAGTAGCCAGAACGAGTGGTATGCCGTTCCACCCCTTCCGGTGGGACGGCATACAGTCCTTCCTCCCAGCGGTCCACTCCGTCTACGAACCTGGTTTCAGTTCACGAAAGCGTTTAGCTTAGCTAAACGCTTTTCAGTTCACGGAGCTTACCGTCAATATGCTTGAGCGCCAGTTCGAGCTGCGCGCGGTAACGCTCGTTGCGGGCGGCTTCGATTCGATTGAGGAGCTCGGTCCTCGAGAGCAGGAGCGATTCGATCTCAGCCTGCTTGTCACGATCGCGTTGCGATGAAACAGCCTTGGGGCGGGCCTTTTTTTCGGCTTCTGCGGAGGCGATCTGATCCTCGACGGCCTTGCTTTCCCATCCTCTGGCCATGAGTTAAGTATATCCCGGCAGCCATGAGTCGGTTGTTGGGCGGCCATCGACAGCGAAGTCGCAGGATCAGCCGTCCGTCAGGGTCTGCTCGAGCCCGTTGACCTTTGGACAGCAGAGACACAGTAACCGTTGTGAGAACTCAGAAATCAACTTGAAAGCGCATCTGGAAGATATCCGCAGTCCCGCGGTTCTCGAGGTCCGCGCGTACATAGTTCCACATGATCCGGCTGTTCGGATTCAAGTACCAGTTTAGGCCGGCCGTCCAATCCTTCAACTGCCCCCCATGGATCGGGGCATCTTCAAGATCGAGCTTGGAGTAACGCACAGCCAGCTCCCACGCGCCGGGACCGCCACTCTTGGAGATAAACGATTTTCGCGGGCGAATCCGGCTGAAGGCCGCCTCCGATGCGCGGTAGCTTCGGTGTTCCCCGGTCACAAAGAAGCTGCCATAGATATAGAAACCGTCAAACGAGGAATCAAGCCCAGTGCCCGTGTCCGAATCCACGTGCACGTACTCGGCCTGCAGAGAAGCCGGGCCGAAGACCACGGCGGCTTCGGTGCCGACCAGGTTCAGAGCCTCGGCCGGGAAAACGCCCGTGTCCACGAGCTGTGGTGCCAGGTGGGTTTCCGGTCGTTCCCGGAAGCGAAACTGGGAAGCAGTATTCCGCCTGCTGTAGGCAACACCCAGATGCAGCAGCCGCCGGCCGTCTTCTTCGAACCAGGGCAGGCCGGTCACGCGGCCGGTGAACGCGTAGTTTTCGTCTCCAGTAGCGCGCCCGATGTCATCGGTGTCCCTGAAGACTCCGATCGCCCAGCTGACCCTTTCGCCCAATTCCCGCTCGTGGATCATGATGCCCGTATGCCTCGACGGCACGAGGGCATTCGCCAGGGAACGCTCCATGAACGTCGTGAAATTGGAGCTCGCTTGTTCTTCCAAGCCGAGCGGCTCCTTAAACTGGCCGATGCGGATATTGCCGACCGCGGGCAGCTTGCGAAGTCCCAGGTACATGTCTCGAAAAACGGCGGTGCCGGTGGCAAAGTCAAGCTGGGTCTTAAACTCCAGTTTCTCGTACATCACGCCGGAGACAGCCAACCGTGCCCTGCGGAATTCCGTTCCGTCTTCCAATTCCCCGAATCGCTCATCCAGAGTCTCGTCGCCTTCCATGAATGCCCAGTCGTTGTGGATGCGCCCGCCGATCTGGAATTCAAACGACTTGTCGGAGGTCTGCAGACGCAGCCCGTCCTGCCACTCAGCTTTGAACGAAGTGTCTTCTTTCTTCTCAGCGCTCTCATCAGACTGTGCGAGAGCGCTGGCAACAAGCACCAGGACTATGCACACCAGTACGATTTTTCGCATGACCATAGATTACGGGTGAAGAATCAAGATTGAATAAAGAGCGTGTAACCACCGAGACAAGCAAATTGCTCGCCGGCCCCGGAACTAAGACATCTGCAGCGCCCGATGATTGATCATATCAAGCACGCGGTGCCGGCTACAGTCCTGGCCCCCGGCAACTTATTGTTGACACCGTCAACTCGCGGGGACAGTATCAGCCAGGGGAACTCCAGATGAAGATCGGCTTTCATACGGATGCGTTCAACTCCGCGTATTGGTCCTTCGACAAATGCCTTGCCTGGGCGACGAGCCACCGAGTCCGCTATATCGAGTGCGGACTTATCGATGGGGTGAGCTGGATTCACGGCCTGGGGTATCAGCCTCACGTGGCCATGTATGAGGACCCCAAGCTGCTGCGGCGCAAAATGGAACAGTACGGCGTGCAGTTCTCCCAGGTGGATGCCGCCTACCCGCTCTCGGGCCTGGATGGTCCTATTCGGGGCGTCCCCTACGTCATGAAGGCCATCGCATGGGCTGCCCAAATCGGGTGCCCCTGCGTTGACACGACCGACGGCATGCAGCCTCCGGCTGACCTCGATGAACGCGAGGCGATCGCCCTGATGCATCGGAGCTACAGGCAGATTCTCGAGGTCGCCGAAGCGCATGGAGTCGTCGTGAACATCGAGCCGCACGGGCACTTCACGACCAACCCGGACACCATGGACGAGATGCTCTCGTTCTGCGACACTCCCCTGCTGCGGCTCAATATGGATACCGGGAATACATTTATTGCCGGACGCGACCCGGTAGCCTTCCTGAAGCGTTTCCTCTCCCGCGTCAGCCACGTGCACTTGAAAGACGTTTCCCCTTCGCTGGCAGCCGCGACACGCGGTCATCAGACGGGGATTGCGGTCAGCCACTGTGCCCTTGGTGAGGGGGCCAACGCCGACAACATCCGCGAATGCCTTGTCCTGCTGAGAGACAACGGTTACGCGGGTGTGCTCAGCATAGAATGCGAAGGGCAAGGCGGGCCAATGATCGAGAAGTCTCTGACCTGGCTGCGCCGTGTCTTGGAGGAATTGCATGTTTCCGAGGAGTCTTCAACAGCGTGACCGGACGCAGCGCCAGTCTTTTAGAGCCGCGGACGCAGCGCTTTTCAGCGGAGTAAGCGGGTTCTCGTTGCCGTGGAGCACGATCTCGGGCACCCTCTTACGGTCCCGCTGCCCGAAAGTCTTGAGGAGGACCAGATGCCTGTTGAAACCAGCCCAGTTGTTTCGAGATCGACCTCTCGCCGCCGCTTTCTGAAGCTCTCAGCCGGCGCTGCCGCAGCCACAACCGTAATACCCGAGCTCAGCCGAAGCGCATGGGCGGCCGGCAGCGATGTTATCCGCGTGGGGCTCATTGGCGCTGGACTGCGCGGGACCGACGCGGTCACGAACGCACTGGACGCCGATCGCGGGATAAGACTGGTTGCGGTCGCCGATCTCTTTGCCGACAAAATCAAGACGTCCCTGGCAAAAATCAAGGAGCACGCCCGGGAGATCAAACACGAAGGCGTTGTCGTCGACGATGCCCACTGCTTCGCGGGGTTTGATGGTTATCGCCACGTCATCGAGAGCTCCGACGTTGTGTTAATCGCCTGTTCGTCCAGGTTTCATCCCAGGTACCTGAGAGCTGCCCTGGAAGCGGGCAAACATGTCTTCGTGGAAAAGCCGCACGGTATAGACCCGGTGGGAGTCCGGGAGACCCAGGAGGCCTGCGAGCTGGCGCGCACCAAAGGCCTTTCCGTCCTTTCCGGCCTTCACAACCGCTACAACCCGGGCGTCCAGGAGACGGTCAAACGGATTCACGACGGCGCGATTGGCGATGTGGTCTCTATGGAAGTGAACTTCCTGCGTGCCCCATACGTGCTCGTCGCGCGACAGGCCGGCTGGAGCGAAATCGAGTACCAGTACCGAAACTGGTACCACTTCTCCTGGCTGTCCGGCGATGACGTGACCCAGTCCCTGGTTCACAGCCTGGACAAGGTCGCCTGGATCATGCACGAGGAACCTCCTGTGAAGGCCCATGGCCTGGCCGGGCGCTCGGCTTCCTTCGGGGATATTTACGGAGACGTCTTCGACCACCACTCGGTGGTCTATGAGTATACGAATGGCATAAGGGCGTATGCCTTCTGCAGGACTCAGGAACGATGCCACAGCGGCGTTTCCGACTACGTCTTCGGAACTAAAGGACAAGCCGAGTTGTTGGGCTACCGGATTCGAGGAGAGGTCAACTGGGACTACAACGGGCCGGTCGAGAAGCCGTACAAACAGGAGCAAAAGGAGTTCTTCGCCGGAATCCGCGCCGGCCGCCCCATCAACAGCGGCGACTACATGGCGAAGAGCACGATGCTTGCAATCCTTGGTCAAATCGTCTGCTATACCGGAATACAGATGAGTTGGAGAAAGGCGGCGAACTCGAACTTCGAGTTCCAACCGCGCGACTGCGATTTCACGACCGAGCCGCCAGTCAAGCCGGGCCCGGGTGGCCTTTACCCGGTCGCGGTCCCCGGGGTGACGAAACTGGTAGAAGGAACGTAACCCAGCAGTTTCAGTCGCGGTCAACCACGACCACACGCGGTTCAACCTCGCCAACCGGGCCGTAAAGCGGCGGATTCTGGACCGCGAATCCGCCCGACGACTGAGCGCTAACGCATGGTGGGGAGTCGTAGGGCGGATTCGCGGTTCAGAATCCGCCGCTTTACGGCCCGGTTGG
>Ga0105092_10000905_pt1 | contig 15731 bp, 11 predicted proteins | sample PPLLak2March2015_FD_87021 | JGI IMG/M metagenome (GOLD analysis project Ga0105092, IMG submission 87021) | Freshwater sediment microbial communities from Prairie Pothole Lake near Jamestown, North Dakota, USA - PPLs Lake P7 Core (1) Depth... | ecosystem: Environmental > Aquatic > Freshwater >... | reverse complement strand
CAAGCGTGTCGACGGGCTTTTATCGTGGCCGGACTCTCCAGAGTCCGGCGCGTACATCGTGCAACCAGCCATCATCCACGCGCCGGACTCTGGAGAGTCCGGCCACGATAAAAGCCCGTCGACCCGCTTGATTTTTTCACACCTTCTGAACGCTGAACGGTGTCCGCCTAGCTTTTCTGGTCCTGGTTGCCCTTCTGACCTTCCGCTTCGGCAATCTGCTCGTCATACCATTCGGAATGGTGCGAGCGGGCGTTGTCTTCGGGCATCTTGCCGGTGAGCCACGTCCAGCTCATCGGGTACTCACGCGGGTGGAAAATCGTGAAGAAGAAATGCCAGACGATGATGGCCAGCGTGGCCAGCCAAGCCTCATAGTAATGGATGGTCTGACTGACCTGTACGATCCAAACCGGGAAATAGCGGACCGCGACGGCGGGATACCAGAGGACGAATCCGGTCAACGCCATGATCCCGGTACCCCACACCAGTGCCCAATACTCCGCTTTCTGGGTGTAATCGTAGCGGTTGAATTTGACGTGTTCCGGGTGCTTCCACAAGTGGTACCTCATCTGATGGATGGAGTCTGTGAAATCCCGCCACCGGGGAATCATTGACGCAAATTCCTCACGACCACGTCGATTCACCGTGATGTAGAGCAGGTGTGTAAAGCCCAGCACGATCAATGACCCAGCCAGGATCCGGTGGGTGGTGGAACGAACCCACTCGGTCATTCCCAAACGGGCCAGCTGCTCGACCCACCAGGCCTGTGGGAAGCGCAGGGCAAATCCCGTTATGACGAGGCCAATGAAGCAGATCGCCAGGGCGATATGCTGCACCACCTGTACTCGATCCATGCGGAGAAAACCGGGGACCGCTTTCTCGGCCCGCTTCTTCTCGACCATGTAGTAGTTGAGGATGATCAGGTTGTGGAGCGCCATGCCTCCGATGACGACGGCTATCATGATGATATAGAGGCGCTGCACCCAGTTAACCAGCGGATTTGAAGCGAGTGAGGCGGTGCGGTGTGTGTAGCTAACGGCGAAAGCCTCGGTCGCGTCCGGATGGCATTGCCGGCAGGTCTCCATGACATTTCGTCGACTCACCGTCGAAGCCGAGTCCCTCTTGGGCAACACCCAGTGGGCGGTATGGCAATCGACGCAAGTCGCCACGTTTTCGGCGCCCGACAGCGACGCCCAGCCGTGGTAGCTGTCCACGTACGTCTCGACCACGTAGTCGGCGATGCCGTATTTGGCTGTGATCCGTTCATCCTCGTGGCACTCGCCGCAGGTCTCCGCGGCTTGCCTGGCGGCGAACGTCGTGGCCTGCGGATTTTCAGGTGACAGGATAAGGTGCTCGCCGTGGCAGGTGTTGCAGGTCGGGCTCTCTCTGATGCCCGCTGCCAGCGCACGCCCGTGGATTGAGCGGTGATACTGCTGCTGGATCTCGACGTGGCACTTTCCGCAAGTCTTGTCGATGTTCTGCGGGTTAATGGTTGAAGACGGATCGAGGGGGCCCTTCAGATCATGAACGCCATGGCAGTCCGTACAAATGGCGGCAGTCGCATTGCCCATTCGGGACGCCTTGCCATGGATCGAGGCGGCGTAACTCTGCGCGGCCCGCTCCAGCCGAACCAGCCGGTCAGTCAGAAGCCCTGCCTCGCCATGACAGGAAGCGCACATCTTGGGGATGTTCTGTCTCGCGCTCCGGGCATTCGCGTCACTGCCCGGCAGGATGTCGTGAGCGCCATGGCAACCCGCACAGTTCGGCGCCCGGCCATTTCCCCTCTCGCGGGCGTATGAATGGAGGCTGGTGTGATAGACCTGCTGGACGTCCTCGTGACAGGCACCGCAATTGACTGGGGCAAGCTTTTCCTTGTGGGGGAAGTCCTTGACGCCGGCCAGATCCTGATGGCAGTCCGCGCAGGTAAAACTCCCATGGACCGACTTGTTGAAAACCTCCGGCTTGACAACCTTCTTCGCCGCATCGGCCCCCTCGAACATGGACGCCTCGGCATGGCAGTCGTAACAAGCCTGATTCTGATCACCCTGTGCCAGCAGAGCGGCGCCGAGGGTAGACAGGAGCGCAAAGGAAACGGCTAAACGATGCATCTGGTTTGTGCTGTTGGTCAATCCTGTCAATCCTGTGAATCCTGAAGGAAAGCATTTGTCAGGATTAGCAGGATTGACAGGATTCGTTCTTGTCGTCTACGGCCGGTCCATCGAGACCCGGAAGCCGAAAGTTGCCAAGTTGGTCAAATAGTCTTGGGGCAGAAAATTCACCTTCTCATTGTATTCGTAATAGTTCCATTGCCCGTAGAGCGAGACCCGCTCGTGGACCGGAACCTCGACCCGCAGGACCGGCCGGTGGTAGTTGAGAGGGAAATCACCGGTGACTCCCCAAACCGAGTAGCCCAACGTCAGACTGGCATTTCGAATGAGGCCCACCGAGACCAGCAGATTTCCGAAATTACCCTCCTCGTTGTAAAAGAACTGATCAAGCTGAAGCGTCTGCGGGATCACGTAGAAGATGTTGGTGTCTAAATGACTGCGCTCCCAGCCGCCGGAAAATGAAACACGCGGGGTAACTGCATAAGTGAAATCGAGCCCATAGTCACGTTGCAGCGAAGTGAAATCGAGGTCCGGAATGTCGTTATCCGTCTCGAAGAGCGTCGCATTGCCGCTAAACTCGAGCTTCTCAAACGGTGAAAACCTGCCGCGTAGCCTCGCCCGATGAAAATCCACGACGTCAGTTCTCACGATCGGACGGTCGGTTGTCCCGTACTCGTATTCGGCCGAGATACGGTTCCGCATGTTGAAGTCATACGAGAGGCCGGTGATCAGGACGTTGCGGTCATACCGGAGCTTCTGTTCAACTGCCATCTCCCGGCGTTCAAAGCGATGCCCCAGACGGGCGACCAGACGGGGAGTGACGTAGAACATTCCCTGCAACTCCTGGGTCAGGTTGTCGAAGGACATGAACGATCCAAGCTCAGTCAACTGCGAGAACTGGTCGCGAATCCCGGTTTCCAGTACCGGCTCGAACTGCAGGTAGACGAAGTTGGAGAGCGCGGAACCCGAGACATGGAAGTTGTGGGTCTTGACACTCTCAATTATCCGGAATCGACTGAACGGCGCAAATTCGGCCGAGAAGTCCCCAAAAAAGCTCGGCCTCTTGACTTGGCCGAATACCTGCTGATTCTGACCCCGAAAGAAAGCCGACTGGGGAATCGAGAAGAAGTTCCCGGTCATCGAGTCGGAGAGAAACGGTTCCAGCGTGGCCATGCTATAGGCGACGTTGGCTCGCAGCGACAGCTGTTCCCAGGGCCGCCAGACGGCAACGGCGTTCGAGAACGGAATGTTCGTGGTCGAATCCGTGTCTCCTGTGTAGTTGTTCAGGAAGATGTCCCGGCCCAGGAACGGACGCAGAGAGTTCCCGGGTTGTGGCGCCGAAGTACTGTAGTCCGTCCTCTCGCGGTAGATTCGAATCCCTTGCTCAAGCATCAGGTTGAAGTTGGAGACGTTGAAATTCACTCCGCCTCGAAGATCATTCGAGTACGTGTCGTAGAGCGAACCAATCACAAACTCGTCGCCGCCGCCGCTCAGGGTAGTCCGCACCGGCCCCCGCCGGTCGGTTCGGTCCCAGGCGACGAACGGCGTGATCGCCTTATTTGGTCGAAAGCGGACCTCCAGGCGCGAGTATCGTTGACCAATGTCGAAGATGTGCTGGCTCTGGAGATTTCCCTGCTCAAAGAAAGGATTGGCAAACCGGGGTATGGAGCTGAAGTACTGAACATTCTGATAGTCGAACTTCAGTTCATAGGCCCCGGACTTGGACATCCGGAAATTCGCCGACGTATGGGGTTCCCCGCCCCAGTCGTTCAGGCGGAGCTGTATTCTGTCGAAAAACGAGTTGCTGCCTTGAGGCACCGAGACTTCCAGGTTTGCCCGGAACAGCTTGGGACCTTCGCCGTAGTCCAGCTGGCTGCGATAAAGATCTCTGCTCCCTTTGAAACCGGACTCGACGCGGTTGCCGGCATCGAGACTGAAGCGGTAGCGGACGTCCTGGTTCTGGTTCTGACTCTGGTCCTGACTCTGGTCTTGGCCGTATCCCAACGAGAACAACTGAAGCAGGCCAAGAACGAGACCGGCAGCCCTGAACCAAGGATTGGATGATATCGTTCTCATATAGGCTCCTTACTTCAGAAAAGCGGGATTGGCGTTTGATCCATGAATCTCGCGGTGGCAAACCGTGCACTCGCGATAGCGCGGGCTCCGCAAATCATGGAAGGCCGGAGGCTGAGCGGTCAGGACGTTCGGAGTCAGGCTGTGGCACTCCAGACAGAGCATGTGCACCTCATTGCGGCGCAGCATCCGTTCGTTCGTGGCGCCGTGCGGCTGATGACAAAACTCGCAGTTGTTCACCCGCACGGGAACGTGCTCGAAGACGAAGGGTCCCCGCTTGTCGGCGTGACAGGACACGCAGACCTGGGGCGATCCTGACTTCACCCGCATCATCGGCTTCAAGTTTTCTGCATGAGGCGAGTGGCAGTCGCTGCACTTCATCGCATCTTCCAGGACCGGATGATGATAAGGCTTGAGAAAATCGGCCCTGGCCGTTTGGTGACAGCCAATGCAAAGATCCTGCTCCTTGCTAGTCTTGAGCAGACCGAATTTCACCCCCTCGGGATGCGCCTGGTGGCAGGAAATGCAGGAAAGCCCGTTGCGGCCATGGGCCGCCTTGTAGAAGTCTGAGATGTCGGGCTGATCACCGTGGCAGGTGAGGCATTGCGTGTTCGCCCACTTGGGCGGATGGGCTTTAAAGCTCACACTCAGGTCGGTCCCGCCTGAATCAACATGGGCGCTTCCGGGCCCGTGGCAAGCCTCGCATTCCTGCTTCGCGTGCGGCGTGTGAGAAAAATCGGCGCCGATGTCGTGGCAGCCGAGACAGGTTTCATTCCCCACCTTGGTCGGTGGCTCAGTGGCAGCCTTGGCCGGCTGCGCCTGCTGAGCGGGCGCTTGCGGAGCCGGCTGAGTCTGGCTAAGTAAGCCAGCAAAAAGGAGTAGCCCAATGATCAGCGGGTACATATTCGCTCACTTTACCAAAATGCAAGGCGGCGCTAGAAGCGCCGCCTTGTTTTTCACTTAAGTTCTCTAACTAGCAGAGTTATCTGGCGTGTACTTTCGCAACTGCGAACTCGGCGTTGGCTCCGTGACAGACTCCGCAAGACTCGCCTTGGACTCCGCCAGGAAAGTTCGCCGTGTTCAGGTAGGTGTGAGCAGCCGCGTCCAGGGTGTCATGACAGCCAAGACACGCGGCCGAGTTTGACGGGATCGGGCTGTAGAACTCTTGCCCGTCAACGGTCGCCTCTACGCCGGCAGAGGGAATGTTGTAGCTTGTCCCCTCATGACACTTGACGCAGTTCGCACGATCAGCCGGGTAACCGATCTCGTTGTAGTTGTTCACACTGCCTGACCGGCCGAAAATCGTGTAATCACGCGTAAGTTCGTGGCCCCTGTGAATCCGGTGGATCATGAACTTCAGGTCGATACTCCGGGCCGGAAGTTGAGCCGCAGGCCTGACCGAAGCATCCGTCGCCGCCGGGAAGTGGCAGGTCACGCAGTATTCAGGATTGAAACGCTGACCGCCGTGCAAGGCCAGATCCTCGTGGCAGCCGTCGCACTTCGCATCACTGACTACCGTCCGCCTCGGTTGAGGTGTGGCATCGGTCACCGCGAAGTACTTCAGAGGATTGACCGCTGCATCCCTAACCGTCTGCTCGCGCACCTGTCCCGGGTTGATCGTTGTGTTGCGATAAGCATCGGCGGATACCATGAACGTTCCCGTCGCGGTCTCCGGAATAGCCGCCTTGAAGGTGTAAGTGAAGGCATCCCCAGAAGCGACTGAGCCGGCCGCAGCTGACTCCCGGATCATGGTCTTGTAGTCCGTGTTCGGTCCTGACAGCAGGAGGCTGAAGGAGCTCAACTCGGACGGAAGGATCGGCGCACCGGCATCGTTCTTCAAACGGTACTTGACCGTCGGCTTCTGCCCAGGCGCGGTACTGGTGATATCGACGATCTCGAGATTCACGCCCGGCAACTGCTTCGATTTGGTCGGGATGGTGTGAGCACCCTTGATCGACGCATCAAACTCCATCTCGCCCTCGGCCCAATGGCACTGGGCGCAGAACTTGTCCGAAGTCTGAACCAGGCCGTTGGCATGGTTCGCGCCGCTCGCAAAATTGACGTCGTCATGGCAGGAACCGCAGGCCGCGCGGCTGGGACGCAGCAAGTAAGCTTCCTGCTGGCTCGTCGCCGCCTTCGGGTCATGGCAGCTCTCGCAATTGCGGATATCCTGCGGATACCCGACGTGCGAATAGTCATGCACGCTCTGAGCATTACCGATGATCACATAGGGTTTCCCACCAACCACGCTCGGCAGGCCGTGTCCACGGTGGATCTTATGAATGAAAACCGCCATGTCCTGGCTCGCGCCGGTGTCCGGGTCGATGGTTTGTGGGTTATGACACAGGATGCACACCTCGACCGTCGCCCTGGCCCCGTGGCTGTGAAAACCGAATGTGATGTCGTCGTGACACTTCTTGCAGGTCTCGGTCGCAACCACGTCGCGGACTTTCTCCACCTGCCCGCCGTCCGGCCGGAAGTTAACGACCTCGTTGACCGAGTCAGCGTGTTCCAAACCGAACTCGGACAAATCCCGATAGAAGACCAGGCCGATCGAGTGAGTGGCCGTGCCGTCGACTGTCTCCGGCAGCTTGGTCTTCAGGGTGTACGTGTAGACTCCGTCGGAGACCTTCACGGTCGTCCCGCCACTGTCAGCACTCCCCTGGATAGCTGTCACGTTCGTGATCGGGCTCTTGGCACTGCGAGTCGTCAGGTTTACATACTGATTCTGGTCCTTGGGCAGGTAGGCCAGGATGAAGCTGGTGTTCACCGGTCCCGGGGTCAGAATCCCGTCTCGATCCAAGGGCAATCCCTTCGGATCGGTGATCTGGTACGTGACGGAAACGCTGCGGTCCGCCGCCACGCTCACGTCCTTGACCTCCAATTTAAGGCCGGGACGGATAAAGGCAATTTGCTGGTCGGTAAGGTAGTGGCGTTTGTCGAACTTAGAGAAGCTGAGCTGCTCCAAGGTTGCGGCAGACAACCCTACCAGAACTACCAACAGGAAGGCCACAGTTAGTAACTGGTACGAGGCCTTTTTCGTCATACAACTCCTCCGTTAGTAGGGTCTGCGTGTACGAGAAGATAGACCAGACACGGAGTAGCAATTTTCAACATATGAAATAAAAGCGAACAAGCCGAGAACGCCCCGGCCCTCCACGCCTGGTGAATAATTCAACACCCCTCGTAATTTACTAGGGCAAGATTGTAGAACCCTTTTCATTCAAAGTAAAAGCCTTTTTTTCACGTCATGTAAAGAAACCGCGTTCATACACTGGTTAGGTACCCGATACCACATAACTCATTACACATCAATAGTTTGATAGTAACCATTCGGGCCTCGGCTGGCCCCGCCATGAAAGGCGGCCGCCGCGTGAAGAAAAGTCTTGACATTTGAATAAATAATGTTATTAACAGGGCTAGCAACAACGTATTCTCACCTCTAAACGCAGGAGGCCCGGTGGTGACGATTTAGGCCCTACGCTGAGCCAATACCACTGTCAGCCTCCTGCATCGCCAGGAGCGGGCAGAGAGCGCAGCTCAGTCCTCGCCCGACTCAGAGCCTCGAACCCTTCTGATAGAATCTCATCGTCATGAGCTCTCGCAAGCGGGTTGCCGTAATCGGCGCCGGAATTTCCGGACTTTCTGCAGCGTATTACCTGGCGAGCGAAGCCCAACAGCAGGGGCTGGACGTTGCCATTGACCTGATGGAAAAGTCCGATCGACTAGGTGGTGTCATTCGTACCGAGAGGAGCGACGGCTTTCTCTTCGAATGGGGCCCCGAGAATTTCGTCCCATTCAAGCCGGAAGCCGTGCGCCTGGCCAGGGAATTGGGGCTCGGAGACGAGCTGATCGGCTCGAATGACGAGGTCCGGCAGACCTACGTCGTCCATGATGGCAGGATTCACCCCCTGCCCGACGGCATGGCTTTCCTGGCGCCAGTCCGCGTGCGCCCATTCTGGGCGACCACGCTGCTGTCGACGCCCGGGAAGCTTCGAGCAATGCTCGAGCCGGTTATCCCCAGAAGCCGGGGCGAACTGACCGTTAGGAGCTTCCTTGAGCGAAGGCTGGGCAGAGAGTTGACCGCCCGGGTTGCAGAGCCGCTCGTTTCGGCAATATACGGCGGAGACGTCAACAAGCTGAGTATCGCCAGCGCCCTCCCGGACACCTTCCGGATCGAACAGAAATACGGGAGTCTTTGGAATGGACTACGTCGGCAGAAATCCGGGAGTGGCAAGCTTCCTTTCTTCATGACCCTGCGATCCGGTATGGAAACCCTCGTGGACGGCCTTTTGCGAGCTTTGCCGGAAAACGTCTCGGTTCATACCGCGGTCCGACACTCGCAGCTGGAGCACCGCGGTGCCACCTTCCGCCTGAAAAACGGCCGGGCCACGTACACCTACGAGAGCGTGATTCTGTGTGTTCCAGCCCCGGCCGCCGCGCAATTCCTGAGCTCTATTTCCCCTATCAGCGCAGCGGAACTGGCCGATATCCACTATACCTCGACGTCATTGATCTACCTCGGGTACAAGCGCTCGGAATTCGACCACCCGCTCAGGGGATTCGGCTTCGTCACTCCCGAGAACGAATCGCAGGTACTGGACGCTTGTACTTGGGTGAGCACGAAGTTCGACGGCCGCAGCCCGGAAACCTCGGTACTGCTTCGTTGTGCGGTGCATGACGGGCGCAGGCCAAGGACGTTTCCCCGTGATGAACAGCTTGCAGAACAGGCTCACAACGAAGTGCGGCGCCTGTTGTCCGTCTCGTGCCAACCCAGCTTCTTCCGGGTGTCGCATCTCGGCCAGTCGATGCCGCAGATGACTCTCGGGCACTCCCGTAAACTCAGGGAGATATCTCACGAAATTCAACGCCACCCTGGTCTCTTTGTAACCGGGCCTTTCTATCACGGGGTCGGCATTCCCGACTGCATCCGATCCGCTCGGCAGACGGTGACCAAGGTGATTGAGTATTTGAAGGGCTGACCGCCAAGAGGGACAGAAGGGACACAAGGGACAGAAGGGACACAAGCGACACAAGCGACCTGAGGCAGTTGTGTCGGAGCCGGCTCGCTTTGCAGTCCCTTGTGTCCCTTGTGTCTCTTCTGTCCCTTCTGTCCCTTCTGTCCCTTCTGTCCCTTCTGTCCCTTCTGTCCCTGGCAGTCCCCGCAGGTGCATATGCCCCACTTGCACCGGCACTGCGTGTTTTCACCCGCTTGTCCGGGCGCCCCCTCCTCTCCCAGATCCCGTCCTGCTCAGAGTTCGCGTGCCTGCGGAGAATTGGAACGCGGCATGCACCCTCAACCGCGTGCGGAATATTCTGGCCATAAGTCCGGATGAATCATTTCTCCGAGCACTCCGCTGGTGTCTGGAAGGCGCCGGTTATGTGGTCCTCCTGTCTAATTCGTTGGAGGACTCATTCCTGGAAGTCGACCAATCCCAACCGTTCCTTGTCATTGTGGATACCGAAGCGATCAAGAAGAACAGCTGCGAGTGCGAGAAGTTCCTGGGCTGGTTCCACCGCCGTTCGCCGATCCTCCTGATGACCGGAGACACTTCGCCGGCCGTCAAATCCCACTGCGACTATTGTCTCCCGAAGAACTGTTCGACCGTGCAGCTCCTGTCCTGTATCAAGGATCTGCGCCGTTAGTTTGAGGGTTATTGAATGATTGAACTCGGCCATTACTCTTTGGTTTTTGCCTGGGCGATGAGCCTTTTCGCTATAGCGGCGCTCTGGTTCTCGCGGCGCCGTCCGAACACGCTGAGACAGTGCGGGTACCGCGCTGTGACGGCCTCCTTCCTGCTGATCGGAGCGGCGTCCCTGGCGCTGCTCGTGCTGCTGATCACACGCGATTTCCGGGTGGAATATGTTGCCGCCTATACCAGCCGGGACCTGCCGCTCCTCTACGTTCTGACCGCCTTCTGGGGCGGACAGTCCGGCTCCCTGCTTTTGTGGACGTTGCTCCTGGCTCTCTTCGCGGTGGTCACCATGCTGCAGAGCCGCAACCGGTATGAAGATTATCTGCCCTACGTGGCTGTCGTCATTGTGACGGTCCAGCACTTCTTCCTGTCGGTGATGCTCTTCGCGGCAAATCCGTTCGAAATTCTGGAAAAGGTTCCGCTCGATGGCAGGGGACTGAATCCGCTGCTGCAGAACTTTTTCATGGTGATTCATCCGCCGTTCCTATACCTCGGGTACGTGGCCTTTACCGTCCCCTTTGCTTTTGCGATCGCCGCCCTGGCGCTTCGGAAACGGGACGGGGAATGGACGAAGCTCAGCCGCCGCTGGACGCTGCTCAGTTGGTCTTTCTTGACCGCCGGTATCCTGCTCGGCGCCTATTGGGCTTACATAGAGCTGGGATGGGGAGGGTATTGGGCCTGGGATCCAGTCGAAAACGCTTCCCTCATGCCATGGCTCATCGCTACCGCCTACCTGCATTCGGTGAAGGTTGAGCAACGAGAGGGCATGTTCAGGCGATGGAACTATGCCCTGATAATCGTGACTTTCGAACTCTGTATTTTCGGCACCTTCCTGACCCGCAGTGGAATCGTCTCGTCTGTCCACGCTTTCGCCGATTCGAACATGGGGCCACTCTTCCTCACGTTCATGGGAACATCGACGTTATTGTGCCTGGTCCTCCTCATCAGCAGGCTCGAGGAGACGCGGGCGGAGAAACCGATGGTGTCCCTCGTGTCTCGGGAAAGCGCGTTTCTGCTGGTGAACCTGCTCTTCCTGGCTCTGACGGCCGCCGTGATGTGGGGAACGATGTACCCGGCTTTTGCGCAAGCGGCCAACGGTGAAAAACTGTCGGTGAGCGCGCCTTTCTTTAACCGCACCACCTGGCCTCTGGCGCTGGCCGTGCTGCTGCTGCTGGCTCTGGGACCTTGGCTGAAATGGCGCAAATTCGAGTTCTCGGCCTTGGCCCGGACGCTGGCTGCGCCTGTTTTCGCGGCTCTCGTCACCGCCCTCATTCTCGTCGTCGCCGGCATGCGCAAACCGATCGCCCTGGCCTTCTTCGCGACTTCGGCACTGGTCATCGTCAGTCTTCTGATCGACATCGGCCGGAGTGCACGTTATGAAGCCACGGCTTCCGAAATCAGTATTTTTTCAGGCTTATTCCGGCAATTCTGGACCAGGAAACGACATTACGGCGCTCTCCTTGCCCATCTTGGCGTGGCGGTCGCATTCATCGGCATTCTGGGCAGTTCCTCTTTCAGCCAGGAGCATGATGTGGAGCTGAAAAAGGGGATAAAAGTCCCCTTTGGTGGACGGGCGGCCGAGATGGTCGAATTCTCCCAGCACCGAGACGTCAACAAAGACGTCGTTTACGCGAAGATCAATCTCTACGAGGGAGACAGTTTTATCGGGCAGGTACAGCCCGAGAAACATTTCCACTTCAAGTTCGAACAGCCACAGACGGAGATAGCGATCGCTTCGACGCTCACCCGTGATCTTTACGTCGTTCTGCTCGGCTGGGAAGATGACGGGAGAGTGACGGTGAGGGTCAACGTGAATCCCATGATTGCATTCCTGTGGATTGGCGGACTGATGATCATGGCGGGCAGCGTCTACGTCCTGTTTCCCGGCGCTCCGAAAGCAGTAAAGGCGCCGGTGGCCGAGGCCCAGGCGCAGAAACAGGTGGAGGAAGCAACAGTATGATCACTTACCTGTTGATGCCGCTTTTCTTTATCGCCCTGATTCTCTACGTCTCCTGGCCGGTCTTAAATGAAGACGAGCAGGCAGCTCAAGAGCCGAAGCCCGCAGTAAAGAAGAAGAAGCGATAGCAAAAGGACCTGAAGGACCCGGGAGGACAAATCTTCAGGTCCTTCGGGTCCTTCGGGTCCTTCAGGTCCTCTTATCTCACCACAGTCACTCTAACCTGGCTGGCAACCGAAGTTTCCAATGCCACCTCGGTCCGCTCACACCGGATGATGTAGCTGGGAAAGCGCTGAAGGAGCTCAATCTCGATACCTGGAAACAGGCCGAATCCGAAAAGCCGCAACTCGACCTCAGGATTCATCGAAACGAGCCTGGCCTTGTCTCCCGTGCGTAACTCGGTGAGGCTTACGCCTGGTTCGCCGGTCAAAGGACCAACCCCACGAAGTTAATCGCCATGTTGAGCAATGCGCCGACGGCGATCGCGTAGCCGCTGATGAAAGCCGTAATCAGGAAAGCATTACGAAGACCCTGCTCTCTGATTACGATGAAGAAGTTCGCAATGCAGGGAACGAAAAGCGTCATAACCGTCAGGCTGACGACGATCTGTTGCGTGGTCAGCAGTCCATTGCGCGCCATGTCGAACAGTCCGGCAGCGCCGTAGTCACGGCGGAGAAATCCCAGGAAGAACACCGTTGCCGTCTTTGACGGGAGCTCGAGCAGGCCGGTCACAATCGGCTGGACGCCAGCGACCAGGAATCCGAGCAGGCTCAATCGATCCAGCACGAACAGGATCACGGTGCCCAGAACAAACAGCGGCAACGCTTCCTTCAAGAACCACTTCACCCGCAGGCCGGTCTTCTGCGCGATGTTTTTCCAATGGGGATATCGGATGGGCGGTAACTCGAGAACGAAATCGCTCCTCTTGCCAGGCAAGATCCGGGAGAAGATCAACCCTACAACGAAAAGCTGAAGCAGGACAGTCCCGAAAATTATGGCGGTCGCCAGGGGAGAAATGCCCGTAATTATGCCGAGAATCACGCCCAGTTGAGCGGAACACGGAACGCCGAGGGCGAGCAGGACGGTCGCGATCAGCCTTTCTTTCTTCGAATTCAGAATCCGGGTTGTCATGGTGGCCATGGTGACGCACCCGAGGCCCAGGATCATCGGCAGGAAAGCCTTGCCGTTCAGTCCCATTAACCGGAAGAGGCGATCGGACAGGACCGCCAATCGAGGCAGGTAGCCGCTGTCCTCGAGAAAACTGAAAGCGATGAAAAAGCTGGCAACCACGGGCAAGACAATCGCGATACCGTACGTCAATCCAACCGAAATGGCCCCGTACTCGCCCAGCAGGAAGTCATGAACGAGCCCGGCCGGAACCAGAGCGCGCAGCAGCGGCGTTAGATACCCGGCAAACACCCCGTTTTCCAGGATATCGACCAGAATCTGCGCTCCCAGGTTTCCTACCATCTGGTAGACCACCGACAGGGCGACAACGAGGATGGGAATGCCCGTCGAGAACTTGCGGGCCCAGATTCCAAACCGTTCGTTAAATCTCGAATCCGAGCGAAGGGCGAAAAGGAATGGCAGGAGCACGGGGAGAAGATAAGCGATGACCAGCCGGACCGCTTCCCGGGCCGATCCGGCCAGGGTTTCCGAAGGCTGGAGCCAGTTCCCGAGTAAACCATAGAGAGTCGGCAGCCCGAGCCACGCTCCCAGGTAGTTCTCGAGATGAACCAGGGCTCCGAGAACGACGGCGGCAGAAAGCAGGTTGGTCTTAGTTTCGGTCCAGCGTTCCTCTCCCTCATCCTCAGTACGAACCGCCTGGAGGATCTCCTCCACCCATTCGGACGGCGGATGCCCGTTCAGAGAGCAGAACTCCTTCGAATCAAGATGGTCGACGATTTCGGGAAACCCGTCCCCGGTGATGGCGGTTGTCTGGACGACCGGAACTCCGATACGCTTGGACAGGGCCTGAGCGTCGATCTGGATCCCCCGCTCATCGCATTCGTCCTTCATGTTGAGGGCGAGCACCAGAGGACGCTTCAATTTCGATAGCTGGGCCGTCAGAAGCAGGGTACGCCGCAAATTCTTGCCATCGGCGACCTGAAGAATGAGATCTGGTTTCTCATTTCGAAGGACATCACTCGTGACCTGTTCGTCCTCTGACTGGGAATGGAGGGCCTGAATGCCGGGGGTGTCGACGAACTCATAGTCCCGGCCCTGAATCCTGGCCCGGCCGCGAAACAGGTCCACGGTCGTTCCGGGGTAATTGGAAATGGTGACATAACGGGAGGTCAGGCGGGAAAAAACAGCCGACTTCCCGACATTAGGATTGCCAACCAGGACCACTTTTCTGGGAACCTGGCGCTCGGTCTGAAGAGAAAGCATAGGCTATTTAGCGAAAATGAAATTCATTATCAATTTACTTCGCAGGTAGCCTAGCACTTTTGAGGTAAGATACACAAGCAGGATTTGGGATTGCGGATTGCGGGGCTTACTCGGGCGGTAAGGCGCGGGTTGGGATCGACGAATTACACCAACCGACACGAATTGAGCGGTGCAATCGGGCTGATTGCACCGCTCAATTCGTGTCGGTTGGTGTAATTCGTCGATCCCAAGGCGCCTTAACCGCCCGACTAAGCCCCGCAATCGAACGATAGAGGCTTTTATGTCATCACCACATGATCATTCACGGCTGCCACAGCCGTCAGCCATAGATTTCGACCAAACCCCGTTCGTTGCCATCTGGGAGACGACCCGCGCTTGCGATCTCGCCTGCCGGCACTGCCGGGCGGAAGCCATCCCGGACCGTTCCGAGGACGAATTGACGACCGGGCAGGGCTTTGCGCTGCTCACTGAATTGGCCGGGATGGGAACTCCGATCTGTGTTCTTTCCGGGGGAGATCCAGCCAAGCGGCCGGATTTGTGTGCCCTGGTAGAACACGGGGCAAGAACCGGAATGAGAATGGCAACCATTCCGGCAGCAACGCCACTTCTGACCAAGGACTTGATCCGGGATTTGAAAGCGGCGGGACTCGCGCAGATGGCGCTGAGCCTGGACGGCCCGAGTGCCGAGGTTCACGACACCTTCCGCGGGGTTCCCGGCGCGTTTGACCTGACCTTTCAAGCCGCCCGATGGGCGCATGAGCTCGGCGTACCGCTCCAGATCAACACGACGTTCAGCGAGTACAACAGCGGCTCACTCGGGCAGATGGTCAGTTTGGTACGGAAACTGGACGTCGTGTTCTGGGAGGTCTTCTTCCTGGTGCCCATGGGGCGCGGCCGGGAACTCGGCCAAATGAACGCAGATCAGTTCGAGGAAATGTTTGCGCGGCTCGCGGCGTTCGCTCACAGCGTCGACTTCATCGTGAAGATCACGGAAGCGCCCCACTATCGTCGTTATCTGATGCAAAACCGACGCAAAACGGACGGCGGCGCAAACCACCCGCATGCGGCCGGGGGACACGGACTTCTCCCTGCGCACATGCGCCGTGACTTTGGACCGGGAGGAAGCATCGGAGTGGCTCCCAGGGGCGTCAATTCCGGTAACGGCTATGTTTTCGTCAACTACCTCGGCGAGATCTTCCCGAGCGGTTTTCTCCCCTTGAGCTGCGGAAATGTAAAGAACGACTCGATCGCTGAGGTCTACCGCTCTCATTCGGTTTTCCGTGAGCTTCGCACCCCCGAGTTGCTCAAGGGGAAGTGCGGGATCTGCGAGTTCCGGCATATCTGCGGCGGATCTCGAGCCCGCGCCTACGCCATGACCGGCGACTATCTCGAAGTCGAGCCGTTTTGCGCGTACGAGCCGAAGAAAGGATGAAGGAAGAAGGCTGTTGTCCACGAACCAACACGAACGAACACGAACAAAGGCGCCTTTGTTCGTGTTCGTTCGTGTTG
>Ga0105092_10000904_pt1 | contig 15737 bp, 16 predicted proteins | sample PPLLak2March2015_FD_87021 | JGI IMG/M metagenome (GOLD analysis project Ga0105092, IMG submission 87021) | Freshwater sediment microbial communities from Prairie Pothole Lake near Jamestown, North Dakota, USA - PPLs Lake P7 Core (1) Depth... | ecosystem: Environmental > Aquatic > Freshwater >... | reverse complement strand
TGGAGGGCCGACGCGGACGGGAGCGCGCTCGCTCTCACGACGGTCAACCACGCGTTCGTCGGGTTCTGGCTTCCGCCGGGAACACACGCGGTGCGCCTGACGTACCGGCCCGCCTCCTTCTCGCTCGGACTCCTGGCCCTGGCCGCCGGGGCCGCCTTCGCCGGGCTGCTCGCGGCGACGGCGCAGCGCCGGCCTGCGTAGACAACGCGGATGGGGACCGTCCTGCTCGTCGCCCGTTCCCTCGCCGTCTACGGAGGGACCGCGGCAGCGCTCCTGTTCCTTGCGCACCGCTTCGTTCTGCCGCTGCCACGCCGGACGGCGCTCCTTCTCGCGGCGGCGCCGCTGCTCTTCACGGGCCGGGCGCTCCTGACGAGCTCGGTCTACGGACCGATCGACATCATCTACAACGGCTATCCGTTCGGGTCGCGCCGAGTCGAGCTCGCCGTTCCGCACGACCGTACGCCGCTGCTCGGCGACGTCGTGTATCTGTACATCCCGTGGCGCGCCGCCGTGCGCGAAGCGGTCGCCGAGGGTCGCCTCCCGCTCTGGAATCGACACACTCTCGCGGGCGAACCGCTCGCGGCCGTGGTCCAGGCCGCCGTGCTGCATCCCGGGACGCTGGTCGGCCTGCTGCTTCCCCTGCCGCAGGCGTGGACGTTCGACATGACGCTGCGCCTGCTGATTGCTCTCCTCTCGGCCTTCCTCTTCATGCGAGAGCTCCGTTGCGGCGAGCGCGCCGCGTGGCTCGGCGCCATGGGGTTCGCCTTCTCGAACTGGATGATCTTCTATCTCGGGTCGACGCCCACGCCGGCGGCCGCGCCTCTACCGCTGCTGCTCGTCGGCTTTCGCCGGATCGCCCGCGAGCCCGGAACAAACGGCGCGGCGATCGCCGTGGCCGGCCTCCTGTTGATCACCGCGGCCGGTCATCCCGAGACGCTCCTGCACGCGAGCACGGGCGCCGCTCTCTTTTTCTTCTGGGAGCTCGCAGGCGCGCGCCGGGGCAGGAGGGTCGCGTCCCTGCGGACCGCGGTGTTCACGGTCGCTGTCGCGGCCGGGCTGTCCGCCGTGATCCTTCTGCCCCTCCTCGAGGCGTTACCGCACACGCTCGAGCACTTCGTCCGCACGACCTGGTATGTCAACCAGCCGCGCTCGCGCAGCGGGGAAGAAATCGTCACCCGGTTGGTGGCTCAGATCGTGCCCTACGCGGTCGGTGTCTCGGGCCGAGGCCGGATGCTCGACGGCTTCGCGGAGCCCTCGGCCTATGCCGGAGCAATGATGTTTCCGTTCGCCCTCACGGGCCTCTTCGCGCGCATCCGCAGCCGTTGGTTCTTCGTTGTCGCCGGTCTCGTGGGCCTCGCTGTCTGGGCGAAGACGGCGGCCGCAGACGTCGTGGCGAAGCTTCCGCTCTTCGACATCGCCCTCAACGAACGGCTGATCCTCTGGGCGATCCTCTCGCTCTGCGTGCTCGCGGCGCTCGGAGCCAACCGGCTCGCCGATGGCGAGGGCCTTCCGGCTTTTCTCGCCGGCGGCGTCGGGACGCTCGGCCTCGTCGCGTGGCTCAATTTCCGGTTCCGTCCCCGCCTGGCGACCCTCGAGATGCCGGCGGAGTTTCTCCGGGGGCGCGTTCTCGCGCAGCTCGTTCCCCTGGTGCTCGCCGTCGTCCTGGTCGGCGTTCTCGCTCGCCGCCGCCGGGCGACGATGCCGAGCGGGCTCACCGCTCTTGTCGTCGTCTTCGCCGCCTCGCGGGTCTTCGAGCAGGGCGGAACGTATCCGACGATGCCGCGTCAGACGTTTTACCCGCGCTTCGACGTCCTCGAGGCGATCCCGGAGGACCCCGCGTACCGCATGGCCGGTGTCGGCCGGGCACTCATCCCGAACGCGTCGGCGGTGTACGGGCTCGACGACGTCCGCGGCTACGAAGCGATGACGCTCCACCGCCTTCACGACACCTATCCACTATGGTGCGTTGCGCAGCCGGTCTGGTTCAATCGCGTGGACGATCCAGCGCGGCCGTTCCTTTCGTTTCTCGCGGCGCGATGGGTCCTGACGGAGACGGGGTTCGAGCCTCCCGCTGGCTGGCCGAAGCGCGCCGAGGGCTCGGGTTTGCGGCTTCTCGAGAACCCGCGTGCGTTGCCGATAGCCTTCGCGCCCCGATACACGAGGAGCGAGCCCGATGCGGCCCGGCGTCTCGAGGTCCTCGCCGGCGTCGGTGATTTCGCGGAGCGCGGCGTGGTCGAGGACGGCCCCGCCTCGGACTGGAGGCCGAATGGCCCGGCGCGTGTCGCGATCGTCGAGGCTCTCGCCGGGCGCATGGAGATCGAGGTCCGCGCCGAGGCCCCGACGCTCGTGGCAACATCCATTCCGGCCTGGCCGGGATGGAAGGCGAAGATCCAGGGCGCGGCAGCGCCGGTCCGCATCGTTCCGTACAACCACGCTTTCCTGGCCGTGGCCGTGCCCGCCGGAACCCACCGGCTGACGCTTCGATACCTTCCCGACGGCTTCGTCTACGGCGCCGCGGTGAGCGCCGGGACGCTCGCCGTGTCGCTCTTCGTGCTGCTTCGCCGACGGCGGTTCGGGTCGAACGACGCGAGCCCCGAGGCGAGAATGAGGGCCGAGAGAGCCGGCTGAGAAACCCGCGGCGCGGTCCAGCTGATCCGGATCGCGGGGTTTTCGCGGTCGTGCAGATAGTCGAAGACCAGAAAAGCGAGAAGGCCGGCACTGAGAGCGAACGCGGGCAGGAACCGGCCGGGCGTGGGGCGGGCCGCGATGAGCAGGACGAGCGGCAGCAGCCACGAGAGTCCGAACGTCCCGGCCTCGAGGGCGAGCGGCAGCCGCGAGAGCACGGTCCCGACGTGGTCGAAGTGGAGCGCGAAGAATCCGCCGTGGCCGCGGAATCCCGGGCGGAGGCCGAAGTGGTGCTGGAAGAGAAACCACGCCGAGAGCGCGGCGGCCGGCGGAAGAGCCAGACCGGCCGACCGGCGGAGCAGGGCGGGCCGCCGCTCGAGGACGTCGTGCGCGGCGGCGCCGAGGACGATCAGGATCGCGCCCACCGTTCCCTCGACTTTGGTCAGAACGGCGCCGGCGAGCATCCACGCCGGCAGAAACCGGCTCGAAGCCGCGTCCTCGGTCAGGAGCGCCGCGACGGCGATGGATTCGAAAAAGAGCAGCGGCGCCTCGGCGTTGGCGCCCGAGAGCGAGGTCGTCACGGAGGCCGACATGGCCGCGATCCAGAACGCGGTCACGGCCGTCGCCGAGTCGCCGTCGAGCCGGCGCCGCAGAAGGCTCCGGAGCAGCGGCGCCGCGGCCGCGACCCAGAAGAGCGAGGTCAGAGGCACGGTGCGCCAGGGGAGCTCCCCGGCCGCAATGGCGCCGAACGCCTGGACGATCGGGACGAGCGGCGGATAGTCGACCACGGCGTGCACGAAGAAGGGCCACCGCAGAAGCCCAACGTCGACACCGCGGACGTCGGCGAAGCGTGCCGCCTTGACGCCCCAGAAGAAGAGGTAGTCGACGGAAGTCGCCGATCCGCTGACGAGAGCCCAGCCGAGCAGGGCGAGAGACACTCCGCCCGCGCCGACGAGCGTCCAACGCGCGGCGCGTCCGGCCGTCATCGGCGGCATCGCGACGGCGGGCCGCCTCCGCCACCAGAAGCCGGCGGCGAGGCTGACCGCGAGCGGGATTGCCGCGAGCGCCGGAACGCTCCAGCGGACGCCCGCGGCCGTCAGGAGCATGCCGGCGAGCGTCAGCAGCACCGCTCCGAACCCCATCGCCGCCGCGGCTCGGGCCGGCAGGCTCGCGTGGCGCAGCGACGGGTGAAACGCCGCGCCGCCGCCGAGAATCGCGAGCGACAGCGTGGCCAACAGGAACGGGCCCGCGTTCATCGGGGACTCTTCCTCTCATAGACCGCGCCGCCCGCGACCCGCGCGACGAGGCGGAGGCGGTCGGCGGGTTCCGGGGCCTCGGGCAGGCCGAAGGCGAGGACATATTTCGCTTCGCGTCCGGAGTACGCAGTCGGGTTGCCGTAGTAACGCGTCGGGAGAGGAAGGGTGTCCAGCAGAACGCCGTAGGACATCATGTAGAGGGCCATCTCGACGTCGGGGTCCTCGGCGAGCACGGTGAAGCTCGACTTCGGAGGCACGTGGGCCCGGCTCTCCTCGAGGAACTGCCACTGCCGGGCGCGGGCCCCGTCGACCCGGTCGACGGGCGTCAGCGGGAGGCGCAGCTGCTCGCGGAGCGGCCGCGCGAAAAAGCGCCAGAGCGGAAAGAGCGCGAGAACGGCGGCCCCCGCCAGCCAGGCGAGGCGAAGACGCGTCATGGTCGCGCGGGGCGCGACTCCCGTCCGCCCGCGAGGCTCGCCGCGATCGACAGCAGCACGGCGACCGGCGAAAAGATGCGCGGCGCCGACCAGCTGATCCAGAGCGAGGGGTCTTCGGCGCGGTGGATGTACGTGAAGAGAAAGAACGCCGTGAGGATCGCCGCCGTCCCGATCGGGAGAATCCACCGGCGGTCCAACGGGAGCGCGAGGAGAACGCACGCGAGGGGCACGAGCCAGGGGAGGGCGTGGCCCGTCGCGGCCAGGGACCGGCCCACCGCCGAGAGCACGAGCCCAAAGTGATCGGGGTACAGGTCGAGGAGGCGGCCGTAGCCCGAATAGCCGAAGAAGATCCGGCGGCTTGCCCCGAAGGCGAACCACGCGGACAGCATCGCAGCCGCAGGTAGGAGCAGCCGGGCGGCCGCCGGCCAGAACGGACGCGAGGCCTCGGGCCGGGCCAGAAAGAACAGGGCCGTCGCCGCGGCCGCGAACGGCAGCCCTTCGACTTTCGCGGCCGCGGCTCCTGCGAGGAGGATCCCGGCAAGAAGCTGCGTGGGCGCGCTCGCCGCCGTCTCCGAAAGGAGCAGAGCGATGGCCAGGGTCTCGAAGAGGAGGAGCGTCATCTCGGCGTTGCCCGCCACGTCGGCCTCGATGCCGAGGTAGGCGATCGCGGCGACCGTCAGCGAAGCGACCGCGGCCGCCCGCGCGCGGCCGAGCCGGCCGTCGAGCGCTCCGGGCAGGCCGATCGCCAGAGCGGCGAGCAGGAGCGGAAATGTCAGGGTCGCGCCCGTCCAGGACATGCGACCCGCCGCCATGGACGCGAATGCTCCGAGATTCGTGACGAGCGGCGGATAGTACGCGTGCATGTGATGGTGCAGCTCGTCCCGCATGAATGCCGCATCGAAGGCGCGGGCGAGGGCGAACTGCTGGGCCTTGGGCCCCCAGAAGAAGAGGAGGTCCGGCGACGTGGCGGCGCCCGCGACCGTCGCGACGAGCGCCGCGGCGACGGCGGCCAGGGAAAGAACCGACGCCGCGACCACGATGACGCCCCCGCCCGCTTCCGAGGGGCCGCGGACGGGAGAAACGGGGAGGCGCCTCAGGACGAGGCGGAGACCGGCCGCGAGAACGGCGGCGGCGACGACGAGCCAGGGTACGTTCCACGGAATACCGGTCAGCACGGCCACGGTCATCGCGAAAGAGAGGAGCACGGCGCCCGAGGCGCCCGCGAGGACGAGGCGGGTCGGGGGAGGGAAGCCCGCGAACGCGCGGTGGCCGACGAGAGGAAATCCCGCCAGAGCGGTCAGAAGGAGCGATGCGATCCAGATGAGGCCGGTCATCGCGAAACGGCGGCTCGCCAGATCGTGCCGTCGGGCGTCTCGAGCAGAAGGCGGCCGGGCTGTTCCGCTGGCCGAGTCCCGACGATCAGAACGTATTCCGCGTCGCGAGAGACCTCGGCCGGCGTGAAGCGCCCGTAGAAGGAGGCGGGGAGCGCGCGCCGACCGGGGAGCAGGGCATCCGCGAAGCGGTGGTAGTAGGTCTCGGCTGTCGGGTCGCGCGGTTCGGTGCGTACGACGACGGTCGCGCCCGCGGGAACGAGCGGAACGGCCGCCGCGACCAGCGCGTATCCCGGGGCAACCGACCTCGCTGCACTCCTGTCGAAGAGGGTGCGCGGGCGGCGAAAGAGGTTCTCGTTCCACGGGAGGCTCGCGAGCGCGAACCCCACGAGAACGGCGCCGCCGATCAGGGGAGCGAAGAGGACTCGAGCGCCCTCGACTCGCCTCACGAAGGCTTCTTCTCCGCCTCCCAGTGCTCGAGCAGCTCCTGTCCGACCGTCTTGGTCACGAAGATCTGCTTCAGGTAGTTCAGCGTGGTCACGGCCAGCGGAACGCCCGCGGCGGAGAAGGGTGCGCCGACGGCGGCGAGGGCCAGGTGCCGCGCCTTCTCGGCGCCCGTGAACTCCGGATTCCTCCAATCCAGAACCGAGCCGTAGTAGCGGAAGACCATTCGGTACACGTCGGAGAGGAGCATCCGGAAGCCCATCTCATTTCCCCACACGAAGCAGGCGCCGGTTCGGACCTTTTCGAGAAAGTCCTGGACCCCTCCGGCCTCGGCGACGGTGTAGACGCGGGCGAGGGGAGCGAGGGTATGGGCGTCCGACCCGGCCACGAGCGACACTGCGCCCCGCTTCTCGCGGACGACCGCCATCAGGTCCTCGACCAGCCGGTTGTGATGCGAGGTCATCGCCCCGTTCTTGACCTCGAATATGTCGAACATCCGCAGCATCTCGTCGAAGTAGCGCCGCGGCGAGTTCCGCATCCGGTAGTTCTGGAACATGTGGTTGGCCGAGGCGATGATCCCCTCCGCCCGGATGTATTCGTGGAGCTCGTAGATGTTGTGCCGGAGGCGCGAGATCTCGGCGTGCTGCTTCTCGTCGATGTCGAAGACGTTGACGTGGATCCGCTGGCGGGTGTCGGGGAACCAGGTCTCGACCTCCTCCGAGATGAAGAAGTCCGGCAGGTCGGGCCGCCGGTCGAGCAGCGACAGGCAACCGTCGATTGAGTCGTGGTCCGTGATCGTCACGTAGTCCATGCCCCGCTCCTTGGCGAGGCGATAGACCTCCTCCGGACGGTTGTAGGAATCGCGGGTATTGGCCACCCGGAAGTACTTGAAGGTCGAATACACGGAGTGGCAGTGGAGGTCCGCTTTCTTGAATCGCGGATCCGAAAACCAGTCCGGCGTTTCGGCGTCGGGCTCACCCCGGGACAAAGGTTCCAACCTCCCGGGAACGCGGCTTCCGGCGCTCCCTGATAGGGGCGCGGCGCGTCCCACGTGAGGTTACCATCCCGTGTTAACTTCCCGCTGTGGCGAGAGTTCTCTTTCGCGTTCTGTACGCGGCTTTGCTCGGGGCCGTCTTTCTGGGAGCGGTCTGGTTCGGCTTCCGCCGGTCGATCGTGGGCCGTTCGGTCGCGGTTCCGCAGCTCGCGGGCAAGACCCCGCAAGACGCCTTCCGGATCGTTCGAAGTGTGGGCCTGAAGCTCGAGGAACAGGAGAACCGCGCCCGTTACGACGATCGGGTCCCGGCGGGGCGGGTCCTGCTCCAGCAGCCGGAGGCCGGCTCACTGGCCAAGCCGGCTCAGGTCGTGCGCGTCGTCCTCTCTCTCGGTCCCCGGGAGCTCCGTGTGCCGGACCTCGCCGGCCTGGCTCCCCGGGCCGCGGCGTTGAAGTTGTCGCGGGAGTCGCTCGAGCTCGGTCCGGCCTCCTGGCTGCGCGAGCCGGGACTCCCTTCCGGGATCGTCGCCCAGGACCCGGAGCCCGAGTCTCCCGCCGGCAAGGGTGAGGCGGTTCGGGTTCTGACGAACCGGGGCGCGCCGGAGCGCCGCATCGTGATGCCGGATCTCGTGGGGCGGGATGCCGAGGTCGCCCGGGCGCGGCTCGAGAAGTTCGGCTTCAAGGTCGGAAGCGCCCGCTTCGAGGCGTACGAGGGGGTCCGGCCCAACACGGTGCTCAAGCAGTTCCCGCCGGCGGGCTACCCGCTGTCGAGCCGCGAGGTCGTGTCGCTGACGGTCTCGCGGGCTCCGGACGCCCTCGCGGCGCCCCGCTCATGAAGGTCCGAATCGCACCGTCGCTGCTGTCGGCCGACTTCGCCCGCCTCGCCGACGCCCTGGCGGTCGCCGAGGCCGGAGGCGCGGACCTCATCCACGTGGACGTGATGGACGGTCACTTCGTGCCCAACCTGACGATCGGTCCGCCGGTCGTCCGCGCCCTGCGCAAGGCGACGCGGCTGCCGCTCGACGTTCACCTGATGATCGAGCGGCCGGAGGCGACCCTCTCCGAATACCTCGACGCCGGCGCGGACTGGATCTCGGTACACGTCGAGGCCACCGATCACCTCCAGCGCTGCCTGGACATCGTCCGCCGGGGCAAGGCGAAGGCGGGGGCGGCGATCAACCCGGCTACGCCCACTTTCGCGATTTCGGCCGCCTTCGCCGATCTCGACTACGCGGTCGTGATGTCGGTCAATCCGGGCTGGGGCGGGCAGCCCTTCCTCAGGACCTCCGTCGAGAAGGTCCGCCGTCTCGAGAAGGCGGGCCGGGCCGCAGGTGTTCGCCTGTCCATCGAGGTCGACGGGGGTGTCACGGCGGGCAACGCCGGCGAGCTGGTAGCCGCGGGAGCGGAAATACTCGTCGCGGGAACCGCGATTTACGGAGCCGATGATCCGGCGGCGGCGATCGGAAGGCTCCGCGACGCGGCCGTCGCGACGGTCCAGGCCTAGCATTCCGATGCGGACTCGACTCGGTCTCGTGCTGGGCCTCGTCGCGGCTTTTGCGGTGGCGGGCGCCGGGTGCGCCTCGAAGGGGCCGAAGAAGCCCGACAAGATCACCCAGGAGCTCCTCACGCAGCCCAAGGAGGCCCTGTTCGAGAAGGGCAAAGCCCTCCTCGCGAAGAAGAAGTGGGAGGACGGCCGCAAGTACCTCAACCACGTCTTCGAGACCTATCCCAACGAGGCCATGGGGAGGGAGGCGCTCCTGCTCGTGGCCGACTCGTACTTCAATCAGAAGAGCACGACCGGCTACACCGAGGCCCGGTATCGTTACCGCGACTACTTGAATCGTTACCCCGGCGCGCCCCGGAGGGACTACGCGCGGTATCAGTTCGCTCTCTGCTACGACAAGGAGCACGAGAAGCCCGACCGGGACCAGACCGCGACCCGCGAGGCGATCGAGCAGTACCGAGCCCTCATCCGGGAGTTTCCGGACTCGGGCTACGCCGGCGCCGCCCGCGAGCGCGTGCGCCAGCTCACAGACCTCCTCGCCGAGCACGACTTCGGGATCGGCTACTTCTACCTGAGGAAGGGCTCGACCGCAGCGGCACTCTCGCGTTTTACGTCCCTCGAGCAGCGGTTTCCCGACTACGGGGCGAAGGACAAGCTCTTCTATTACGAGGCGATTGCCCTCGAGCGGCTTGGACGGATGGACGAAGCCCGGCGCTACCTCCACCGGGTCGTGGAGGAGTTTCCCCAGAGCGAATACGCGAAGAGGGCCCGCTCCCGCATGGGCGGCAAAGCCTCGGAAAAGCCGCCGGCGGCGGCTGCAGCGGTTGACAGCAAGCCCGAAAGCCAGTAACTTTTAGGCCATAAACCGCAGCTAGCCGTATTTTTTAAGGAGTCGCCATGCGCCTCCCCGTTCGTCTTGCAGGTCGTATTGGCCTTTTGGCTTTTTCCGTGGCTGTCGCCGCCGTCGCGACGGTCGCGACCGCGAAAGCCCAGCAGCCGGAGCTGCAGGGGGGAGGCCTCGCCCCGGCGCCGCCTCAGATCACCCGTATCGACGCGGCGCAGAGCGTCGGGACCACCGAGGGGGCTCCTCAGCCGTTCGGCTTCGAGAGCGAAGTTGTCTGCTTCGGTTACATCGGCTCGGACGACGAGTCCTTCATCGCCCAGGTCGTCGGCGCCGAGAACAGCGCCGAGCAGACGGATTTCACCGAGCACAACCTTCTCTACCTCGACGCCGGCGCCGATCGGGGAATGACGGTCGGGGACGAGTTCTGGATCGTGACGCCGCAGGATGAGGTCCTCCACCCGATGAGCGGCCAGAGCATGGGCCGCTTCTACCAGTACCGGGGGCGGGCGGTGCTCGTCTGCCTGGAGGGCCGCACGGCAACGGTTCGGGTCAGCGTGGCCTGCACCGACATCCCGATGGGCTCCTTTCTGAAGCCCTACGAACCGGTGCCCATCCCCCTCGGACGCCGGGAGCCGGCCTGCAAGCACTGCGATCCGCCGAGCGGAAAGGCGTCGGGGCGCATCGTCTACACCCGCGACGGGGTCATCGCGCTCGGCAACGACAATGACGTGCTGATCGATCTGGGCGTCGCAGAGGGCATCCAGCCGGGCGATCAGCTCTCGATCTTCCGCTACGCGACGGGCTCGGACTACGGGATTCGCCCGCAGGGCTCCTACTGGGTGTACACGCCGCCTCCCGCCGGCGTGGAGATCCCGCGAACCTACCTGGGCGACATGGCGATCCTCTACGTCGGCGACCGGTGGGCCATGGGCCGCATCATCGACGCGCGTCGCCTGATCGAGGTCGGGGACCAGGTCGAGCTCAAATAGCTCGCGGCGGACAGCCGGAAAGAATCAGAAGAGGCGCCCGGCGCCTCTTCTTTTTTTAGGCGCGCGCGGCCCGCATCCGAATTCGCTCGGCACGCTTCGCGGGTTGGCATGAAAACGTCGAGTCGCGGCCGAGACCATGACGGGTCGCGTTCGCGCGCGCGAGCGGACGAACCTACTACCGCTCCTGTTCTTCCTTTGCTAAGATGCGCGCCTCTTCCAATTGGCGACTCGTGCTTCGCATTTGATTTCGGGGAGGGGAATCGTGAATCTGGATGGGCAGCTCCAGGAAATCATCGACGAGCTTCTGGCCCACGGAATCTCGCTCGACCTCGCCAAAAAAGAATTCGAGAAGAAGTACATCGTCGGCGCGGTGAAGCGCAGCTCCGGAAATCTCGGCCGCGCCGCGCACTCTCTCGGCATTCACCGCAACACGCTGCGCAACAAAGTCGGAATTCTCAACATTCGGCTGCCCCGCGAGAAGTACCGCGTCTCTCCCGAGATCACGAAGAAGAAGTAGCCCATCGGCTCTCGCCGCGGACGTAGGGGCGGCCGTTGTCGCCGTCCTGCGGCCGGCGCCTCCTAATGCCGTGGGTTTGCCGTTGGTGGGGGGACCGGGGCCGCCCGTTTTTTCATAGGGCGGGGGCAATCCGTCCACCAGCGAGCTACCCCCTGAGATAGGAAACGCCGGCCGACGGCCGGCGTTCACCCCCGCCCCTATGACCCTAGGTCTTAGGCTTGTCCGCCGGGGGCGGCTCGTCGCCCTTGACCGAATCCTTGAAGTTCCGAAGGCCCTGCCCGAGGCCTTTTCCGAGCTGCGGGAGCTTCGACGCCCCGAAGATGATCAGGACGATGAGCAGGATGATCAGCAGCTCCGGCACCCCGAGTGATCCGAACATCGTCGTCTCCTTCCCGCGTTCCGCGGGGCACCCTTCAGCTTAACAGAGCGAGCCGCAGCGGTCCTCGAGCACCGCGCGGAAGGTCCGGTCCTCTGGGGTGTCCGCCAGCAGGCGCCGGACGAGCGCCAGCTGTCCCGGGAGGTACCGGCGGTAGAGGTCGGCGCGTCGCTCGACGATGGCGCGGGCGAATGTGCCGCAGACCTTCCAGGCTCTCTGGAGGAGGACGCGCCGCAGACGGCCGCCGAGGGAGTCCGCGCCGAGACCCCGGCGCGCGGCGAATCGCTCGACGGCGGCGCGCGCGGTCTCTTCCGTCATCCAGGCGAGCGTGGTGCGCTCCCAGAGCAGCGAGGCGAGATCGTAGGCGTCCGGTCCGCGGCGGAGATCCTGGAAGTCGATGACCGCGACCTCCTCCCCGGAGGGAAAGAGATTGTTCGCGTGGAAGTCGCGGTGGCAGAGCGCCGAGGGATGTCCGAGGATCTCGCGCACGAGCGCGTCGGCCCAGGTATCGTGGACGGCGCGCTCGGCGGGAGAGAGTGGCCGATCGAGGAAGAGCTCGAAGACGGCCTGCCTCGCGAGATCGAGCTCGCGGCGAAACAACGCCGCGTCGAATGGAGGGTTGAGCCCCGGGTCGGGCGTCTCGGCGATTGCCGCCGCCGTCTCGGCGGCGCGCTCGAGCCACGCGCGGCTCTCCGGCGGTGACTGCGCGAAGCGCGCGGCGAGATCGCCCTCGCCGAGATCCTCCACGAGCTGGTTGCCGGCCCCGTCGTCCGCCACGAGACGCGGAAGCCGCACGCGGCCCGAGAGCGCCGCGTGCGCGGCGACCCACCGCCGCCTCGAGTCCGCTTCGTCGGCCGGATAGACGACGCCGACGAACGAGCGGTTGTCGAGAAAGTGGATCCGGAAGTAGCGGCGTCTCCCGACGTCGCCGACGAGCGGCTCGATCGCGGCGGGCGTTCCGAGCGCCCGGCGGGCGAGCGCTTCGAGGCCGGCGGCGTCGGGAGGGAACAGCGTCGCTAGCTCGAGCTCTTCGCCTGCGAGAGGAGAACCTTCTTGATGTGGATCGGCTGGTTCGGGCGGTCGTTCGCTCCGCGAGGGGCGGCGGCGATCTTGTCGGCCGTCTCCATGCCGGAAACGACCTCGCCGAACGCCGAGTACTGGCCGTCGAGGAACGTCGAGTCCTTCACGACGATGAAGAACTGAGAGGACGCCGAGTTGGGGTCGGACGAGCGGGCCATCGAAACGACGCCGCGCTTGTGCGAGGTGTCGTTGAACTCGGCGTTGACCTTCTTGCCGCTTCCGCCCGTGCCCCACGGCTTGGAGGGATCTTCGGCCTTCTTCGTATTGGGGTCGCCGCCCTGGATCATGAAGCCCGGAATGACCCGGTGGAATAGCGTGCCGTCGTAGAAGCCCGAGGCCGCGAGATCCACGAAGTTCTCGACGTGCTTGGGCGCCTTGTCGTAGTAAAACTTGATCTGGATGTCGCCCAGGTCCGTCTGCAGGGTGGCGATCGTATTGGCGTAGTCGCGGGCCACTTTTTTCCCCTTTCCGGTGGCCTGCGCGGCGGCCAGAGGGAGAGCGCAGGCGAGCATGAGCGCGATGGCGGTGTGAGTTCTCACGTCGGCTCCTTTCCGAACCGGCGAAACATAGCACGGCCTGTCGTGGGGTCAGGTCTCGCGGCATCGGGCGCCTCAAAGTCTTGAGCCACAAGACCTGACCCCACGATATCCGATAGGATTTCCGCATGTACGCCGCGCTGGCCCGTGCCGTGCTCGACGAATCCGGAGCCGGCCGCGCCGCCCAGGACGTCGAGCGGCTGCGAGAGCGTCATCCGCGCGCCTCGAAGGACGAACTCGCGCAGCGCCTCATCCGCAGGGCGGCTCTGCAGTGCGCCTCGGCCGGAGCTCTCCTGACGGGGCCGGCGGCATTTTTCGGGTCGATGCCGTTCGGCGCGGACCTCGCGTGGCAGGTCGTGGCTCTGAACCGGCTGGTGCTCTCTCTGGCGGCCCTCTACGGCGGACGGCCGTCGGGACGCGATCGCATGGCCGGAGTGGCCGCGGCCGCGGGAGCGGGGCTCGCGAGCGAGGCGTTGCGCCAGGGCCTCGTGAGGCTGCTGCGGCGAGTCGCACCTCGAAGCTCGGGCGGGCGGACGGTGATCGGGTTTCTCGCGGGCGGCGCGCTGGGATACTTCGCGGCCGTCGCAATCGGCGGCTGGGCCCGGGAGCAGTTCCGGTCCGGCCGGATCCTCGCGCCGCTCCGCCGGGCACTCTCGTGACCCGGACCGCCGACGTCGTCATCGTCGGCGGAGGACTGATCGGATGCTCCCTGGCGGCCGAGCTCGCGTCGCGCGAGCAGTCGGTCGTGGTGGTGGAGCGAGCGGAGCCGGGCGGGGAAGCTTCCGGCGCGGCCGCCGGCATGCTTTCGCCCCAGGCCGACGCCGCCGAACCTTCGCCGTTCTTCGATCTCGCCCTCGAGAGCCGGGACCTCTATCCGGACTGGTCGCGGCAGGTTCTCGAGGAGACCGGAGTCGATATCGGCTACCGGCGCACGGGGCTGCTGCGGATCCTTCCGCCCGGCCCCGCCGAGGAGCAGCTCGCCGCGGTTCGCTGGCAGCGGGCACGTGGCTTGCGAGTCGAGGAGCTGGCGTGCGAACAGCTACCGCGCGAGATCGGCGCTCGGCTCGCTCCGCAGGCCCGGGACGTCGTCTTCTATCCCGACGAGGCCGTCGTCGATCCGCGGCGAGCAACCCGGGCCGCGTGGCTCCTTGCCGAGCGCCGAGGCGCCCGCGTCGAGACGGGCATGTCCGTGCGACGCTTCACGATCGAGCGCGGGGTATGCCGCGGCGTCGAGACGGACGCGGGGTCGATCGCGAGCCGCGCGGTCGTCGACGCGGCGGGGGCGTGGGCGGCTTTCGATGGGCACCTGCCGGTGCCCGTCCCGGTCGTCCCGGTCCGTGGGCAGATCGTGGAGCTGCGGCTGGGCGGAGCGCCTCTCCAGATCGTGCTGTCTTCGGAAGAGGTCTATCTCGTTCCTCGGGAGGACGGCACCGTCCTGATCGGCTCGACGATCGAGCACGCGGGTTTTCGCAAGGAAGTCACGGCCGGGGCGATTCGGGGGCTCCTCGATGCGGCGGCGCGCCTGTGCCCGGAAGTCACATCGGCTCGCTTCGTCACCGCGTGGGCGGGCCTGCGGCCCGGTACGCCCGACGGCTGGCCGCTGCTCGGGGAGTCGGGAATCGAGGGGCTCTTCTTCGCCACGGGGCATTTCCGCAACGGGATCCTCCTGGCGCCCGCGACGGCCCGCCACATGGCCGACCTCCTGACGGGCCGGCCGGTCCCGCGACTGTCCCCGTTCTCGGTCGATCGGTTCGCCGGCCTGCCTTCCGGGCTCTAATCCTTCCGACGTTTCGGGAGAGCCGACGGCGTTTTCGGCTAGAATTCGAGTCATAGGTCCATTCGCCTCTTGGAAGGACGTTCAACGCACATGAGAAGCGCGGTGTATGCCGGGATCCAGAAGACGGCCGACGTGCTGTGGGGCTTCGCCCGGGCGATCGATCGCCGCTTCCCGGAGCGGTCCTTCCGCCCGAAGTGGGCGCCCGCGCCGCTGTTGAAGCAGCGCGAGAAGACGTTCCCCCCGCTCGGTTTCCCGCGCCAGACCGACTCTCTCTGCCCCCGCTGTGTTTCGGAAGTGCGGAGCAAGATCCTCTCCGGCGAGGTCGACTGGAAGGTTCTGATCGAGGGCAACCCCGGCGAGATCAAGGCCTCGATCGTCGAAGAGGACGGCCAGATCCTGATGCGCAAGGATTGCCCGACGCACGGGCGGTTCGAGGACGTGATGTCCACGGACCCGCAGTTCTTCAAGCGGCTCGAGTCGCTCTATCCCGGCCGGGACTTCGTCATTCCCAAGGACGGGCTGCACGAGCACGGCACCTCCTCGATCAAGTACGGCCGGGGAGCCGTCCTGACGATCGACCTGACGAACCGCTGCAACATGATGTGCAACCCGTGCTTCATGGACGCCAACCAGGTCGGCTACGTCCACGAGCTCGAATGGGAGGAGGTCCAGAAGCTCCTCGACGACGCGGTCTCGATCAAGCCGCGCCGCCAGCTCTCCGTCCAGTTCTCAGGCGGCGAGCCGACACTCTCGCCGCACTTCCTGCCGGCCGTCCGGTACGCGAGAAAGCTCGGCTACTTCTCGGTCCAGTGCGCCACCAACGGCATCCGCTTCGCGCAGGACGAGAGCTTCGCGAAGGAAGCCGCCGAGGCCGGGCTGCGTTTCGCCTACCTCCAGTTCGACGGGGTCGGCAACGAGCACAACCAGCACCGCAAGGTGGGCAACCTCTACGACGTCAAGCTCCGCGCGATCGAGAACCTCCACAAGCACGGCGTCGACGTCACGCTCGTCGTGACGATCGTCAACGGGATCA
>Ga0105092_10000903_pt1 | contig 15739 bp, 15 predicted proteins | sample PPLLak2March2015_FD_87021 | JGI IMG/M metagenome (GOLD analysis project Ga0105092, IMG submission 87021) | Freshwater sediment microbial communities from Prairie Pothole Lake near Jamestown, North Dakota, USA - PPLs Lake P7 Core (1) Depth... | ecosystem: Environmental > Aquatic > Freshwater >... | reverse complement strand
GGGGGAGGAGGTTTCGCTGATGGCGTTCACCGATGGCGAGACCATCGTGCCCATGCTCCCGGCTCAGGATCACAAGCGTTTGCTCGACGGCGATTGCGGACCGAACACCGGCGGCATGGGAGCTTATGCCCCTGCACCGATCTTCACTGCGGATCTGCTCAACGAAGCCATGGAAAAGGTTTTGAAACCGGCTGTCCGTGGACTGCGTGAGGAAGGGACGCCGTTCGTCGGCGTTCTGTATGCAGGTCTCATCCTGACCTCGAGCGGGCTGCGCACCCTCGAGTTTAACTGTCGCTTCGGCGACCCCGAGACGCAAGTGGTGCTCCCTCTGCTCGAAACCGATTTGCTCGACATCGCCGAAGCCTGTGTGAATGGCACGCTGAAGGATATCGATGTTCGCTGGAAAAAAGGCGCGGCTGTCTGCGTGGTGCTGGCAAGCAGAGGCTATCCCGAAAAAGCAGAGACAGGCAAAGCTGTGACGTTCGAAGCGCTGCCGGAGAACATGGTCTGCTTCCACGCCGGGACGAAACTGGATCAGGAACGCGTCGTCACTTCCGGCGGGCGGGTCTTCGGGCTGACCGCCTGGGCAGATGAGATCGTGACCGCACAGAAGCAGGTCTATATGGACATTCACAAAGTTTCCTTTGATGACGCACAGTACCGCAGGGATATCGCCCAGCGCGCCTTCACGAAGAATGCGTACGCTGACTCAGGCGTTTCCATCGATGCGGGCAATCGTGCCGTGTCCTTGATGAAGGAGGCGGTCAAGTCCACGCATAGCCCTGCAGTGCTGGCAGGTATCGGTTCCTTCGGTGGACTGTACGATGCCTCTGCCTTAAAAAAGATGAAATCTCCTGTGCTCGTCGCTTCCACGGATGGAGTGGGCACAAAAGTAAAAATGGCTGCCTCGGTCGGGCGTTATCGCAGCGTCGGTCACGACATCGTTAACCATTGCATCAACGACATCCTCGTGCAGGGTGCGCGCCCGCTCTTTTTCATGGACTATTTTGCTACATCGCGGCTTCGTCCCGATCAAACCGCCGAAGTCGTGACCGGCATGGCGGAAGCCTGCCAGGAAGCAGGCATGGCGCTGCTCGGCGGCGAGACGGCGGAGATGCCTGGCGTCTATCTGCCGGATGAATTCGATGTTGCTGGTACCATCGTCGGCGTGCTCGAACGTGAGGATATTTTGCCGCGCAGAAATCTCAAAGCGGGAGATGTGTTGATCGGTCTTGCATCCAACGGGCCGCATACCAACGGCTACTCGCTCCTGCGCAAAATTTTTGCAGATACTCCTCTCGACACGGTCTTTCAGGAACTCGGTTGCTCACTGGCGGACGCTCTGCTTGCTCCGCATCGCCCCTACTTATCTGTTCTCCACCCTCTACTCTCCAACATTAAAGCTCTTGCCCATCTGACGGGCGGAGCCTTCATCGAAAACATCCCGCGCGTCCTGCCCGAGGATCTCAACGCGGAAATTCAGCTTGGCTCCTGGCCCATCCCACAGTTGTGGAATCTTGTGCAGCGAAAAGGAAACATCTCTGTGGAGGAAATGTACCGCGTCTTCAACATGGGCATCGGCATGATCGCGATCGTCGAGAAGGCAGACGCAACTGAGATCCAGGAACGCATCCCGGAACGGACGTTTATCATCGGTGAACTGACCAAGGGCGAGCGAAAGACCGTGCTCGTGTAGCAATGCAAACGTTCCTCACCGCGAAGAGCGCGAAGTTTTTAAAAGATTTCCTTTGTGTACCTTCGTGTTCCTTGTGGTGAAAAGATTTTTGCAGTAGATTCATCTCTGAAAAAGGAAGTCGTTTATGCCATCCTCCCTCCAACTTCGTTATGGAACCAACCCTCAGCAGGCGCCCGCCCGCGTCTACATGAAGAATGACGCCGAGCTGCCTATCACTGTCCTGGGTGGCTCGCCCGGCTACATCAACCTGCTCGACGGGTTGAACGCCTGGCAGCTTGTGCGCGAACTCAGAGCCGCGCTGAATCTGCCAGCCGCCGCCTCGTTCAAACACGTCAGCCCCGCGGGCGCGGCGGTCGCTGCGCCGCTTTCGGAAGCGCTCAAGAAAGTCTATTTTGTGGACGACCTCGAGCTCTCGCCGCTTGCCACGGCCTATGCGCGGGCCCGCGGCGCAGACCGTCTGTGTTCCTTCGGCGATTTCATTGCTCTTTCGGATACCGTGGATGTCCCCACAGCCAGACTGATCGCCCGCGAAGTGTCCGATGGCGTGATCGCACCCGGATATGAACCCGCCGCGCTCGAGATCCTCAGGAACAAAAAACAGGGCAAGTATGCCGTCGTGCAGATCGATCCTGCTTACGAACCTCCCGCCAGTGAAACCCGCGAGGTCTTCGGCGTGACCTTCGAGCAGCGTCATCATGATCGTCTCGTCACACCGGCTGACTTCACCAACATCGTTACCGAATGCCGCGATCTGCCCCCCGAAGCCCTGCGTGACCTGACCCTCGCCTGGATCACGCTCAAGTACACGCAATCCAACTCGGTCTGTTTTGTGGCGGATGGTCAGACGATCGGCGTGGGCGCGGGGCAGCAATCGCGCATCCATTGCGTGCGTCTGGCAGGCCAGAAGGCGGATCTGTGGTTCCTGCGCCAGCATCCCTCCGTTCTGTCGTTGCCTTTCAAGCCCGGCGTCAAACGTCCCGACCGCGATAACTTCATCGACCAGTTCCTGCGTGACGACGTGACACCCAACGAAAAAGCGGACTGGGGGACCCTCTTCGATCAGACTCCCCGGCAACTGACTCCGGACGAAAAGCGTGAGTGGCTTTCGAAGCTCGATTCCGTGTCGGTGGGTTCGGACGCCTTCTTCCCCTTCCGCGATAGCATCGACCGGGCCGCCGCCAGTGGAGCCCGCTACATCGTCGAGCCCGGTGGGTCGGTACGCGACGATGCCGTCATCCAGGCTGCGAACGAATACGGCATGACGATGATCTTCAGCGGTGTGCGTCTCTTCCACCACTAAACTGAATACTGACTACTGAACACTGGTGATTTATGAAAACCCGCCTCGTTGTCCTCATCTCCGGTAATGGCTCCAACCTGCAAGCCATCCTGGATACCTGTGCATCCGGCGAACTGCATGCTTCGGTCGTGACGGTCATCTCGAACAAGCCTGATGCCTATGGTCTGACGCGCGCGCGCAACGCGGGAGTCGAAGCTGTTCATTTCCCGAAACTGGAGAACGAATCGCGCCGCGAGTACGATGCCCGACTCGCCAACTATGTGACTACCAAGTTACCTGACTATGTAGTGCTGGCAGGCTGGATGCGTATTCTCTCCTCTGAATTTCTTTCCCGTTTCCCCAACCGAGTCATTAATCTTCACCCTGCTCTGCCCGGCACCTTTCCTGGTACGCATGCAATCGAACGTGCCTTCGAAGCACATCAAGGCGGCGAAGTCGATCACACCGGCGTCATGGTTCACCTCGTCCCGGACGAAGGCGTGGACAATGGGCCGGTGCTTGCGATCGAAATCGTCCCCATCCAGGCGGAGGACACCCTGGAATCGCTCGAGAGGCGCGTCCATGAAGTGGAACATCATATTCTGGTAGCTGTTCTCAAGAAATTAACCACAGAGAGAACGAATTCCCTGTTCACTGCTCCTCTGTGACCTACATCAAAAAGGAATACCACAAATGCCTCAAGCCATCCTCTCCGTTCATGACAAAACCGGCGTCGTTGATTTTGCCAAAGGTCTCACTGATCTAAAATGGACTCTGCTCGCTTCCGGCGGCACCGCCCGACTTCTGCGCGAAAATGGGTTATTCGTTACCGAAGTTGCCGATTACACCAAGTCACCCGAGATCCTCGATGGGCGGGTGAAAACACTGCACCCGGCAGTTCATGGCGGGCTGTTGGCGCGTCCAACCGAGGAAGATCATCAACAACTGCGCAGGCTTGGCTGGGACTACATCGACCTGGTTGCTGTCAACCTCTATCCGTTTGAAGCGACGATCGCGAAGCCGAATGTCAGCTATGCCGAGGTCATCGAGAATATCGATATCGGCGGTGTGACCCTCATCCGTGCTGCTGCGAAGAATCACGAGCGCGTGACCCTCATTTGCGACCCTGCTGACTACACGTCCGTATTGGATACACTTCAAAAAGGGGGGACTCTGTTCGAACAGCGGAAAGCTCTTGCGGTTAAAGGGTTCCAGGCTACTGCACATTACGATGCCATGATCTCAGATTACCTGGCAAAGGTAACAATGAGGTAAAGGCTCTCCCAGGATCCTGGCGAGCAATGATTTAAGCTAACCAAATGCATTCACATCACCCTGCCGAAGAGCATGCTCTTCGGCAGGGTACATTATTGAGAATTTTCTAAAGCACAGTTACCCTCGCTACCTGGTCGGGCTTACATTCCATGCCTGATTAATCTATAGGCTTCGCCTTGTTTGAAGGGGAAGTTTGCAAGCGGATTCCCGGCCAGGTCCGTGATGGTTGCACGAGCATGAACGTCCAGGCGAAACCTGCCATTGCCTCTGCCTTTACAAAATCTCATCTCCGAGCTAAAATATTGATTGAATATTCATTCAATAAGAAACCCTACCCAATATGCCCCGAGTAAAACAGCAGTTTGATGCGATGCGCAGCGCAACCAGGGAAAAGATTATTACAGCTGGTTTGCAACTCTTCTCGACCAAGGGTCTGGCTGCTACCAGCATCCAGGATATTGCCGGCCTGGCTGGTATTAGTGTCGGGCTCACCTACCACTATTACAAATCAAAAGAAGACTTGTTTACAGAATTGGTGGAGATGGTGGTCGATTCAGCAGATGAATCGACGCAAGTGCTGTTCAATTCCGACCAGTCCCCCGCTGAAAAAATCAAGATGTTCTCGAAGAATGTGATTGATTCAATCGCAGAGAGCGCTGCGATGAGCCAATACTACCTGCTGATGATCCACTATGTACTGGTGGTCGATCCATCGAAAAAGGCAGTTAAGATCCGCGAGAAAAGTTTCGCCCCTTTGGAGAGTGTGAAGCGCACAGTCATCGAAGGTCAGGAGCTTGGCGAGGTCAAGCCGGGCGATCCCGATGAAATGATCGTGTTGTATTTTGCCGCCATCCAGGGGCTGTCGATTTCCAAGCTGATGATGGGAAACCGGTTTGTTTTACCAAGCCCGGATTTGCTAAGCGGGCTGTTGCTAGACAACCCAAAACGAAAATCTGCTGCTTTACCAATAAATTGAGCTTGGGCATCCGGCCATATTGTTTATTGTTAGAAGGAGTCAGACATGAGAGTTTATGATTTTAGCGGAATAGACAATGTGATCATCACAAGTAGTATCGAGAAGTCTTATAAAGATCTTAAGGTGCTCGACCGCGTTGATCTGGAGGTACAAAAAGGTACAGTCTTCGCTCTGTTGGGACAAAATGGAGCCGGCAAGACGACCATTATTCGGATCCTCTCCACACTGCTCAAGCCGGATGCCGGACACGCCACCATCATGGGCTACGACGTGGTCAAACAACCGGAGGAAGTCCGCAAGGTCATCAGCCTGACGGGTCAATACGCGGCTGTCGATGAATTGTTGACCGGTGCAGAAAACATGCTGATGATGGGCCGGCTCTATCACCTGAGCCATGCCGATGCGCGTCGCCGGACGATCGAACTGCTCGATCAATTCGATCTGGCGGACGCCGCGCAAAGAATTGTCAGGACCTATTCCGGAGGGATGCGCCGCCGGCTTGACCTGGCACTCAGCCTGATTGCCACGCCGCAGGTCCTCTTCCTAGATGAACCGACGACGGGCCTCGACCCGCGCAGCCGCTTGACGATGTGGAAGCTGATCAAAGACCTGCTGATGTCCGGAGTAACAATCTTCCTCACCACCCAATACCTGGAAGAGGCAGATCAACTGGCGGACAAAATCGCGGTGATCGATGACGGCAAAATTATTGCCGAAGGAACGGCCGCGCAGCTCAAGCAGCAGGTTGGCAAGGAACGTCTGGAATTGGCGTTTGCCCATCCGCATGAGTTCCGAAAAGCGCGCCAGGTTTTGGGGAGTCAGGTTTTACACTATGATGAGCAAAAAAACAGTCTCAGTGTGGTCATTGACGGCAGCCCAAGACATCTCAAACAGATCCTCGACCAGATGGAACAGGCAGCCATTGAGGTGGATTCACTTTCCCTGCGCAAACCCACCCTGGATGATGTGTTCCTGACCATCACCGGCCGGCAAACGACTTTAGAGATAAAAGAAGGAGAAGAATCCCATGCCTGAACATCACTCAAAGCTGTATTGGGCGATCAACGATTCGCTCATCATGGTCTGGCGGACCCTGCTTCCCATTACCCGCAACCTTGAAATGCTGCTGCTGGGTCTTATCCTGCCGGTTAATATATTGCTGTTGTTCGTTTACGTTTTTGGCGGCGCCATAGATACCGGCAATACAACCTATATCAATTATGTTGTACCGGGGATCATCATCCTGGCGGCCGGCTATGGGGCGGCACGGACAGCCGAAAACGTCAGCCTGGATATGGCTGTTGGATTGATCGACCGCTTTCGCTCCCTGCCGATCCTGAGCGCGTCGGTGCTGACAGGGCATGTTGTCACAAGCATTGTGCGCAATTTGCTCTCGACCACGTTGGTGATTGCTGTGGCACTGTTGATCGGCTTTCGCCCCAGCGCGGATCCACTGGCCTGGCTGGCAGCGCTGGGTATCTTGTTGCTCTATATCCTGGCCGTTTCCTGGCTGGGGGTTGTCATTGGCCTGGCTGCGAAAAGTGTTGAGGCAGCAGGCGCCTTCAGCTTCTTCGTCCTGTTCACGCCTTACATCAGCAGCGCATTTGTCCCTACTGAAACCATGCCAAAAGTTTTGCATTCCATCGCGGAAAACCAGCCGTACACCCATGTAATCGAGGTCATGCGCGCACTGATTACCGGTGGCCCCGCCAGCAGCCATGGCTGGCTGGCGTTGGTGTGGACCGGTGGCATTACAGTGGTTTCATATATAGTAGCGGTACATCTCTTCAAACGCAAAGCGGCCCGGTAAACCGTTATCGCTCAGCACCTGGATCCACTGTCCAGTAATATCTAAAACCAAAAGAACATGCCAAACAGGCATGTTCTTTCATTTGGCAACCGTGACAAAACAGACCCTGGCTTTAGATATTGAAATGACTGCCGTCAAATTTCCTCGGTGATATTTATTACTACACAGTGGACGAGAAGAAGATATAGTTAAAGACTATGCTGCAAAACCATCCTCTTTTTCAATCCTTGCGGGAATTAAAAGGCAACCCACGCGTTACCGTCTTGACCGAGATCATGTTCGGCATTCCGTATAACCTGTTCATGCCATTCTTCTCCGTCTACATGTTGGCTCTTGGAGTCACCGATCAGCAGATCGGAAGCATCGCCAGTCTGGGGCTTGTCGTGCAGATCTTCTCCGCCCTTCTGAGCGGCGCGATCGTGGATAAGTTCGGACGCCGCTTGACCTTGTTTCTTTGTGACCTGCTGTGCTGGAGTATGCCCTGCCTGATCTGGGCTGTCGCACAGGATCTGCGTTTTTTCATTGTGGCGGCTTTGATGAATAGTCTGTACCGCATCTCTCATACTGCCTGGACTTGTTTGATGATCGAGGATGCCGAAGAGCGCCATCTTGTACATATCTGGACATGGATCATGATCTTCGCGGTCTGTTCGGCGTTCTTTGCCCCGCTGGGTGGATGGTTCGTAGATCGCTACGGCCTGCTACCCGCTGTACGAGGGTTGTTTGTGTTCGGCTTCCTCGTACTGACCGCCAAGTTTGTGATCCTATATCTGTACTCACACGAAACCGCGCGCGGTGTGCAGCGCATGGCAGAAACCCGTCATCGTTCCCTGACAAGCCTGTTGGGGGAATATCGAAGCGTCTTCGGTCAACTTTTGCATTCCCGACCCATCCTGGCGGCATTGTCCCTGCTGGTGATCACCAGCATATACACGACGATCAGCAGCAACTTTTGGGGCATTTTATTCACTGAAAAACTTGACTTCCCCAGTTCACAGATCTCAACCTACGTAGCAATTCGATCCGTTATTATGACTATCTGCTTTTTTCTGATCGGTCCGCGCCTGACAAATCTGCGAAACTTCCGTGTGCCTCTATGGGTGGGGTTTGCTGCCTTCCTGGTCAGTCAACTGTTACTTGTCGTGATGCTGCCGCGTGCTGCGCTCCTGCTTGTGTTCAGCGTCATCCTGGAAGCAGTTGCGTCCGCTCTCGTCAGCCCGATGATCGAATCTCTTCTGGCAGTGTCCCTCGAATCAGCCGAACGGGCGCGGGTCAGCGCCATGGTCTACGTAGCCTTGATTGTGCTGATCTCGCCCTTTGGATGGATCGCCGGTCAACTCTCGGCTTCGAATCGCTCCCTGCCATTTGCCTTAAATACGGCCCTGTTCGCGATCGGCATTGTCGTGGTCTGGTTCATCAGCAGACCGGGTTTCCTGCATACCGCCAACCAGACTGATGGGACTCACCCTGCCAAAAAGGAGTAAACTGGGCTCAAGCCGGTTCCGCCAAATCGGCTTGGTCTCGCGCCGCCCATCAGCGGCTACCTCATAAGGGGGCGAGGTCTCAAACCTTGCGGGGATGCTTTATGTCAAAGAACTGACAAGGAGGATATATCTGCCATGAAATATGAAATGAGCATTGAGGCTATTCGCATTCTAGAGTTTACAACAAACATGATCGATGAATGCACCGATCTGTTTTTAAAAGTTTTTACGCAAGAACCATGGAATGATGAGTGGGCATCCCGACAAGATGCAAAAAAGTACCTGGAATCACATTATGCTTTTAATAATTTCTTGGGTTATGTGGCAATATTAGATAATAGAGTAGCTGGCGTCTCTTGGGGTTTATCAAACCGTGGCAACGCGGATTTGAATACTATATCAACGAATTCTTTATTGATCGCGAAATACAAAGGAAAGGAATAGGAACACTCTTGCTTAAGCGAATTAAGGAAGATATAAAAGACAAAAATATGAATGCGATTATTTTAGCCACCGAAAAAACTTTTCCTTCGTATGACTTTTATATTAAAAATGGTTTTACCGAAGCGGATGGGACGGTATTTCTTGGCATCTCTTTATAGAAAGGTCATCTGCCCTGTCGTCGCTTTCGAACCAGACGTGAGATTTCCTCTCATACAGCAGTAAGCAGGCTCGTATATAGGTATTTAGCCGAGATCCTGAAGGAGACTCTTGAAATCCAAGGAGAAGAAATATGGACACTAAACCAGTAATTCACGAAGAAGTTGTTATCAAGCGTCAGCAGATAGCGGTTATTGCTGCTTTTGTTCTTTTTGCCCTCGGCAGCTTCATCTCATTAAGACTGTTTGGAGTTGCCAAATATGGTGTACTTGGAGTCTGTATTCCAATGTTGTATCTCGGCGTAAGTTCGATAAAAAATCGTATTTCGCTAGTCAGATTAAGAGGGCAGAAGGCATACTCAAGGGACACACGCGCGGTCGTCTTTGGTGTGATCATGATTGCTTTTGCAATTGTCTACCTGGTTATGGTTTTCGCTCCCTTGCTCTAGAATGTACTTTTTTTCTTCCAATTTGAGGAAATTAGCCGCTTGGCAGGCTTTGCTGCTTTTCAAATTTACGGATGTGTATTTTATAATCGATCCATGACTACGCCGGTTTTAGCCACTAAACTTTATATCCCGCCACCTCGACTGAAAGTTGTCCTCCGCCCGCACCTGATCGAACGGCTGAACGAGGGTCTCGCGGTAGGCCGCAAACTGACCCTCATCTCTGCCCCCGCCGGCTTTGGAAAAACCACACTGGTCAGCGAATGGATAAACGATTTACGCTTTACGAGCGACGATCTACGATTGGATACGTCCAGAGAGAGCCAAATCGTAAATCGTAAACTTGTGCTGAGCAAAGTCGAAGCATCGAAATTCAAGAATGGGGTGGCCTGGCTATCACTGGACGAAGGAGACAACGATCCCGGACGCTTTCTGGCTTACCTTGTCGCTGCTTTGCAGACAGTTACGGCGAGTGTTGGAGCAGGGCTGTTGAGTGTGCTCCAGTCCCCTCAATCACCACCAACCGAATCGATTCTCACAGCCTTGCTCAATGAAATCGCCACCGTTCCGGATAATTTTGTCCTTGTCCTTGACGACTATCACGTGATCGATGCCCAACCGGTTGACCATGCCCTCGCCTTTCTGCTCGAGCACCAACCGCCACAGATGCACCTGGTCATCGCAACGCGTGAGGATCCCGATCTGCCCCTGGCGCGCTTACGTGCCCGGGATCAATTGACCGAACTGCGCGCGACCGACTTGCGTTTTACCCCCTCCGAAGCCGCCAATTTTCTTAACCAGGTGATGGGACTCAACCTTTCGGCAGAAGACGTCGCCGCACTGGAAACCCGCACCGAAGGCTGGATCGCCGGCCTGCAATTGGCTGCCCTTGCCGTGCAAGGGACGCTTTCCATGCAGGGGCATCAAGACGTCACCAGCTTCATCCAGTCATTTACCGGCAGCCATCGCTTTGTGCTGGATTATCTGATTGAAGAAGTCCTGGGACGGCAGCCCGAAAATATCCAAACGTTCCTGCTGCACACCTCAATCCTCGACCGCCTGTGCGGCCCTCTTTGTGATGCGGTTCTGCTCAACCCTTCGGGATCTACTTCCGGGCAGGAAACTCTGGAGTATCTCGAACGCGCCAACCTGTTCATCGTCCCCCTGGATAACGCTCGGCGCTGGTACCGTTATCACCACCTCTTTGCGGATTTGCTGCGGCAGCGGCTCCAGCAGAGCTTCGCCTCATCTACAGGAGACGCGGAAAGCCACCTAAACGAATTGCACATCCGTGCCAGCCAGTGGTATGAAGACAATGGCCTTCAGCTGGAAGCGTTTCGACATGCAGCTGCCGCTAATGATATTGATCGCGCCGAACAGCTGATCGATGGAAAGGGGATTCCCCTTCACTTTAGTGGCGGGGTGACTCCCATACTGGATTGGCTGGAGTCGCTGCCAACACCAGTGCTGAATGCCAGGCCCTCGTTGTGGTGGCGATATGCCGCAATGTTGCTGATCAATGGCCAAACGATCGGCGTGGCAGAGAAACTGCAGGCTGCGGAAGCCGCTTTAGCTGCATCCCTGCAAAGCGCCGAGCCGGATGATGAGACCCGAAACCTCATCGGACAAATTGCGGCTGCCAAGTCTACATTGGCTCTCACCCGGTACGATGTGGAAGGCATGCTTACCCAGTCACGCCGCGCCCTGAAGTATCTCTCTCCCAACGCCCTGTTTACCCGCGCGACCGCTTACTGGACACAGGGATATGCCCATTTTCTCCTTGGGGACCGCGCCGCTGCCCGGCAGGCATTCATGGAAGCTATATCTCTCAGCCAGGCATCCGGAGCGGTCTTCACCGCGATCCTGGCAACCATTGGCCTGGGTCAAGTACAGGAAGGGGACAACCAGCTCCATCATGCGGCGGAGACCTACCGGCGCGTCCTGCAATGGGCAGGCGACCAGCCACAACAGATTATCAACGAAGCACATCTTGGCCTGGCTCGGATATTCTACGAATGGAACGACCTGGATGCCGCTGAGCAACACGGGCAGCTGAGCCTGAAACTGGCGCGGCAATATGAACGGATTATTGACAGATTCATTATCTGTGAAGTGTTTCTTGCACGCCTGAAACTCGCGCGTGGAAATGTGGCTGGGGCAGCCGCTCTGCTGGCAGAGGTCGAACAGTCCGCCCGCCAGCAAAACTTTGTGCATCGCATCCCTGAAGTCGCTGCCGCACAAGTGCTGACGTTGCTTCGCCAGGGAGACTTGGCGAGAGCCGCTCATCTCGCGCAAACGCACGAACTCGCCCTCAGTCAGGCACGAGTAGACCTGGCGCGGGGGAACCCATCTGCAGCGCTGGCAGTGCTGGAGACGAGGCGTCAGAAGGCAGAGGCAAAGGGTTGGGAGGATGAAAGGCTCAAGGTGATGGTATTGCAGGCGGTCGCTCTCCACGCGCACGACGAAAATGACAAGGCTGCGCAAACGCTCGCGGAGGCGCTGCCGCTGGCAGAGCCGGAAGGTTTCATCCGTCTCTTTGTCGACGAAGGGCTGCCGATGGCAGAGCTCTTGAAAAGGATGAAGGATGAAGACGGAAGGCTGACCGTGTATATTGATAAATTGCTTTCTGCCTTTGGAAAGCACACAACTGTTCATCCTTTAATCGAACCCTTGAGCCAGCGCGAGTTGGAAGTACTCCAACTCATTGCGCAGGGACTCTCAAACGACGAGATTGGCAAACGGCTTTTCCTCGCCCTGGATACAGTCAAAGGGCATAACCGCAGAATTTATGACAAACTACAGGTTCAAAGGCGCACGGAAGCTGTGGCCCGAGCCCGCGAACTGGGTTTGTTATAAGTGCAAATGGCAGTATTCCCCTCCATTTTCTTCCCCTTCAATAATTCAAAACAACACCTCCAACCAACACCAAAGTGTCTATACGGCGACACCGGGGTGAAGATATAGTATCTGTACATTTAGCAAGTGTCGTAAGCTGTGATGCTTACCTCCAACAGGTACAGGTGATGTCCAACAACCCCGAACCAGAAACGAATCCAAGTCAACCCATGGTCTATCAGATCAGGGTCAGGAGCCATTTGGGTTCTGATTGGACAGACTGGTTTGATGGCCTGACCGTCACGCTGCAAAATAACGGCGACACCCTATTAACCGGCCCGGTGGTCGATCAGGCTGCGTTGTATGGAGTACTTAAAAAAGTACGTGATTTAGGCATGCTATTGGTGTCGGTTAATCCCGTGGAATCCAGCCAGCCAGATATATCAGAGGTCAAACTATGAAACTCGTCAATGCCGTTAGCCAGGGAAAAGAGGAGATGGTTAATGCGATTGACCCGTATGGGAAATGGTTGTATCGCGTGGGCGGCATCTCCGCACTCGTCTTAGGTATCGCGTATATCATGATCATTGCGTTATATATTCCCATAGGAGCTCCACCGAGTGGCGCTGAGGCGCGGCTCGCGTATCTGGCTGGGAATACGACGGTGTGGTGGATGATCCTTGGCCTTTCCGTCCTAACGGACTTTCTCTTCATGCCTGTCACGTTAGCGCTTTACCTCGCGTTGAGGGAAGTCAACCGAAACGTGATGCTGTTAGCAACCGCATGCGCAGGGTTGTTCATTATCCTGGACCTGGCAATCACCTGGACGAACTATGCCGCGCTCATCACTCTCAGCGGCAGCTACGCTGCCGCAGCAGACGACGCTCAGAGGGCGGTCGTCGTCGCGGCTGTAACTTACCCGTCCGCGGTATTGGAATCCAGCCTCTTGTTTGTCTACAACACACTCACCCTCGCCGTTGGGATTCTCATGACCGGCCTCGTCATGCGAAAGGGAATCTTCAGCAAGAGTACGGCTTATTTGGGCATGGCTACAGGCGGCCTTGGGATTGTTGCGGTAGTGGGTCCCTTTTTTGCAAGGTCTTTGAGCATAACCATAATCATCGCTTCTGCTCTCACGACAGTCTGGGTTTTGTTTGTAGGCTATCGACTCTACAGGCTCGGTCAGTCGCATTGAACCTGGCCAGATATCAAACATTAAATTGAGGCAAGCTATTCGATAGGAGGCTTTCAAATGACTACCCGTACCGCCCAAGTATCACCACTTATTTATGCAAGAGTCGCAGGGCTCCTGTATCTATTGGTCGTCCCACTCGGTATATTCGGGCTGTATGTTTCCTCGAGACTGATCGTGCCCGCAGATGCCACGACAACAGCCAGCAATATCACGGCTTCGGAATCGCTGTTCCGCCTCGGCGTTGTGAGCGATCTATTTGCCGCGCTCGTCATGTTATCGGTAGTTCTCGTCTTATACAAGCTGCTGGAACCTGTTAACAAAAGCATGGCTTTGATTATGGTTATATTCGTTCTGATCGCTGTCCCGATCGCGATACTCAACAAGCTTAACCAATTTGCCGTCTTACAAATCCTGAATGGTGCTGACTATTTATCAGTATTCACTACAGAACAGTTGCATGCCCTGGTGCTCCTGTTTCTTCGTTTGAACAGCCGCGGATCGAATATCGCCTTCATATTTTGGGGCCTTTGGCTCTTTCCTCTGGGGTATTTGGTCTTCAAGTCAGGTTTCCTTCCAAAAATTCCGGGCATCCTGTTGATGATTGCCTGCTTTGGCTATGTCATAAACAGTTTTTCGATATTTCTCGGCTCCAGCGTGAATGTGGGTATGTTTGCAGCAGTGGGCGAAGTGTTATTCATCCTGTGGCTTTTGATCAAGGGTGTAAATGCTGAACAGTGGGAAAAGCGTGCCGCTGAATCTGCCTGATCCAATCCATGCTGAAGGGATAGGCACTTTGTTTTCGAGTCGACCATGATACCCTTTAGAAGTTAGGAGAAAATCAAATGACCATCCGTACCGCCGAAACCTCACCATTGGCTCGTGCAAGAGTCGCTGGCTGCCTGTATCTAATGACGGTGCCACTCGGTATCTTCAGCTTGATGTATGTTCCCTCCAGCCTGATTGTGTCCGGAGATGCCGCAGCAACCGCCAACAATATTATGGCTTCTGAAGCGCTGTTCCGTCTCGGCATTGTGAGCACTCTACTCGGCCAGGTAATTGGGATTTTGTATATTCTAGTTTTATACAGGCTACTTAAACCGGTTAGTAAAAACATTGCCGTGCTGATGGTTGTATTCAGTCTGCTCGGTATCCCTATGACAATGCTCAACGAGCTATCCCAACTGGGTGTCCTGCAACTCTTGAGCGGGGCTGACTACTTAACAGCATTCACAACAGAGCAATTGCAGGCTCTGGCATACCTGTTGGTTCGTTTGCACGCCAATGGAATTAGTATTGCTGCTGTATTCTGGGGCCTCTGGCTGTTTCCCCTGGGATATTTGGTTTTCAAGTCAGGTTTCCTGCCCGCAATTCTGGGTGTCTTGTTGATCATTGCCGGTTTTGGCTATCTCATAGACAGTTTTGCGCTATTTCTTGTCCCCGGCAGCACAGTGGCAATTGGTCTGTTTACAGGTTGGGGGGAAGTCATATTTCCCTTGTGGCTTGTGATCAAGGGTGTCCGCGTCGAGCAGTGGAAGAAACGCGCGGCTGAATCTGCCTGATGGAACCAGGCCGAAGGGAAAGGAGCGTTGCAAATGACTCTGCTGCACATTATTGCCGGACTTGCTGACCTTTTATCTGGTACGACCGCGCTGCTCACGGGCCGTCACCATGATTAGGGGTTCGAAGCACAGCACTACACGCAGTGACAGGCCGTTTTGGGCGAAATAGGGCGCGATATCGGTTAAGTGAAGGATGACTGAAGGATGAGCGAAGGATGATTGAAGGATGACTGACCCGGCCATGAATGCCGCGATCAAGTTAATCGTCATGCTGCCCCGCTGACGCGGGATCTTCGAGAAGCGTGACCTGCGTGACGATGTGTTGCAGTGTTAAGTCATGTAACTTTATAATGCAGTTTATCGTAAACTATCCTTAAAACGACCGGATCACAGCGACTTTAGAGGAAACTTATGAAAGCAATTGTTTGGACAAAATACGGATCACCGGATGTGCTTCAACTCCAGGAGGTCGAAAAACCAACTCCCAGGGACAATGAAGTCCTGATAAAGATATACGCGGCAACCGTAACCGCGGGAGATTGTGAAGTCCGGAGTTTAAAAATGCCTCTCTGGATCCGGCTCCCC
>Ga0105092_10000902_pt1 | contig 15744 bp, 14 predicted proteins | sample PPLLak2March2015_FD_87021 | JGI IMG/M metagenome (GOLD analysis project Ga0105092, IMG submission 87021) | Freshwater sediment microbial communities from Prairie Pothole Lake near Jamestown, North Dakota, USA - PPLs Lake P7 Core (1) Depth... | ecosystem: Environmental > Aquatic > Freshwater >... | reverse complement strand
ATCCTGCCGGATCTCACAAGGCAGCTGCTCATAACGGACGGTCACGTCCACCAACTGCTGCAGTTCCCTGTACTTAATCGGGACGGGCTGCTGCATCCGCGAAAGGCAAGAGGAGGTTCATTTCGGTGACGCAGCGGCATTGGCTTTTGCCCGGTTCAGCTCGGCTTCCACGTCAGACGCCAACAAACGAATGGACGGGTCGTCCTGCGCCTGGAGGAGTGGTCTCAAGATCGAATCGGCGGCTTCGAATTCCTGCCGGCGTATGTAAAGCTGGGCAAGGGTGAGGACATAAGATTTCTGATCGGGCGCAAGTGCGACAGCACGCTTGGCCAACGCGACCGATTCCTCGAGCTGCTCGCCGTAAAAAAGGTTCACGTAGGCAAGCAGGTGGCAAGAATCCGCATGCCCGGGGAATCCTTCAAGCACCTTTCGCAAATGCCGGATGACAAACTCCTTCTTCGCTGTATCCCCTTCGGAGATTAGAACACCGCCCCCCACGGTGGTCATCATTGTCCTCACGTGGTAGTAGTGTGCAACTGGCCGCACGTTCGGAATAGAAACGGCTTGATCCAGATGCCGGCTGGCTTCATCCAGACGCTTCTGGCGGAAGTAAAGGATCCCCAAACTGGTTCGTGCATCCCCATTGGCAGGCTCCGAGGCGATCGCCCGCAAAAGATACGGCTCGGCCTCCGGATCGCGGTCCGAGTATAAGAGAAGAGTGCCAAGATGCGCGGCAACGGCGGCATCGGTGAGCGGCCGTATTGTCAGCGGACTCTCGGACCCAGGTTTCCCACTCAGATCCCTGATCTCAGTGGAGAAAGACGCCTGGCGAGCGTACCTCAGGAGATCCTTCTCGATCGCGCGGTAATCGGAGCCGAATTCCGCCTGAAACCGCTTGTCCGGATCGAGCGACTCCTGCTGCCCAGCCTTGAGAAAGCGAATCAGCTTTTCCCGATAGGCTCCATTGTTTCCATGCATCAGGTAGTGAACCAAGAGCCAGGCCTGGGCATAGTGCAGGTTCCGTTCTCTCCCAGACTGGGTCATGAAAGCGGCCGGCTCCGCCCGCAGAAACTCTCCAAGCGGCATGAGAGAGGCGCGTCTGAGGAACCTCAGGTGCTCGGCGATTGCTTTTCCGATGACTGCTTTTTGCTCACCGTCAACCGCGTCAAACGTGCAGTAGTATTCGGCCAGGCCTTCATTGGCCCAGGCAGGAATACTCCAGAACATGCCATGCAACAGCTCGTGGACATATTCGTGAAAGACAATCGAGTCGAGCCGGCGGTGCGCCCCAGGGTTCAAACAGATGTAGCTGATATCCTCGGCGCCTAGAAAGTAACCGGCGATATCCGAAGCGCGAGTTCCGGCCGGGCGAAAGGGTGTAAATGAAGCATCATCTTTGAACGCGATGACAACCACCGGTTTCGTGGCGTTGTTACTGGTCTCCGGCCACAACGCACGTACCGCAACCCGAAACTGTTCGAGCTCCGTCCCAACCTTGCGGATCGTGCCCTCCGACGCATTGCCGACGATGACGAAGCTCGGAGAGCGAACCTCCAGCCAGGTGTCTTTGGCGAGACATATGGATGCAAGGCCGAGGATGAGGAGGTACAGGCACAATGGACGACGATGTCGCTCAGACATTTCTTGGTTCCCCCGGTTTTAGATTGTAGCGGACTTCCGGGGATTTGCGGAGAACGTAACCACACGCCCCACGGGGGGATCCTGTGGCCGCGTGAACAAGCCGGGCAACCGTTGGTCCGACTTCCAAGTCGGACATCCGGCATGCGGCCAGCTGGCTCGGTGTTGCGGGCGGCGTGTAGTGTCCGACTTGGAAGTCGGACCTTTTAAGTAAACAAGATGATTGCGAGGACCTTAACGGCAACCCGAGGTTCGCTGCCCAGCCACGATACAATTGTGCGAGATGAAGGTCCTTTTAACCGGGGCGACCGGCTACATCGGCAGAAGACTCCTGTACGCTTTGGTGGAGGCCAAGCACGAAATCGTCTGCCTGGTCCGAAACCCGCAACGGCTCGACCTTCCGGCTCCCGTTGCCAATCAGGTGCAGGTCATCGCTGGGGATCTGCTGGCCGACCGCCTGCCTGAAGATCTTCCTCGCGATATCGACGCAGCCTATTACCTCGTACACTCAATGAGCCAGGCGGGCACGGATTTCGTTAGCCTCGAGCAGCGGAGCGCTCGAAATTTTACGGCCTACCTGAAATCGACGTCGGCTCGTCAGGTCATCTACCTCGGTGGCCTTTCGCATGGCCGGGACTTATCGCGACACTTCCAATCCCGGCAGGCTGTTGCCGAAACACTCGCGGCATCAGCCATCCCAACCACCGTATTCCGTGCCGGTATCATCATCGGGAGCGGAAGCGCGAGTTTCGAGATCATCCGCGACCTGGTGGAGAAGCTCCCTGTCATGATCGCCCCGAGGTGGGTCGAAACGCGTTGCCAGCCGATCGCCATCCGGGACGTGCTTTACTACCTGACCGCCGCCCTCGGTAATCAGGATACCTTCGGACGCAGTTTCGACATCGGCGGGCCCGACATCCTGACCTACCGCCAGATGCTCCTGCAATTTGCCGAGATCCGCCAGCTCCGCAGATTGATCATCCCGGTTCCTGTTCTGACCCCGCGGCTCTCGTCTTATTGGCTCTACTTTGTCACCGGGGTCAATTTCCCGCTGGCCAGGACTCTGGTCGACAGCATGAAAAACGAGGCAATCTGCCGGGAACGCGAGATTGAAGCAATTGTGCCGCATCAGTGCCTGACTTACCGGAAAGCCGTTCAGCTGGCCTTTCAACGAATCGACCAGCGAACCGTTCTGTCAAGTTGGAAGGATGCCTGGATCAGCGGCCGTCTGGAAGCTGTGTTTCCGCAATACACGCGTGTGCCGGAACACGGTTGCCTGGTCGACGAGCAGGCTGTCTCGTTCGCGGGCCCGTGCGAACAAATCCTGGACAGACTCTGGACAATCGGAGGGGCCAAGGGCTGGTACTACGCAAACGTGCTATGGTGGCTCCGCGGGTTGGCGGACAAGGCAATCGGAGGAGTTGGGCTGCGGCGCGGCCGCACAAGTCCCGAGGCATTGCACCCCGGCGATGCCCTGGATTTCTGGCGGGTCTTGCTTGCTGATAGGAAGGCCATGCGCCTCCTGCTTTACGCCGAGATGAGACTGCCGGGCGAGGCCTGGCTGGAGTTCCGCGTTGTCCCGGGAGACCGGGGATCGATTCTGAAGCAACGAGCCGTCTTCCGGCCCCGCGGATTATGGGGAAGACTTTACTGGTACGCCCTGCTGCCCGCGCATTTTTTCGTCTTTCGGGGAATGGCCCGGCGAATCGCCCAACCCGAATAGCAGGGGAATCAGGGCGGACTCGAGTGACCGCCCTGATTGGCTTCGGCGCCAGCTACATTGAGGGAATGAGCACGGTGTCGATTACGTGGATCACGCCGTTGCTCGTTTCCACATCTGCCTTCACGACCGAGGCATCGTTGATCTTCACGCCACTCGAACTGTCGATCTTCAACTGCGCGCCATTTACGGTCTTGGCCGAGGAAATCGCGGCGACGTCCTTGGCCATGACCTTGCCCGGGACGACATGGTAGGTCAGAATCTGGGTGAGCTTCTTCTTGTCCTTCAGAAGCCCGTCAATCGTTCCAGCCGGCAGTTTCGCGAATGCCTCGTCGGTCGGTGCGAAAACTGTAAAAGGGCCCTCGCCCTTCAGCGTCTCTACGAGACCCGCCGCCTTGACCGCCTCAACCAGGGTCGTGAAGGACCCCGCACTAATCGCTGTATCGACGATATCCGCCTTCTCGTGGGTCGTTTTGTTCTCCGCTGCCAAATGCGTACTTCCTCCGATCAAAATCAAGCAAACCGCCGCCAGCGTTGCACGTCGAATGTTCCGCGTCATTTTCGTTTTCTCCTTTGGATAATTCGTTTTTCTTAACGGGCGTATTCCGCGTTCCACCTTCTCTGTATCGACCTCCATTGGACCGCCTGGTAGACGGCAGCCAAGCCCACCAGTGCATAAACGATGGTGCTCAAGGCGGCGAGACTACCGAACAGTGTGGCCACCAAGTCCAAGCGGAACAGGCCATAGAGGCCCCAGTTCAACCCACCGACGACTAACAGAATCGCCGCCAGTACATCTAAGCTTTTCATCGATTCGTTCTCCTCTCGTTGTCAAGTTGTCCTCGTGTTGTACAAGTAATACGCCAATATGGCGGTCTTGGTTTCAGACTGTCCATATATTTGTCCAGTTATTATTCGATTAGACGGCAAGATCGCTTGACAACATATTGACAACACGACTACTTTAGGAACATGGCGACTGCGGAGAGGGTGTTCCCGATGCGGGTCGTGGTTCGACGAACCGGCCTCAAACCGGACCTGCTCAGAGCTTGGGAGAGGCGCTACGGGGCGATTCGACCCGGCCGGAGCGAGGGCAGCCGACGTCTGTATTCCGACGAGGATGTACGGCGCCTGCTGCTCCTCCAGAAGGCGGTCGCGGCCGGGTACAGGATAGGGGATATCGCACGGCTGCCGACCGAGGAACTCTCCGGCTTGGCCCGCTCACCCGAAGGAACCGCGGCCAAGCCTGGCTTTGCGTCCACGCCCACGCACGAAGCCTCGGTGCATCTGGAGACCTGCCTCGCTGCGATCCAGCGGCTAAATGGAGCCGAGCTGGGCCTCAGGCTCGAGCAGGCAGCCTTCTCGCTTTCGCGCCCCTTGCTGATTGACCGGTTGGTCCTTCCTCTCATGGAGGAGATGGGCCGGGGGTGGGAAACCGGCGTTTTTCGTATCTCACACGAACACCTGGCCGCTTCCGCCATCCGCTCTCTGCTCGGCAGACTGCTCATCGGCACTTCTGAGTCGGAAGGGTCGCCGCTCCTGATCGCGACCACTCCCGCCCGCCAGAACCACGAGCTCGGCGCACTCGCCGCTGCAGCGACCGCGGCGGCGGAGGGGTGGGATGTCGCCTACCTCGGCCCCAACCTGCCAGCCGAGGAGATTCTTGCGGCGGTCAATCAGACCCCCGCCAGAGCTCTGGCGCTCAGCCTCATCTATCCAGCGGATGATCCCCGTCTGCCCGACGAGCTGCAAATGCTCGGCCGCCATCTTCCGGCGAAAACCACGCTCTTGGTTGGCGGACGGGCTGGCTCTCGGTACATCAAAGCGATAGAGGCAGCCGGCGGGAAGTATCTGGCGAGCATGCAGGCGCTGCGTGACAAATTGCGCGCGCTCCGCGAACCGGAAGAGGCATCCGGAAACCAGTAGTCAAGGGGCTTACGCGCCGCAGAAAGCGGACGACACAACGATACGGGGATGGCGACAAACCATTTCGTGCCGCCCGCTCTTTCTGCGGTGCGCTACCTCACTCAGTTTGATGCCGACTCCGCTCGTTTGGACGAATCAATTAACCGATTACGTCTCCCTTCCCTCCCTTGCCTGTTCCATCACGATATTCTAATATAGCGATATGTTCGATCAAATTGCCGACCAGTTTCGGGTCCTGGGGGATGAGACCCGGCTGCGGATTCTCAGGCTTCTGCGCGAAGAGTCGCTCAATGTCGGCGAGCTGATCGGTATACTCGGGCTTGCGCAACCGACTGTCTCCAAGCATCTGGCCGAGCTCAAACGTGTCGGTCTCGTCGACGCGGCCAGAAACTCCGGTTACAGTTTCTACAGGATCCTCCCCCGAGATGAGCAGTGGTGGGAAACGGTGTCTGCCGCGCTGGAGCGAATGCCCGACACGCGCGGTGACCTTGTTCGGCTGCAGGAGATCCTGCACCAGCGGTCGGAGAATGCGGAGGTGCGGGACAGGTTCGTGGTTCCTGGCCGATCCTGGCTTGCCTGGACACGGGCCATGAAATTCCTGCTCCCGAATCTGAAAGTGGCGGACTTCGGGTGCGGCGATGGCGCGCTGACGGTGGAAATCGCGGGCTGGGCGCGGGAGGTCATTGCAATCGACTGTAACCCGACTTTCCTGAAACTCGCCCAGGAACGGGCGGCCGGCCTGTCCAACGTCCGCTTCCTTCAGGAGGAAATGGACCGAGTATCGATCCCGAACGCCTGTATGGATTTAGTGGTGATCTCCCAGTCGCTCCACTACCTGGACGATCCGCTGCCCGCCCTCAGGGAAGCCTATCGGATTCTCAAGGCAGGCGGGCGGTTATTGGTGCTGGATCTGCTCCCCCACGGTGAAACCTGGGTGCTCAGCCAACTGAAGCATCGGAAGCTCGGTTTCGAGATGCCCCAACTGCGCAAGTGGTTGCGGGAAGCAGGGTTCACAAGCGTCGAGACTGATACCATCAAACAGGGGCCTGAACCCTTTCGAATCTCCATCGTCGCCGGAACGAAAACAGAGGATAACAACAGATGACTGCACGCAGGAGGATAGAACAAGAGCTCCAAAATCGGATACTCGTCATCGATGGCGCGATGGGCACGATGCTTCAAGACGCGGGCCCGAAGGCGGAAGACTTTGGCGGCAGCCAGTACGAGGGCTGCAACGAGCAGCTGTCTATGACCCGTCCCGACTTGATCCTGCGCATTCACAAGGCATACCTCGAGGCAGGTGCCGATATCATCGAGAGCAACACTTTCCAGAGCAGCGACATCGTTCTGGAAGAGTATGGCTTGCAGGACCGAGCCTTCGAAATCACCCTGGCCTCCGCCCGTCTGGCAAGACAGGCCGCCGACTCCGCCTCCACCCCGGAGCGTCCCCGCTTCGTCGCCGGCTCCATGGGTCCGACGACCAAGGCGATCTCGGTCACCGGCGGTGTGACGTTTGCGCGCCTCATCGACACCTTCGGGGTTCAGGCCGCGGCACTGCTCGAAGGAGGAGCCGACTATGTTCTTCTCGAAACCGGGCAGGATACGCGCAACGTGAAGGCTGGGATTATCGGTATCCGCCGCGCCTTCGAGCAGGCGGGTCGAGACATCCCGATCGCCGTTTCGGTGACGATCGAGCGCATGGGGACGATGCTCGCCGGCCAGACGGTCGAGGCACTCGTCACCAGCCTCGAGCATGTTGACCTGCTCTACCTGGGGTTGAACTGCGCGACTGGGCCCGAGTTCATGACCGATCATCTTCGTTCGCTGTCCGAGCACGCCAGGACCCGGGTTGCCTGCGTACCCAACGCCGGTTTACCTGATGAAAACGGGCTATACCTGGAGACTCCGGAGATGCTCGCCTCCGCGCTGTCGCGCTTCATCGCGGAGGGCTGGCTGAACCTGCTCGGAGGCTGCTGTGGAACCACGCCGGCTCACACCCGCGCCATGGCCGCCGTTGCGGCGGGAAAAACGCCGAGGCAAGTCCCCGACTTCCGGCGAACCTTCGTCTCCGGCATCGATTTCCTCGAAATCGAGGACACGAACCGCCCGGTGCTCGTCGGCGAACGCACGAACGTCCTCGGCAGCCGCATCTTCAAGAAAATGATCGCGGAAGGAAAGATGGAGGAAGCCAGCGAGATTGCGCGACGCCAGGTTCGCAACGGCGCGCAGATCATCGACATCTGCCTTCAGGATCCTGATCGGGACGAATCCGAGGACATGAAACAGTTCCTCGAGAAAGTGATTCGAAAGGTTCGAGTGCCGCTCATGATCGACAGTACCGACGCGACCGTCATGGAGGAGGCTCTGGCATATTGCCAGGGCAAGTCGATCCTGAACTCGGTGAACCTCGAAGACGGGGAGGAGAGATTTCGCCGCGTGGTTCCCTTTGCCAGGAAGTACGGGGCGGCGCTGGTGGTAGGAACCATCGACGAGGACCGCGAGCAGGGCATGGCGGTGACGCGGCAGAGGAAACTGGAAATCGCCAGACGGGCACACGACCTCCTGGTCAACAAATACGGGATCCCGGAGACCGACCTCATCTTCGACCCGCTCGTCTTTCCCTGCGGCACCGGAGACGAGTCATATCGGGGCTCAGCCGCGGAGACCATCGAAGGAGTCCGGTTGATCAAGCAAGCCTTGCCCCTTTCGAAGACGATCCTGGGAGTGAGCAACGTATCGTTCGGCCTGCCGCCGGCGGGCCGGGAAATCGTCAATTCCGTCTTCCTGTACCACGCAACCAAGGCGGGCCTCGACCTGGCGATCGTCAACTCCGAGAAGATCGAACGGTACGCCACGATTCCGGACAACGAGAAGGCGCTCGCGGAGGCCGTTCTCTTCGACCCGAGCGATTCAACCATCGCCCGCTTCGCCGATTATTTTCGGGAAGCTACCAGTCGAACCAAGGCCCCGACGTCGAGTCTCCCGCTCGATGATCGCCTCGCCAACTGCATCATTGAGGGGAGTAAGGACGGCCTGATCGAGGATCTCGACCTGAAGCTGAAGGACACGCCGCCGCTCGACATCATCAACGGCCCCCTGATGAAGGGCATGGACGAGGTCGGTCGCCTGTTCAACAACAATGAGTTGATCGTAGCGGAGGTCCTGCAGAGCGCCGAAGCGATGAAGGCGGCGGTCGCGCACTTGGAACAGTTCATGGAGAAGAGTCAAAGGGCCGGAAAAGGGACAGTGCTTCTGGCGACCGTGAAGGGAGACGTCCACGACATCGGCAAGAACCTCGTGGAGATCATTCTCTCGAACAACGGCTTCCGGGTCATCAACCTTGGGATCAAAGTACCGCCGGAACAGCTTATCGCCGCGATTCGGGAACACCGGCCCGACATTGTGGGGCTCTCCGGACTGCTGGTGAAATCGGCTCAACAAATGGCGATCACCGCTGCGGACCTTACGGGGGCCGGTGAATGCCCGCCCCTGCTGGTTGGCGGCGCCGCCCTGACCCGCAGCTTCACCCGATTGAAGATCGCGCCGGCCTACGGCGGCCTCGTGGCCTACGCGAAGGACGCCATGGACGGGCTGGAACTGGCGTCAAAAGTGGTGAGCCCTGAGAAACGCGCCCGGCTAGCCGAAGAGCTGAAGGAAGAAGAAGCCAGCCTCGCACGGCGACAGAAACCCGCTCACCCGGTGAGCCCCCGAGCCGCGACGAGGACCGTGGCCGTGCTTCCGTCTGTCCCCACTCCTCCGGGATTCGATCGCCATGTCTTGAAAGAGATCCCGCTCGATGAAGTCTGGCCGTTCGTGAATCCGGCGATGCTCTACGGCAAGCACATGGGTCTGAAGGGTCATGTCCGCGAACGGGTGGAGCAACGCGAGGAAAAAGCAGCCAAACTGGTCGACCTGTTTGACGAATTGAAGGAGGAATGCCGCCGCGGCGATATGCACGCGAACGCCTTGTGGCAGTTCTTCAAGGCCGGCAGTGAGGGCAATTGCATAAACCTGTATGACAAAAATAATGTGCGGGTAGCACAGTTCGAATTCCCCAGGCAGGAGTCCGGCGAAGGCCTTTGTTTGAGCGACTATGTCTGGCCAACCGACCAGGGGCCCCGGGACAGCATCTGCATGTTCGCCGTTACAGCGGGCCACGGAATTCGCAAGTTGTACGAACAGTACAAGGACGAAGGCCACTACCTGAGAAGTCACGCCATCCAGGCGCTCGCAATCGAAACCGCGGAAGCGCTGGCGGAGTGGCTACACGCGAAGTTGCGCGGCCTGTGGGGATTTCCCGATCTCCCGGATCTCGGCATGAGAGAGAGACTGCACGGGCAGTACCGCGGCAAACGGTACTCGTTTGGCTATCCCGCTTGCCCAAACCTCGAGGATCAGGCGAAGCTCTGGAGCCTGCTCAAACCCGAGGAGGTCGGTATCCAATTGACCGAAGGCTTCATGATGGAACCCGAAGCGTCGGTGAGCGCCCTGGTTTTTCATCATCCCGAGGCGCGCTATTTTTCCGTGGATTGAGGTAAACTCACTGTGCACTGCCCACTGCGCACTGCGCACTACCCACTGCGCAAAAGAACCAGCTGACCAGCTGAGAGGCGGGGCTATGGAGCGGAGAGTAGGCAGTGGGCAGTGGGCAGTGCGCAGTGGGCTTGGAGGCGTAATGAGAACGATCGATCTGCGCAGCGACACCGTGACGAAACCAACGCCGGAGATGCTTCGGGCCATGATCGAGGCTCCGGTCGGCGACGATGTCTATGGCGAAGACCCAACCGTCAACCGCCTTCAGGACAAGGCCGCCACGATTTTCGGAAAAGAGGCAGGACTCTTCATGCCGTCCGGGACTATGGGCAATCAGGTCGCGATCAAGCTCCATACTCGTCCCGGCCAGGAAGTGATCGTCGAAGAGCGCTCTCACATCTACAACTACGAAATGGCCACCATGGCGGCTTTTTCCGGCTGCCTGCCTCGGATCCTGACCGGGGTCGACGGCCATCTCAGGGCCGACCAGGTTGAAGCGGCTCTGGCGCCGGACATCTATTATCGAGCTCGCACCGGCCTTGTCGCCCTGGAAAACACGCACAATATGGCCGGGGGAACCGTGCTCGAGCCCGACGAGGTAGCTGCCATAGCGGACATCGCCCACGACCGTGGTATCCCGGTCCATCTGGACGGCGCCCGCATCTTCAACGCCTCGGTGGCACTGAAATTACCGGTTGCGCAGCTGGTCAAGGATTGCGATTCGGTGATGTTCTGCTTTTCCAAGGGGTTGTCAGCTCCGGTCGGTTCCATGCTGCTCGGCTCAAAGGAATTCATCCAGGAAGGATGGAGAGTCCGCAAGATGATGGGGGGCGGCATGAGACAGGTCGGGGTCCTCGCCGCAGCCGCGCTTGTTGCACTCGAGCAGATGACCTGCCGGCTCTCTCACGATCACGAGAATGCCCAGATCCTGGCCCAGGGACTGGCCGGCTGCCGGGGCATTCGTGTTGATCCCTCCAGGGTGCAAACCAATATCGTAATCGCCGATCTGGAGCATACCGACAGCACCGCTTTTCTCGCCATGCTGAAAGAAAGAGGCGTGCTGGCCGGAGCTACGGGGTCCCGGCAAGTCAGGTTCGTGACCCACAAGGATGTAGGGCGGGAGGACATCTCCGCCGCCCTCGCCGCCATTGCGGAATGCGGCTGAAGCATTCCTCATTCCGGCTCGACTTTTCCGTACTTGATCGAGGTCCCCACGTCGAATTTCCGGAAGTTGTCGTAGGTGATGAACTGCCGGATATGAACGCTGTAGCGGTCGTAAATGCCGCCGAACGTCAGATGATCCTCGGCCTTGGTCCAGGTCGGAAACCAATAGTCCCCATCGATCTGCTCCCGACGCGTCTCGAACATCGGAAACTTATTGTTCGCGTAATCGGGGACCGCCTTCCCCCGGCTCATCACGATCTGATGATCGATTGAATCCACCCAGATCTTGCCCTTGAAGTACCGGGCATTTCCCCTCATCTTCTTCGGCTTTACCTCGAAGACGTGGGTATCCAGTTCGTCCACCCGTTCACGACCCTTGTACTTGATCTCATAGTCGGGCAGATCCTCGGTGGTGAGAACAAACGGCTGGAGACCGATCGCATCCTGGATATCTTCCTCGGTCACACCGACCGACCGCAGCTCGCCCTTGTCGGACAAGACACGGGTCTGACGCTTCCCGTCAGTCGTAAAGTACACCTCGATATCCATCACCCGTCTTTCGCTCGGCTGATTGGCGGCGTTGAGCACTTCAAATTCGACCCGCTGAATATACGTGTACTTCTCCCAGATTTCCCGGAATTCGGTCTCTTTCTGGGCAAACTTCTCGACTATTTCGCGCGGGTCAAAACCTTCTACCGTTTCGGCATGAACAGCGTTACTCATGGCAAAAAGGACGAAAGACAACCTTGTTAATAACTTTACCATATTGTTTAAGATGCAAAATGGCTCGGGAATTCTCTGGATCGCTTCAGAAATTTTCGTATTTTTTACAGCCGGAGCGTTAGTAGCTATATGGCACAGGCGATTCAGCATGAACTGACAGACAGGCGGGTCTTCTTTCACGACTGGAGCTCTTTCTCCGAAATCGAATTGCTGGCTCTGGTGCTGAGTCCGGGCAGTTCGCCGGGATTTGGGTGGCAGGCGGCGGTTCGGCTATCCCGGCAGGTTGGCAATCTGAGCCGCTTGTCCGATCTTTCGTACGGCGAGCTCCGGGCGGCGGGCATTGGGCACCGACGGGCTTTGGCCTTGCAGGCGGCCGCCGAACTGTGGCGCCGAGTCGACCGCACGGAACTTCAACCGGGAGAAAGCTTCCAGTCGAGCAGCCAGGTCTTCGAGCATTTCCGAAGCATTATGAGACCTCTGGCGAAGGAATGCTTTTGGGACGTGCTCCTGGACGGTAAGAACCGGATCATCAGCACCGTCCGGGTGTCGGAAGGATCGCTCACCTCCTCGCTGGTCCACCCACGGGAGGTTTTCCGGCCTGCGATTCGCGAAGCCGCAGCCTCGGTATTGTTCGTTCACAATCACCCGAGCGGCGACCCGGCTCCCAGTCAGGAAGACATCCAGATCACACGGAGGCTGGCTGAAACGGGGAAAATCGTCGGAATACGGGTCCTTGACCATGTTATTATTGGCGGCTTCAAGTACTTCAGCTTTGCTGATCAAGGCATGCTGTGAGGATGGTTATCCGGTTATCCGGTTATCCGGTTATCCGGTTACCCGGTTACCCGGTTGCCCGGTTACCCGGTTACCCGGTCAGCCGGTCAGCCGGTCATCGGGCAGTGCGCAGTCGGCAGTGCGCAGTGCGCAGTGGTCAGTGGCTTTATGGCAAGTCCGCTCGACAAAATACATTTCGACATCGAATGGCCGGACGACCGACCCTTCGACCTGATCGGCTTCGGGTTGAACGCGGTTGACTGGGTCTGCACGGTGCCCGAGTACCCAGCCCATAACTCGAAAATCCAAATGGACTCGGTTATGCGGCAGATGGGAGGCGGCCAGATCGCGACCGCTGCCGCGCAATGTGCCCGCTACGGCTTGAAGGTGAGGTACATCGGGCGGGTGGGTGACGATGACATCGGCCGCTTTTCACTTGCAGACTTACGGAAGGAGCCGATGGACCTCATGGTGGAGGTCGTCCCCGACGCATTCAGCCAGTTCTCGATTATCATCGTCGACCGGCCGACGGGAGAGCGCACGATCATCTGGGACCGGGACCCCAAGCTCCACTATCAGGAAAACGAGGTCGATCGCGCGGCGATCACGGCCGGCAAGCTGCTGCATATCGACGGGCACGATCAGCCTGCCTCGATCCTTGCCGCCCGCTGGGCGAAGGAGGCGGGCATGAAGGTTTCGATCGACATCGACAAAGTCCAACCCGGTGTCGAAGAACTGCTCAGCCTCATCGATTTTGCTCTTCCAAGCGCGCATTTTGTCTGTCAATTTGCCGGCACTTCCGATTGGCGGCAGGGACTCAGAGAGCTGGCCAGAGTGGTTCCCGGTTTTATCGCTTGCACCCTTGGCTCGGGTGGCGCCGGCGTTCTGTGGGAAAATGAAATCATCGATGTCCCGGGGATTTCGGTCCGAGCGGTGGATACGACCGGTGCCGGCGATGTATTTCACGGAGCGTTCGCCTACAGCCTGTTCCGTAACTGGAGCATCGAGCGCTCGATTCGGTTCGCGAACGTCGCCGGGGCGCTCGCCTGCACTCGACTCGGTGCCCGCGCCGGTATTCCCTCGCTGCAGGAAGTCCTCGACCGCATGGCTCTTGAACAGGCTCAAGCCGAATCCTGATCCATCCTGAATCGCAGGGTTACCGACATGCAAGCACTCGTCCTCAAACCGAAGGAAGACCGTCGCCTTCGAGCCGGCCACCTCTGGGTCTTCTCGAACGAAGTGGCCCGCCATCCAGCCAACGCCGTGGCCGGTGAGCTGGTTGAAGTGCTCAGCCACGGCGGAGAAGGACTGGGCACGGCCCTGTATCACCCGCACTCTCTGATCACCGCCCGACTGCTCGGAAACGGCATAGCCGATCTGGATGCGGCTTTCTTCCGCGAGCGTCTGGCGCGTGCCCTTCGATTGCGCGAGCATCTGTTTCCGTCCGAAACTTCCTACCGCCTCGTCCACGGTGAGAGCGACGACCTTCCCGGGCTGATCGTGGACAAATTCGGGGACAACCTGGCCGTGCAGACGGTGTCCGCCGGCATGGACGCACGGCTGCCGCTGATCGTCGAAGCCCTTCGCGAACTGCTCTCCCCCCGAGCCATCATCGAGCGAAACGACACGGCGCTACGCAGCTACGAGGAACTGCCGCAGAGGACAGGCGTGCTTTGGGGAGACAGCCTCCCGGAGACGGATATCGAAGAAAACCGAGTCAAGTACAGGATCAACCTGCTGTTCGGACAGAAGACTGGGTTTTTCCTCGATCAGAAGCTGAATCGGCGGGCTGCCGCCCGGTTCGCGCCCGGACGTCGGGTCCTCGACTGCTTCTGCAACACCGGTGGATTTGGCCTGAATGCGGCGCGGGCGGGTGCGCTCAGTGTTCTGGGCGTGGACGTATCCGCCGAGATGATCCAGCAGGCCAAAGCGAACACAGAGCTAAATGGTTTCGCGCAAGCAAACTGGGTGCAGAGTGATGTGTTCTTCTTCCTCGAGCAGGCGATCGAGCGCGGAGACTCGTACGACCTCGTGATCCTGGACCCGCCTTCTTTTACTCGAAACAAGAAGACGGTGCCATCCGCCAAGAAAGGCTACCGCCGTCTGAACGAGCTGGCGTGCCAGGTGTTAAGACCCGAGGGAATCCTCGTGACTGCCTCCTGCTCGTTTCACATTTACGAGGAGGTTTTTTACGAGATCGTCAGCGAGGCGGCGCTGCGCGTCTCCCGTACACTCCGCCTGCTGGACCAGCGGCACCAGTCGCCGGATCATCCAATCCTCCCCGCCATGCCCGAAACCCGCTACCTGAAGCTTGGGATTTTCCAAGTAATCTGATTTCGGGGACATAATACTTAATTCCCTTCCCGCCCGTACACATCTACCCGTTGGCTATGGAATTAAGTTTTGTGTCCCCGAAATCCGCTCGAATCGGCTACTCCGAAAAACGCGCAGCGGACGCACACCGCCACCTGACGATCAGGACTGTCACGGTGATGAATAGCGCCGCGCCTAGCGCGTCGGCAAACAGATCAGTGAAAGACGGATCGCGACGAGGGACGAATGCCTGGTGCAGTTCGTCGGTGAGCGCAAACGCGAATGCAATGCCCCAGGCGAACAAGGCCCGCGACACCGTGCATGATCTGCACCCTCCCGCAGTCAGTCCCCACAGCAGCGTGAGGCCGAAGATTCCGTACTCGATTGAGTGGGCCAGGTAGTCGGGCGCGAGGCTGGCCCCGGGGGGACTGCTCATGCCGGAGAAGCCAAAGATAAAAGCTGCGAAAGCGATTGCGGGCAACCAGTGCTTGAGGAATTTCACCATGGAATGAAGTACATCAGCCAAGCCGCGGCAAGAGAACCGACAACCATATAGCCCAACATCGTCACGAAGTATCTCAGTCGCTTTTTCTCTGCCTCTCGACTGATTGCCGTGAACACAGACGTGACAGCAAGGGCCAGGATCACCAGGCTCAGATAGTGATTCATGATTTGCGTCCCTGCTTGATGTCGAACGCGTCGAGCACGATCAGGGCGTTAAGCAGTCCGGCTGTGTAGAGATAAGCGTTACCGTATTCGTAGCCGTATGAGCGGATATCGCCGTTTCCCCATCCGAGGACCTTCCCAAGCAGATAGGGGGCGCCCAGGCAGGCATCTGCAAAAAACTTGAGGACTCCGAACAGGCCGGGAGACAATCCGAAAAGCACACCGTCCTGGTAAAGCCCCAGGACGAACAGGATAAGGACAACCGCGAAGAAAAGGGCTGCACGCTT
>Ga0105092_10000901_pt1 | contig 15754 bp, 15 predicted proteins | sample PPLLak2March2015_FD_87021 | JGI IMG/M metagenome (GOLD analysis project Ga0105092, IMG submission 87021) | Freshwater sediment microbial communities from Prairie Pothole Lake near Jamestown, North Dakota, USA - PPLs Lake P7 Core (1) Depth... | ecosystem: Environmental > Aquatic > Freshwater >... | reverse complement strand
TGAAAACCGATTCAATACTTTTAAAAATCCGGTCCTGGAATTCATCTCGTTTGGATGAATACAATGCAACGGCATCGTAATAAACAGCATTGTCCCTTATCCGGGTCCGGCAAACGGGTCTGACGATAACATCCCGGTAATCGGTTCCGATCTGTTCCAGGATTTTAGGTGCCTCCGGGGCAACCACTTTATAGAGAACCGTCAGATCGATAATGACTTCAAGACCGTCGGCAGACAAGACCCTGATCGCATCATCCCCGGTGACGGTGCCTTCAGTCGGAACCCCCGACATAGTATAGTTTTGCGTCCTGATATCGAAAGGAACCACCACAACCATGGGATTTTTAAAGTTCAGGCCACTTTCCAGAATTCTGCTGCTAACCTTTCCAAAAAGCTTCTGCACACCGACCTGTCCCGGTTCAATCTGGACCAGGGAGGCAGAAAGGATACCAATGAGTATAAGACCGAGTCCGATTCCCCTGATAAGGCCTGCATGCCTCCGCAACGGGGAATTTGTCCTGCTCACGGCAAAACCAATGATCAGGCCGATAATACCGATGACGAGTAAAAACATAGTAAATGGATTTAAATTTTGTGAATAAATCAATAAAGATTCAGAATGGAATAAGGTTTCATATACAGGCAGTCACCTGGCCGGATGTTTAATGAAATATTGGTATTACATGAAGTAAAGATAACAATTAACATGGGAAAATATTCAAGCGATTTGCCGAATAGCATATGTTTTTAAGGGTTATAATCACTACATTTCTTATGTAGTGATGGAACCAGTCTGTAAAACAAAGGTGTCATGTCCGGGATAAAGCACTGTCACGCCATTTGATTAAGCAACTTGGTCAGTTTAATGCGGTCTGTTTTAAGGAACTGATTTCTTGGGATTTTTTCAATCCGGATAATTTTCAGGTCCACCTTGCGCGGCAGCAGCTTTTGAATTTCTGATTTGATAAACAGATCCGATGCAGTTCCACTACTCCGTTCCATTACAAAAACGAGCCGCTGACCTGATTTTTTGTCCGGCAGACCGATCAGGGCACAGTTTAATCCCGTTTTTTCAGCTATAAGCCCTTCCAGTTCTTCAGGTGCTATTTTAATTCCTCCTGAATTGATCAGGTTGTCGTAACGGCCAATCCATTTGAAACAGCCGGCACTGACCATTTGAACCTGGTCGTTGGTGACCACTTTGGAGGGAAGGTAATCCGCCCTGACCACAAGGCATCCCCTTTTATCCGTTTCCAGGTTAATTCCGGGCAAAGCCCTGTAATAAGGCTCGGGCACGGGACCATTGATTTTCCTGACTGCAACATGGGAACAGGTTTCAGCCATGCCGTATGTGGCATAAACCTCCATGGGGAATTCCCTGACCAGGCTTTCGAGTTCCGGGGTAATTTCAGATCCGCCTATTATCAGTTTGCGGATCAATGGAAAAGGGTAACCCCTGGGAAAGCTATTCAGTACCTGCATGGGAACCATGGCACAAAAATCGATTTTCCCAGTTCCTTCCAGACCGGGTTTGGATCTGGGCTCTGTCAGCTGGAGGTTAAGCTTTCCGACAATTGATCTTATCACCATCATTTTACCGGCTATATAATTCACGGGCAGGCAAAGCAAGGCTGTCTGTCCCTTCTCCAGGTTAAAATACCGGCATGTGTTTTCGGCGGACCGGATCATAGACTGTTTGCTTAAAAGCAACCTTTTTGATTTTCCGGTCGTGCCTGATGAATATTGCTCAATGGTATCATCCCCCTTCAACCAATCCTGGATAAATTCATACACCGCTTTTTCCCAAAGCGGTATGGCCTGGTTCCCGACCATGATGTCACAGAAGGCATTCAGTTCCTCGAGGTTGTACGGCTGATGGTTTACCGTTATAAATGGATGTTTCATGGCCGGACGGCCTCATTAAGTCCCGATAAATCCCAATTCCTGCCGGGATCAAAATAAAGGCGTTCACCTGACAGGTATAATGGTGACGGGATATTTGAGAGATAAAGAGAACCTGTGCTTAAGCCCTGGGCCATTTTGTTCTGAAGAGTATATGTCCATTGAGCAATGGCGTTCAATCCTATATTGGTTTCCAGAGACGAGGTAATCCACCACCGGGTCCCGGTTTCCCCTGCCAGGCGGATCCATTCTGCACATGAAGACAGGCCGCCGAGCAATCCCGGTTTCAGAACCAGGAATTTTGGACGGATTACATCCAGGGTTTTTCTCCTCAAAGGTGTAGTATGTTTCCCGATCAGTTCTTCATCCAATGCGATGGGGACCGGGGATGCCTCACAGAGGGACGCCATTTGTTCAGGATGGCCCGCAGGTATGGGCTGCTCAATACTGTGAAGATCAAAATCAGACAGAATTTTAAGCAATTCCAGGGCCTGCCTGGGCTTGAACGCACCATTGGCATCCAGGCGTATCTCAAGCTCGTCGGCAGGATAATCCTTTCTGAGCAATTCAAGGATATCCAGTTCATCGTCAAGGTTGAGGTTGCCCACCTTTAGTTTCAGGCAGGTAAAACCTTCCTCCAGTTTCTCCCTGATTTGCCGTATGATATCTTCACGGCTTCCCATCCAAATCAGTCCGTTGATTCCGATTGAATCCCTGCCTTCCGTGAATCCCGAAGGAAACAACAATTTTGAACCGTTCACACGGATATCCTTCCATGCCGTTTCCAGCGCAAAGCTAATGGAAGGCCAGTCCGTGAGTGTCGAGTCAAGACCATATTCACCCTGGTTGATCCTGTCAATGGTTTGCTGGAGGCGGTTCTCAAATCCCTTTTTGTCATCATAACTTAATCCTCGGAACAATGAGCATTCCCCGATTCCGGCTATTGTAGGATCGTCGGTATGATACAGGATAATATAGTATACTTTTTTACGAAGGTATGTTCCTCGTGAAGTGGCTGCAGGACGGAGAAATTCAAATTCGCGATATGCTAGTCGTGCCTTGATCATGGTAAAATCAGTCCGAGACCAAATGTTACCGAAAAAGCAAAAGTAAATAAAGCCAGTTTTTTTAATTCATTGTTCAATTCAACGGGTTCACTTGATCGCATTACCACAATCACGTTCAATGCAAATAGCGGACAGGTAAGTATGAAAAGGAACTGATAAATCGAGCTGAAATGAACAAGAGTATAAACCAGGCTGAAAAGCATTGATAAAGATATCAATATCAGGTGGTAAACCTTGGCTGCTTCACTTCCGATGTATACGACCAGCGTACGTTTTCCCGAACGGGAATCGTTTTCAATATCCCGCATGTTATTCAGGTTAAGAACTCCTGAACTGAGAAGACCGATGGCCGATGCAGGCAATAATATCCAGGGATCAAAAGTATTTACGTGGAGATAATAAGTCCCTGCAACTCCGACGATTCCAAAATAAATAAAGACAAAGACGTCTCCCAATCCGATATACCCGTATGGATTTTTTCCTACCGTGTATTTGATGGCTGCGAATATCGCAGATATTCCAAGAAGGAAGAAGATCAGAATTCCTTTCCATCCGAATTGCTGCAGACCGGAAAAGATCAGTAGCGTACCTGAGGCAAATGCAAGCAGAACAAACAGTATGATCATGCCCCGCATTTTACGCCTGGTAATGAGACCGCTTTGCGTAACCCGCAATGGCCCGAGCCTGTTTACATTATCGGTGCCGTGCATGGCATCGCCGTAATCATTAGCCAGATTTGACAATACCTGGAGAAAAAGTGTCGTCAGCACAGCCAAAAGAAAAATTTGCCACCGGAAGCTACCCTGGGCATAGGCCAGGAAGCTACCCAGAATGGCGCTGGACAGTGCAAGGGGCAATGTCCGTAAGCGGAATGCTTTTATCCAGATCCGGATATTCATTTGTTCCGCAAAGTTACGGCAATTTGGGATACTTTTTGAAATCAGGTTTTCGTTTTTCGAGAAACGCTTTTTTCCCTTCCTGGGCTTCATCCGTCATATAGTATAGGAGCGTCGCATTGCCGGCAAACTCCTGTATTCCTGCCTGTCCGTCGAGTTCCGCATTCAGGCCTGACTTTATCATACGGAGCGCAAGAGGGCTATGCTGCATAATTTTTTTGCACCATGATACGGTTTCGTCCTCCAGGGCATCCGGCGGCACTACTTTATTTACCAGGCCCATTTCAAGGGCTTCCTGTGCATTATATTGCTCGCATAAGAACCAGATCTCCCGTGCTTTTTTCTGTCCCACAATTCTGGCCAGGTAAGATGATCCGAATCCTGCATCAAAGCTTCCCACCCTGGGACCGGTTTGCCCGAATACCGCATTTTCCGAAGCAATAGACAGATCGCAAACCACATGCAAAACATGTCCTCCCCCGATGGCAAATCCGTTAACCATGGCAATCACCGGTTTGGGAAGTGACCGGATCTGTTTCTGAAGATCAAGAATGTTTAAGCGGGGAACGCCATCCTTTCCGATGTACCCGCCAAATCCTTTTACATTCTGGTCGCCTCCGCTGCAAAATGCCTTATCCCCTGCACCCGTGAATACCACCACGGAAATGTCCGGATTTTCCCTGCAATGTGTCATGGCGTCACACATCTCCCTTGTTGTATCCGGGGTAAAGGCATTCCTGTACCGGGGCCGGTTAATCGTGATGCGTGCGATCCCCTCAAAATAGTCAAATTTGATCTCCTCATATATTTTAATGGGAGTCCAGTTTCTGGTCGAGCTCATGGTTTGCCTGTAATATCTGGTTTTAAGGAAGAACCCATAAGATGCCTGAAAACGGTGGCACTTGTCACCGCGTCAGTTTTTATTTCAAGGATTGTTGCCTTGTCCGAGGTCCGCATAAAGACTTCCCATTTATGATCAATATCAGTCAATGCCGTACAGGAGTAATAATCCAATCCATACGCTGCGGCCAGGTGCCGAAGGTCAACGGGATGATTGGCTTCTACATATTCCTTAAATCCTGGTTGATCCGAAGGTCCCTTCAGGATATGAAAAATACCGCCACCGCCATTATTGATGACTATTATTCTCAGACTGGATGGTAATCTTCGGTTCCACAAGGCATTGGAATCATAGAGAAAACCCAGGTCACCGGCCAGGGCCAGCGTGAGATCCTTCGTGGAACTCGCGATACCTGCAGCTGTGGACAGGGACCCGTCAATGCCGGAAACACCACGGTTGGCATAGTATTTAACCTTACTATTTGCCGGGAAGAGTTGAGCGTACCGGATAATACTGCTGTTGCCCAATACCAGGTTTATTCCGGGAGGAATCAATTGCATAATACGGCTGATAACTGTAAGATCGGAAAAGGGTGAGCCACGGATGATCCCCATGGCCATTCTGTCGGCAGTTCCTGCCGTGTCAAGCCACCGGTCCCTGTAGGAGAATTCAGATTCCGGCCTGTCCAGTGCTGAAAGCGCACTGTAGACCGCAATCGCCGGGACCGGAATATAACGGGTCACGAGTTTGAATGTATCAATTAGCGCATTATCGGCTCCAATTCTCCAGCACGAAACAGATCCTGCCCGGCGGAGGTAGCCGGTAAGTGCTTTGGAAACCACCTGGCCGCCGCTGTGGAGGATCAGATCGGGGTAATCAGGGCTGTGATCTCTGCTGATGGATAGGGCAAGGTTAGAATTGGGAATGGCATTTGGCGCAATGACATGGGAAATATTTTCAGCCATCACAATAATTCTTCCGTCTCCTGAAAAGGATCTCAACACATGCGACACCGGTGTGCCCGGAATATCCTGACCGTGAATGATCATGATCTTCCTGGCCTCTTTCCATTCCCGGATCAGAATATCCGGAAGCTTTACGGATATTTCCGGAACCACATACTCCACAATCCGGATATTTTCAGGGGAGGGGGGCAACTCGTCATATAAAGGCTCGGTCATCGGAACATTAATATGAACAGGTCCGGCGCCCGGGGTAACTGATAAATTAATGGCGTCATTTACAATACGCCAAGCATACCATTGATCATCAACGGTGGTGGTGGCCTGGGGAAGCTCAAAGCTTCCCTTGATAAAATTCCGGTAAACATACGGCTGACGAAGGGTCTGGTTATCCTGCTGGTCAATCCATTCCCTTGGCCTGTCGGCAGTTACCGCGATCAGCGGAACCTGCTGGTAATAGGCTTCAGCCAGGGCAGGGGCATAATTCAGAACAGCAGTACCCGAAGTACATATTATTACTACCGGCGACCGGGAATGGAGTGCCATGCCCAGGGCGAAATAGGCAGCGCTTCGTTCATCCACAATGCTGATGCAGTTCTCTCCGAAAACACTAAAAAATGCTTTAATGAGCGGTGCACTGCGCGAACCGGGTGAAATAACCACCCGGCGTATCCCTTTTCTGCGGCAAATTTCAGCCAGGTCGGTTATATGTTGTCTCGGATGAGGCATTTACTTCAGATGTTGAAGAACCGACAATAAGGTATCCGCCTTTATTTCGGTTTCTTCCCATTCATCTTCCGGCACTGAATCATGTGTGATCCCGCCACCCACGAATAGAATAAGCCGGTCGTGAAATACCTTCATGCATCGCAGATTCATGTATAACTGTAAAAGATCATCCATTCCAACGGGTCCTAAAAAACCGGAATAATACTCACGACTGTGTGTTTCCGAATTTCGGATATAATCCATGGCTTTTCCGGAGGCCATACCACAAACAGCGGGAGTCGGATGCAGTGCATTGATCAGTAATGGCAACCTGGACCCGGCCGAGGTCAGTGCGAATTTGAAATCTGTTCTTAAATGAGAAAGATTCCCCGCCCGCGTGGCATAAGGCCCGGTTCTATTAAAGTCCGATACGGAGAAATCGAATAAAACCTGTTCTATATGACGGGTAACATAGTCCAGTTCAAGCAGTTCCTTTTCATTCCAGTTGCCGATATCCATGTTTGCGGGATCATAAGGCCTCGTACCCGCAAGGGACACAGTGGATAATTCACCCCCTGACGAACAGATAAACGGCTCCGGGGTTGCCCCGGTCCAGCAATTTCCTTTTACGCAAAAAAGGTATACGAAGGCATCCTTGTAGGTTTCACAAAGCTGGTAGAATATTCCGGGCAACCTTTTATAGTAATTGCCAACCACTGACCTTACCCTTGAAAGCACCACCTTTTCAAACTCTCCCTTTTTAATCCGCGCGATGATGTTTTCAATCTGTGAAATATATTGTTTTTTTTGGGTTTCTTCCGGGTAGTTCCTGTCTGCCCCATTTATGGAAAAACCGGTAATTGAATTAAGTTCATCCAGCTGATCAGGGGTAACCTCATCCTGTATAAGATAGTCTGGCCGGATCAGGTATGTTTTGTCACCGCTATTCCTGGAAAAGGGAGAGATCAGAAATCCCCTTTCCGGAAAATTACTGATTATATTCCCCAATTCCTTAACCTGCTGATCCTTTTGGACGATCAGACTTATTCCGGGTTTGCCGGGAAGCCGGTAGACTGCAAAAATGAGCTTCTTATCGAGACAAATCTGAAGGGCCTTGAGCAACAAATTTTTATGTTTTAATACATCGGGCATCATTACGCCTGTTTAGTCTTTTTTACAATCATGATAGTAACCCGGGTTACAGAAATAAGTTTACCGTTTTCACTTCTGATTTTTACGTCCCATACATGCGTCATCTGTCCCTTGTGAATTATGTCTGCCCTAGCGTACACCATACCCTGACTTATGGTGGAAATGTGATTTCCTGAAACCTGAAGACCATAGGCATCATATTTTTCCGGATCAATCAGCAAGTAGGACCCGCCGCTTGCTATCGTTTCAGCAAGTGCCAGGGAAGCACCACCGTGTAAAAGGCCCATGGGCTGCAGCTTATTATCCACAGGCATCGAGGCCTCAACAAAACCGTCTCCAAAATTCAGGAATTCAATTCCAAGAAAGCTGATGAATGTGCCTTTGCACAGGTGATTGAGTTGTTCGATCATAATTCAAAGATAGTAAAAACGCCATTTAAGATAACAAAAGTTATCCATTATGTTCATTCCTTGGTAGCAATCAGCAGGTTTACCGACCCGAAAAGATATGTTTTTTCAATCCTGAGGTTGAGCTTGTAGGGAAGGAGCATGGAATGCAATTCGGTAATGTCGTAGAATCCTGATGATGACCCGGCGAGATAACGATATGCCTTCCAGTTTCCCGACAATAACCCGCCAAGGGGTATCAGCACCAGGGTGAGATAAAGACGGTAGAACAGCCCGATAAGTGGATTTTTTGGCACTGCACTTTCCAGGATCAGCAACCGGCCTCCGGTTTTCAATACCCGGCTTATTTCTTCCAGGTATTTACTTCGCCGGGGATTTTCCCATGTGAGGTTCCTGAATCCGAAACCAATTGTTACCCTGTCAAATTCCTGGCTTGCAAAAGGCATGTTACCGGCATCGCCTGTCTTGAATTCCACAGTTCGGATCTTTTTTTCACCCGCTTTTTTGCGGGCCACTTCAAGCATTTTGTCATTCAGGTCGTACCCGGTAATATTAATCCGGCGGTCAGCAATCCTGGCAATTTCCAGGGCAAGATCTCCTGTTCCGCAGCAAAGATCGAGAATACGAAAAGGATTACCATGCAGGCAGGATCTGGCTGTCTCCAGCCGCCACTTTTTATCCTGTCCGAAAGTGAACAGACGGTTTACCAGATCGTATGTGGAATAAATACGGGAATAATATTCCTGCAGGGGGTATCCGGTGGAATTGTCGGGATGCATTGCGCAAAGATAAGTTTAATGTGACAAAAAGGAAGAAGATGGAAGATGGAAGATGGAAGCACTCTCACCCGTCACTTATCACCTGTTACTATTATGTTTTACTATCTTTGACGAAATAATCTACTGAATGTCCGGGAAAGTCAGAGTTCGCTTCGCACCCAGTCCTACAGGTCCGCTGCATATTGGCGGGGTAAGGACTGCATTGTTCAATTACCTGTTTGCCAAAAAGGAAAGGGGTGATTTCATCCTCAGAATTGAGGATACGGACCAGGTTAGGTTCGTTCCGGGAGCAGAAGGATATATTGTTGAATCGCTCAGATGGCTGGGAATAGTGCCTGAGGAAGGTATCGGGAGCAATGGCCAGGTGCTGGATGATTTCCGGCAATCTTCAAGAAAGTATGATGCATTTGTGAATGAGCTGGTGAGTAAAAATTTTGCTTATTACGCCTTTGACTCACCGGATGAACTCGACAGCCTGAGAAAAAAATACGAATCCGAAGGCCGGGTTTTCAAGTATGACATCAGTACCCGGAATACCCTGAAAAATTCCCTGGCATTTTCAAAAGAGGAGGCACAGAAATTGCTTGATTCTGGCCGGCCGCATGTTATACGGTTCAGGATCCCGGAGAATGAAACGGTAAAAGTGACGGATCTGATCCGGGGAGACCTGGTTTTTAATTCGGCCGAACTGGATGATAAGATTCTGTTTAAATCGGACGGATTGCCTACCTATCATCTGGCAAATATTGTCGATGATCACCTCATGAAAATATCCCATGTGATCCGCGGGGAAGAATGGCTGCCTTCCTTGCCGCTGCATGTATTGCTGTATAAGTCCTTTGGATGGGAAATGCCGGCCTTTGCGCATTTACCCCTGATATTGAAGCCCAACGGGCAGGGAAAACTGAGCAAGCGTGACGGGGACAAGCTTGGATTTCCGGTATTTCCCCTGCAATGGAAGGATCCGGAAACGGGCGAAATTTCATCCGGATATAAAGAATCAGGGTATTTTCCGGAAGCAGTTGTCAATATGCTTGCCTTTCTAGGTTGGAATCCTGGAACCGAACAGGAGATTTTTTCACTCGGGGAGCTTGCGGTAAGTTTCAGCCTGGAAAGGGTGGGAAAATCCGGTGCCCGGTTTGATCCCGAAAAAGTTAAATGGTACAATCAGCAGTATTTAAAAATGAAAACTGATGCTGAACTTGCAGGCCTGGTAAAATCCGATTTGAGCAAACAAGGAATCAGCTCTTTTGAAAATCTTACAAAAATTATAGCCCTGGTTCGGGAACGGCTTGTTTTTCCTCAGGAATTCTGGAGTCAGGCGTCTTATTTTTACAAGGCACCAGAGGTATATGACCGGGAACTAAGGAAAAAAGCCTGGAGGGAAGACACTCCGGGGATCATTGTTGCCATAAAGTCGATTTTGGAGCAGGCAGATGATTTTTCCTCTGCAGGACTTGAAACGAACATCAAGCGGTTTGTTGCGGACAATAACCTTGGGTTTGGCAGGGTAGCGTCTCCGCTGCGCCTGCTTATCGTTGGTTCGGGCATGGGACCGCACCTGTTCGACATCCTGGAAATCATCGGAAAGAAGGAAACGATCAGGAGGATTGATAAAGGTTTAAATGCACTGGGGAAAACTTCCGGATCAGACCCGGTATAATCCAGACCTGCCTCATTATAATCCCGCCAGGATTGACTTAAGCCGGGACCATGATTCGTCCCTTGCTTTTTTGTTTTCGGGCGAACCGGCAGGATCGTCTCCCATGCGCATATAGGCATGGCCCGCTCCTTCGTATATCCTGGGTTCATATTTCTTTTTCTCCTGTTTCATTAATGTTTCTATGGCCGGGATGCCGGAATTGATCCTTTCATCATTTCCACCGTAGAACCCATACACAGGAACCGCAATATGCCGTACATCTTCGGCTTTGTCCGGAGCACTGCCGTAAAATACCAGTGCGGCTTTAATTTTGTTGTTGTTGGTTGCAAGCCTGAAAGACTGGCTGCCTCCCCAGCAAAAACCTATCACTGCTGTTTTACCGTTACATGACTTATCGGAAGCTATGTACATCTGAACTGCATTCAGATCATTTGTAACCTGGGACGGGTCAAGCTGGTAAATTGCATTTGTAGCCTTATCCGAACCTTCAAAGCTCGCTGTATTTTTTATGCCGGGTGCTGATTCTGAGAGAAGATCCGGGGCGATAGCCAGAAACCCTTCTTTTGCAAGCTGATCCGCAAAACTCCTCACCCAGTCTGTAAGACCCCGGTTTTCATGGATCACAACCACAGCTGTTGCCTTGCTGTGATTTTCGGGATATACCACGAAACAATGTACGTTCCGGTTGCCGGATTTTACATCTACCCATTCATGGTGGCGGGGTGAACTTTCAAGTTGCCTGAGGGCGAATTCCTGGGCCATCAGGTTCAGGCCGGTCAAACAAAGTATAATTCCAAGAATTTTTTTCATGATTGCTGTTTATTTGTAAATTATTTCATTTCATCGGCCTGATCCGCACTTCTATTTCTTTGTTGTTTTTCAACAACTCAACTACTTTCGCGGGATCAGTTTCGCCGTAATGATAAGGATAGAGTACCCTGGGCTTAAATGCTTTTGCAGCATCGGCGACCATTTCAGGTGTCATCGTATAGGGAAGGTTCATGGGAAGAAATGCCACATCAATATTTTTTAAGGTCTTCATTTCAGGAGTGTTTTCCGTATCGCCGGCTATGTAAATCCTTTTATCACCCAGTGTGAGAATATAACCATTCCCTTCCCCTTTTGGATGGAAAACATTTGTTGCATCCCTTTTGTTTACGATATTATAGGCCGGCACAGCTTCGATCCTGATATTTTCAAAAGTCCTTGTGTCCCCGTTTTTCAGAACAGTTCCGCCAGGATACTGTGTTGCGCATTTTCCTGTATACAGGATCAGGCTTCCTGATTTCTTTACCATGTCAATGGCTCTGGAGTCAAGATGATCTCCATGTTCATGGGTAACCAGGATGAGGTCAGCCTTAGGTAATTTAGTATAGTCAGCAAGTTTTCCATACGGGTCGATGTGGATGATTTTACCCTGGAATGAAATCATCAGGGTACCATGACCAATAAATGTAATCCCTGCAGGACCTTCTGATGTATTAATGTCATCCTTTGCCGGTGAAGATTGGGCCTGACTATTCATAGCATTCATTATTAGCAGGATAACAAACAGGTATACCGGGGCACTTCCGGCGGTATTTTCAAATTTCCTTTTCATATTCAGTTGGTTGGCGGTGGTTAGTCCGCATTTATTGTAAAACACAGTTTACTGCAAGCTGTGATTGTAAAGCAGACAGAAACATATTCATATCATTATGTAAACACTTGTTGTCCTATAATGTTTGATCCTAAATATCTTAGGAAAATATAATATTTATGTTTCTCATTCGTCTATAAGAATAGAATGATGCAATGACTTGGAACAGACTATACACATATTGCAGGACAAGGCCGTGACCCGGAATGATTCAATACAGATAACAATTAACAGGGAAAGAAGCCGGTTGCGTAATTACATCCGGCAAAAGGTCTCAAACCGTGCGGATGCAGAAGATATACTTCAGGATGTGTTCTACCAGTTTATCAGCGTCATGCAGCTCGATAACATTGAAAAAGCAGCATCCTGGTTGTTCAGGGTTGCCGGAAACCGTATCACCGATTTTTACCGGAAGCGCAAAACCATTTCCATTGAAAGGCAAAAGGAGATCCAGTCGGGTGATGATGCCGATACTGCGCTGATGCATGAAGATATTCCCTTCGAGCCGGGGGAAGATCCTGAAAAATCATACCTGAGATCAGAAGTGTGGACATTGCTGGATGAAGCCCTGCAGGAACTTCCTGATGAACAGCGGGAGGTATTTGTAATGCATGAACTGGATGATATCAGTTATAAGGAAATTGCTGAAATTACAGGTGTTTCAGTGAATACTCTTATTACAAGGAAACATTACGCGGTACTTTTTATACGTAAGAAACTCCGGGACTTTTATTCGGAATTCCTGAATGATTAGAAAAATCAATTATAAACCAAAACTATACGACAATGAAATACAGATGGTATTATAAGATCCCGCTTTTTGCCGCACTGGGCGTATTGGCTGTAATCGGGCTGGGATATCTGGTGATGTTCCTTTGGAACCTGCTGATCCCCGAACTTTTCAACGGACCGGTCATTACCTTCTGGCAGGCAGTGGGTTTATTCGTTCTCAGCAAAATTCTTCTTCATGCCTTTGGCTATGGAAGGTATCACAGTTACCACTGGAACAGAGGGCGCTACCATTACTGGAAAGCACGGATGGAGGAGAAAATGTCATCCATGACTCCTGAAGAAAAAGAGAAGTTCAGAGAAAAATGGAGCCGTTATTGCCGGCCGGGATACTGGGAACAGGATGAAAGCAAATCACAACCCGTTGCCTGATCCTGATGGGTTCAGTTGCCTTGCATAGGAAACTACCTGAAAGAAAGCCCTGCCATCGTGATAACATCCTTTCCAGGCATGGGCTTTTCTGAAGGTCTTGTTTTCCGGATTTATGTCAAGACCTGAATTGTACAATCCACCGTATTGATGATCCACCAGTTCCTTCTGAATGTATTGCCACATTTTCTGAAATGCCCCTGAATAGACAGCCTCATTGGGAAAAAGATTGCTGAACAAAGCCAGGGCATGCCAGGCTTCTACCTGTGCCCACCAGGTTTTCGTGCTATCCACAATTTCTATAGGATTTCCATTAAATACATACCCTTTATCGTATAACCCGTAATAATCGCGGTCAAAACCGTTGCCAAGGGTGTGATCGATTAATTTTTTAGCCACTGACAGGGTTTTTGGATCAGCTTTTCCAAATAATTTTTCTGAGGCATCCACCAGCAAATAGGCTGTTTCAATGTTGTGACCGAAGGAAATATGGTCCTTTCCGATATTCTGAAGTATGAATTGCCTGGAAGAATCCCGGTTATTCACAGCTTTCCAGTTCCGGGAGAAATACAGGTGCAGGTAACCCTGCCGATCCACCATCGTGTCCCTCACAAGGGTAAGCATTTCAGAAAGCCGCTGCTTTATCAGGCTGTCAGGCAATGCCTGGTATGCCGTTGTCAATGCCTCAAGCAAATGAATGCTTGTATTCTGATCTTTTTCATCGGCTCCGCTCCAGTTCACCTGCCTGATCAATTCCTGTGATCCAGGATCAACGGGGGGCACAGGATGGCCCGGCAGTACATTGTTAAAGTAACCCAGATAAATCGGATCATGGGCATTTTGTTCCAGCCAGGAGAAGGTCTTTTTTACCCAATCCAGGGCGACTGGCCCGGGATTCAGTCGGGCATATTCCGACAGCGCGTACAGGGCGAAGGAATTACCGTATATCAGTTTATGGGAAGGATCAACCGGCGGAGTAGAACCGATACGGTAATGCTGATAAAATCCCCCGTTCTTATCATCCCACATTTGCATTGTAAGAAACCTGAATCCATGATCAGCAGCTTTTCTGTATACAGGATTATCCGGAAATTCTGATGCAGCCCTGGATGCAGTCCACAAACCCCTTGCCTGGGTAACAAGCATTTTATCCTGGTCCTCAGACAGGGTCCAGTCATATTCAAAGTTTGTCCAATAACCACCATGAACTGAATCAACTATCCTGGGGTACCAGGTTTCCATCTCCCGGGTCAATTCGTCTTCTATATCAGAAATCTTCACGCCGAGGTAAACAGCTTGATCCACATGAGACTTGCATCCCTGGAAAAGCATTCCGGATAACGGGATGAAAATGCAGCTCAATAGGATCGAAAGAGATTTATTCATTGGAGAAAGTTTGATATTCATACGTGAAAGATATGCAATTTTATCGCACCCGTGTTTTAAATTCTGCAATATTTTAGGGTTAATTGCATTTCAAGCGGTCATATAAAAAACTTAATTTCATGAAAATTTTCCTGCTTTCGTTATCCCTGTTATCGGTTGCAGTTTGTACCTGCGAAAAAGAGCATACGGATCCGGTGACCCATGAAATGGCAAAAGTCAGGGGATACCAGAACTGGTATATTGATCCTGGTTTCCGTTGTGGTTTGTTTGTGCCCGAAAACTACTCCGGAGATAAATCATATCCACTGATCATTTACCTTCATGGGTATAGCGATACCACCACTTGGGACCTGAACTGGTACCATGATCCGGTAACTACGATGGATCCCTGCATTGTGCTGACACCGAAGTGTCCCAGGGAAGAAATTTACGGATGGGGCAACAGCTATGATCCCAGGACAAGTCCGATGATGGAAAAAACCCTTGAGATGCTGGACCTGGTTGAAAAGACCTTTAATCTTGACCGGAACCGGTATTACATATATGGGACATCCATGGGAGGATTTGGTACCTATGGTGCCATTCAGAAAAACCCGGAGATGTTTGCCGCTGGTTATGTATTATGTGGTAACGGCAACATCAATATGGCCTCCATTTTGTCATCCTTGCCATTCTGGATATTTCACGGTTCCGAGGATCCTGTTGTACCGGTTCAGCCCACACGCGACCTCTATAATGCAATCCTTGAAAATGGTGGTAAAACAATACGATACACTGAATACCCGGGCGTTGCGCACAATGTTTGGGACTATACACGATATGAGACTACCCTGCAGACCTGGCTGCTGGCGCAGAGAAAGGGAAAGGTCTCAGGAGTGCCTGACGGATTGAATTTCATATCAGCCCGGAATAACGAAACAGGGAAGGTCAATTTACTCTGGGAGATGCCTCCTGAAACTCATGCTGTATCGGATAAGAACGTCTGGTATGGCAGAATTTACCGTAATGGAGCTGTTATCGGCGAAGTTTACAACAACAGGAATACATTTACGGATACCACAGTGGTTGTAAACACATCATATTCCTATCAAATCTCAGCAGTTAATTATTATTTTCTGGAATCTGGTCTGTCAGCACCGGTTTCCGTTGATATCACCAGGTAGTCACCTGAATAACCGGACACCAACGGTAATT
>Ga0105092_10000900_pt1 | contig 15765 bp, 20 predicted proteins | sample PPLLak2March2015_FD_87021 | JGI IMG/M metagenome (GOLD analysis project Ga0105092, IMG submission 87021) | Freshwater sediment microbial communities from Prairie Pothole Lake near Jamestown, North Dakota, USA - PPLs Lake P7 Core (1) Depth... | ecosystem: Environmental > Aquatic > Freshwater >... | reverse complement strand
TCAGCTTCTCGGGGGTGATCCCCTGCTCTTCGAGCAGGGCGAGAGTGGCCCGCAGGATCATCACCAATCGGTCGATCCGCTCGTTGAGGTCCTCGATCCGGTTGGTGTGATGTGTCCCGTCGGCGACGGCCGCGCTCCGCGCCAACGAGGCGGCCCGGGTGGCCGAAGACTGGCCCATGCTGTATCCGAGATAGAACTCGAGCATGATCAGATATCGGCCGCAATGGCGATTTGGTGAAGCCAGAACCGGACCCCATTCCAACGCATTCGTGGATGCCGTAGGCTCACCTCGAGTAACGAAGAGGACGACAGATGGCTGAGGACTACCCCCCGATCCTCGACGCGGCGCAGGTAGCGGAGTTGCTGGGAATGAATGTGCAGATGGTCAGGCGATATGCCAGGGAGGGGAGGTTGCCCGCCTACAAACTCCCCGGTGGGCGGACCTTCAAGTTCTTTCGGGACGAGATCTACGAGTTCGTCCGGGCTCACCCAGTGACGACGGAGACCCATGACGTCAGAAGTGAGATGTAGAGCGGATCACCGCCGCTATCTGGCGGATCGGGACCACGATCGTGTTCCCGTCCTGGGTCAATTCGACGTGATCGGTAGCTACGACATCGATCGACCCAACGACCGCCCTCCCGTCGACCACGACCAATCGCACCGACTCCGTTGCCGCCGCGATTTCGGCGAGCCGGGCCCGGAAGGTGAGTTTGTCACCGCTCTGCTCGTTGCCACCCCACTCACTTCGTTCCACCGTCCAAAGCGCCGAGTCGAGGACTATCTCGACCCTGTCGTCGCCCCGGTCGATGCTGGCGAAGTCCGCGCCGGCGTACACAACGCGACCGGAGAAAGTGTGGACTCCGGTCTCGGCCCGCACACGCTCCCCGCGGTGAACCAGCTCGAGGACTCGCCCGGAAAGGTCAAGCCGCCGTCTCCGAAGCAGCTCGGTGAGTTGTTCGTCCTCGGCAGCGTCCTCCAACCACTCCCTCCCAGCCCCCTGGCGAAGGTGAGACTCCACATCCCGGTCCGGCGTTTGTTCCATCTACTTTCGCGCTCTCGACATCGACCGCCGGTTCAAAGATAGGTTCACACCCAAGAAGATAGGTTCACACCAAGTGGACACGAGTCCCTCCGTGATAACGAGGGAAGCGGGCACCTCGGCACCGACCGTCCGGTCGGCTCGCTATCGACCGTCTCTATCTCATGTAGCGATCGCATTCGCTGTCGTCCTTGCGTTCGTCCTCAATTACCTCGCTCTTCAGGGCCGGGAGGCCACGACGTTGGTTGCTATTGCCGACTCTCCGATCGCGGCCGGTTCGCCTCTTACGCCGGACATCGTCCGTCTTGTTCCCCTACGCGCTGACTTTGAGGGTCTCGACCACTTGATGGGACAGGCCGATCTCGAGCGTCTCGAAGGATGGATCGTCGGCCGGTCGGTCCGCGAAGGGGAGCTGATCGATCGGTCGCTCGTCATCCGGCCGGGCGCCGGCGACGGGCTACGCACGATGAGCATCCCGGTAGCGGCCGAGCACGCCGCCGGAGCCACATTGGTCATCGGGGATCGCGTGGATGTCATTTCGATGGTCGGCGAAGAGCCAGTGTTTGTGGCCAGCGGCCTCGAAGTGGTCAGCATTGCCGATACGACGCAAACCGGATTGTCGGCTGCCGGTCCCTATCACGTTGTCGTTGGGGTGAGCCCGGCCCAGGCACTGGCCCTCGCCCGTGCAATAGCTGACGGGTCCCTGGAGATCCTCCGGTCTACGGGTGCAGACGCTCTCGAGGAGGAACAAGGGTGAACACCGGACCCGAGTTGGCTCTCGCCGCCTCTGCCCGAGCCTGGCCGGACCGGCTCCACCGGTTCCTGATCGACCACGGTGGAGGGAGAGTCCGCTCGCGGGTCATGGGCGCGGAACAGGCGGTGACCGATCAGTACGAGGTCTTGCTCATCGACGACGTCTGCTCGTTCCTGACTCCCCGTCTGGTCCGAAGCGTCCGGGAACTGGGACGGGAAATCGTCGGGGTGTACGACCCGGTAGACGCTCCCGACGCCAAGCGGCACCTCCTCGAATGCGGCATCACCGATGTGATCGAAGATAGTGCGGCTCCAGACGAGTTCCTGGCAACGGCCGAGGCAACCCTGCTCCACAGGAGTGCACCTTCGTCAAGAGTCGCGCCAGCGCCTCGTTCCTTTCGTGTCGGCGTGCTCGGGCCTATCGGTGGGGTGGGTTGCACTGAAATCGCGATCGGGATCGCCACGAGCCTCTCCTTCTCTCGACCCACGCTTCTGATGGACCTGGACGAGAGGACGCCATCCTTGGCGCAGCGCCTCGATCTCCCTGTCCATCCGAACCTTCTCACCGCGCTCGAGGCTGCCCATCACGACTCTGGCTCGGTCACCGAGGCGATTCTCGACCATGACTCTGTCGACGTGATCGGAGGCCTCGCCAATGCGATGTCGTCCTACGACATCCCACCGATGGAAATCGAAGGGGTCTTCGACGAAATCGGAAAGGCCGGCTACGAAGTGGTGATCGCCGATCTGGGATGCCCCCGCCCTGATCGCCTCGATCACGTCCGTTTCCAAGTCCTCATCGTGGTCGGCCTGGGAAATCCAGTGGGCATGTCACGGTTGGTCCGAACAGTTCAAGAACTGTCCACAAGGACTGACGCGTCCGACACGGTGGCCCTGGTCAACCGTGTCGCTGCCGGAAGTCGCAGGCGTCTTGAGATCAGGGCTGAGATGGCCCGTCTGCTTCCGGCGATGCCGGTCATCCTCGTCCCCGAAGAGAGCCGACTCGAGCGTGCGTCGTGGGATGGGACACGTCTCGGGCGGGGTCCCTTCGTGAAGTCGTTGAGCCGGCTGGCGTCCCTGATCGATCGGGTTGCGGGATGACGGTCGATGCTTATCACGAGATCCGGAGGCGAGCACTCGAGAAGATCGACGGCTCCGGGCTCGACCCGCAACGCGACACCGCTCGGCTCGTCGAGCTACTGCGGGCCGCCGTCGACGACTATCAGCGACACGCACACATGGGTGAGACCCGGTCGCTGGCAGACCCGGATGCCACCGTGCGTCGGCTGCTCCAATCGGTGTCCTACTTTGGACCGTTGGGAGACCTCCTCGATCGCGACGACGTGGAGGAGATCTTCATCGAGGGCGAGAGAGTGACCTTCCTCGAAGCCGGAGGTCGGCTTCGAGGGCTGGATGAGCCCAGCTCCGAGTCGGAGAATCGCCAGGTGGTGGAGCGGCTTATGGCAGCCACCGATCGGCGGCTCGATGCATCTCACCCGGTCTCCCAGGCGCGCATACTCGATGGGTCGGCGCGTCTGACAGCGGTGATCCCGCCGGTATCCGACCATCTATCCGCCACCATTCGCCGCTACGCGCTCCGTAAGGAGACGCTCGCCTCGTTGGTCGAACTCGGGTCGTTGACGCGCGGGGCAGCGGATTTCTTGAGCCTCGCCATGCGCTCGTCTACTTCTGTGATCGTGAGCGGTCCGCCAGGAGCCGGCAAGACCTCGTTCCTCTCTGCCCTGATTGCCGCTGTTCCGTCCGACCACTGTGTCCGTGCATGCGAGGAGATCCGGGAGTTGCACGTCCCGATCGTCCACGGGTCCTATTACGAGGCCCGGCCCCCATCATTGGACGGCGGCGGAGAGATCAGCCTGCGACAACTGGTAAAGGCCACGCTGGCGATGCGTCCCGACTTGATAGTGGTCGGCGAAGTGAGGGGAGGAGAAGCCTTCGAGCTGACCCGCGCCGTGAACGCAGGATGCGGTCTCGCCTGCACCATCCACGCCAACTCGGCACCGGATGCACTCGATGCCCTGGTGAATGCTGCCTTGATGGCTGGCGAAAACGTCCCGGAGCGTGTCGTGCGCAAGGTTTTCGCCTCGGCGATCGATCTGGTCATCCACCTCGAGCGAGATGTCGAACCGAAGGGCGGCGGCATCCGACGCCAGACGATGGAGATCCGGGCTCTGGTCCCGGCTCTTCATGAAGACTTCTCATCCGAGCCGCTTTTCCGGCGGGATCGACTGGGTGGCCCACTCGAATGGACTGGGTCGATGCCGCCGCAAACCCTCATCCGGCGTCTCGAGCGTGCGCTGCCCGGAAGGGCCAACCTGACCCAGGTGTTGGAGGGAGAGGCGAGTTGGTGACACTCGCCGCGGCCGTGGCCACCTCGGTTGCAGTGGCACTCGTTGCAAGGCGTGTGGTGGTTGGCTTCAGGCACAGGAACCGGCCCAGGTCCGCGAAGGCGGGTTGGCTGAAGGAATCTGGGCTTGACGTGACGCCTGGGCAGTTCTGGCTTGCCTCACTTGGCGCCGGACTCGGTACCTACGCGGTCGTTTTCGCCCTGACATCCCTTCCAATCGTCTCGTTGATGCCGGCCGTGGTCGTGGCGACTCTGCCAAAGGCGTATTTCTCTCGAAAGCGATCTCAGCGGCTCGACGACGTGCAACGAGCGTGGCCCGACGGGCTACGGGATCTCCTGGCGTCGGTCAGATCGGGGGCATCGCTTCCCACCGCTATCGAGGGCCTCGCTTTGTACGGGCCGGTTCCCCTACGCGACGCCTTTCGGGGGTTTCCGGTCTATTCGCACAGTCTCGGAGTTGTGCCCGCGCTGGAGATGATCAAATCCGATCTGGCCGACCCGACTTCCGACCGTGTCATCGAGGTGTTGATCCTGGCTTACGAGCGTGGGGGTGCCGTTGTGCCCGCGATCCTCTCCGATCTGGCCGATGCGACGACCAAGGATCTATGGACTCTGGAAGAGATCCGAACCGATGCGCTCGAACAGAAGATCAACTCACGCATCGTCTTCATCCTCCCCTGGCTGGTGCTTGTCGCCATGACCGCAAGAGCTGGGCCCTTCCGCGAGTTCTATGCGTCGCAGATGGGGGTGCTGGTCGGCGTGATCGGCGGGGTGATGAGTCTGGTCGGGGTGGTCATCGCCTCGAAGCTCGGGGCTCAGCCGGCTGAGCCGAGGGTGTTCGTTTCGGCGCGGGGTGGAGAGTGACTGTCACGCCGGTCGTGTTGGTGGCAGCCGGAACCACCGCCCTGGCTGCCGGCCTCGTGGTGTACGCCGTGTTCCCGCCGGCTCGCAGCCTCGCCTCCCGAATCAATCCCTATCTGCGCCCCTCAGGCACGACTTCACAGCGCCCGACCGGGGCCGGCCCGCTTGCCGCTGTCTTCGGGCCGATGCTCGACTCGCTGGCGTCCTCGGTGGGTCGGGTGCTGGAGAAATCCGGCGAGAGCGTGACGATTCTCGAGCTCCGCCAGGCCGGTTGGTACCGCGACGTGCCCGAGGAGGAGACGGTGCAGGCGTTTCGCATGGCTCAGCTGCGGACGATCGCGATCGCTGCGGGTCTCGCGCTGATTGTCGGCGAAATCTTGGGCTCCTCTCCCATCCAGCGCAGCGTGCTCTTGGTCCTCGGCGTCGTAATCGGGGCGACTCGACTGAGGGGATCTCTGCACTCGGCCATACAGCGAAGACGAGAGCGGATGTGCATCGAGATCTACACGGTGAATCAGCTTCTCGCCATGCGAGTCCGGGCCGGAGGTGGCGTGGTCCATGCCGTCCAGGACGTGGTGCGCCGCGGTGAGGGCGAGGTCATCGCCGAGCTCGCAGACGCGCTCCGGTTGCACAGGTCGGGTTGGCGCGCCGCTGATGCCTTTCGGAGGATCGCCGAGCTGACCCCGGAGCCCTTCTGCGGCCGCACCTATCGACTCCTGGCGACGGCCGAGGAAAGGGGGGCAGATCTGGCGCCGGCTCTTCTCGACCTGGCGGAGGATGTTCGGGAGACCCGTCGGGAGACGATGCGGAGATCGGCGACGAAGCGCAGAGCGGCGATGCTGGTGCCCACGATCGCCATCCTGGCCCCGGTCCTCCTGCTATTCGTGGCGGCGCCTCTCCCTTATCTGATCACCGGCTGGCGATGAAAGGAGGTTGAGATGCTGGCCCTCAAGAAATGGCTCCATGACGCGTGGGGCGACGACCGGGGGTTGAACACGGCCGAGCTCATGGGGAATGCGGCCCTGGCGATTGCCGCACTCGTGGTGATCTGGGGCGCGCTTCAGGCTCTTGGCGTGGACATCGTTGGGTGGATTCGTTCCCAGCTGATCGGAGGCTGAGCGAGCGGGGGATCTCGTCGGTCCAGTTCCTCCTCGCCAGCGGGCTTGGAATGCTGATGTTCCTGGCCCTGTCCAATCTCGTCGTCGTCCAGTACGGACGGGGTGCCCTCCGCTCCGCTCTCGATCAGGGCGCCCGGGTTGGCTCGGTCAGCTCCTCGCAGGAGGAGTGCCGGCAAAGGGTCGAGGACGTCTTGGGCCAGCTGCTGGGAGGCCGCATGGGCGACTCAATCGTGGCGTCATGCGCACTGGGTCCCGGGGTGGTGACGGCATCGGCCAGCGCCGTCTTCGTCTCTTGGACCCCGTTCACTCCTGACTTCGTGATCGAAATGACGGCACAGGCCACGACGGAGTTGTCGCCGTGAGCGATCGGGGTCACGCGGCCGTGGAGCTCGGCATAGCGGTCGGAGTCCTCCTCCTGCCGGCTGCGCTCGCTGTGCTGGCATTCGGCCCCTGGGCTGAACGTCGGGTGTTTGCCGAGGCGGCGGCCGCAGAAGCGGTGCGTGCTGCGGTGATCCAGCTCGACATCTCGGCGGGGAGCCAGGTCGTGACGGATATGGCGGCCAACCACGGGCTTGGATCCGACTTGGTTCACCTTTCGTGGTGCGGAGCCTCTGAGTCTGGCCAAGGTGCTGCAGTCGCAGCGTGCACTTTTGACCGAGGGTCGGTGGTGGCCGCTGAGGTCGAAGTCTGGGTTCCGCTGATAGCGACGCCATGGGGCGAGGTGGGCGGACTGTGGGTCGGAGCCTCCCACTCGGAGCTGGTCGATCTATACCGGAGTCTCCCTTGAGGTCGGAGCGAGGTTCGGTCACCTTGTGGATGCTGGGCTTGTCTCTCTTGCTGCTCCTCTTCGGTGGTCTGGCACTCGATTTCTGGCGGGCCTTGGCCCTGCAACGGGAGCTGGCCGCTATAGCCGATTCGGCTTCGGTAGCCGCGGGGTCAGGCATCGATGAGGAGCACTATCGGGCCACGGGCGAAGTCCTCATCGATGCGGATCGAGCGGCCCGCATCGGCTCGTCGTACGCCGCGTCGCAAGACGTCACCTTGGACCGGTTGATCATCACCACCGCACCGGATGGATTGTCCGTCTCGGTGTTCGTGGTCGACCGTCTCGAACTGGGTCTGATGGGGGTGTTCGTCGAACAGTCAGCGCCGCTGACAGTCACAGCCGAGGCCACTGCTGTCCCTGTTCTTGTCCCCTGAGCCAGAGTTCGCACTGGGCCTGCTGGCGATTAACCTAATTCCTTACCCCGCATCGCCTTCGGGTGTGCGCGTTCGGGGGTGGTGTAATAGGTAACACGGCAGGTTCTGGCCCTGTTATTGAGGGTTCGAGTCCTTCCCCCCGAGCTAGGGCCGGCGTAAGTCGGCCCCAACCTGGTCCCGTCGTCTAGTGGTCTAGGACGCCGGCCTCTCAAGCCGGAAACGGCGGTTCGAACCCGCTCGGGACTGCCCGTGCCGCCTTAAGAGGTGGTTGCCTTACTCATCGCCCAGGCACCGATTTCTGGGGCGAAGCGAGCCAGCATCTCGATACTGAAGGCGACAATGTCCTCGACCCTCTGTCCCTTGGGGTGTGAGGTCAGCCATAGCTCCAAGTTCTCGATCCGGTTGTCGGTGCGATTCCCATTGCGGTGGTGAACCACTTCGTCCGAACGTAAAGGGCGACCCAGGTGCAGGGCCATGACGAGTCTGTGCTCTCCGACCGAAGGGGAGCCTCCGACCAGATATCGAAGCTCCGGCGGGACAGGGATGTTCAAGTAACCATGGCTGAGGCTGCCTTCCCCAGTGGTCTCCCGAATCGGCCTTTCGGACTGAGGGTCTCCTGGGGCGATCACCCGTTTGTAGTGGGCGGCGCAGTAGCCCTTGGCCTTATGCACTCGTGGGCAATCGTGGACGGAACAGAGCCGCCCCGATTTCCTCAGCGGCTCTTCGCTCACCGCTCCGCTTCGAAGCAAGCGCTGATAGTGACCATGGCAGTAGCCCCAGGCCTCTGCATCCTTGTCGCAGACCGATGCCACACAAGTTGATTTCTCTCGCGGTATGCGGCCCACTGGACCGGGGTTTCCTGTTCGCAGGACACGTCTGTAGTGCATCTCGCACATGCCTCGGGTCCACGCATCGCGAGGACAGTCGATGACCGAGCAGCCAGCCATGACATCAACATATCGGTGCGGTGGGACAGAAACGGGACCCCAGTAACTTCCGATCGTGACTCCAGAAACACCTCCGATCCGGATCGATGTCTGGTCCGATGTCGCCTGCCCTTGGTGTTACATCGGCAAGCGGAATCTGGAGAGCGGCATCGCCGGCCTCTCCGCGACGCCGGTCGAGATCGTCTATCACAGCTTCGAATTAGCTCCGGACAGGCCTGTCGAGTTCACCGGGTCCGAGGTCGAGTTCCTGATGAATCATCGCGGAGTGTCGGCCGAACAGGCACGGGCGATGATCGAACGCGTGGTCGGCATCGCGCGTTCGGCAGGTCTCGACTACGACTACGACGCCGTGCGGCACACCAACACCATCAAGGCGCATCAGTTGCTCCACTACGCCAAGGAGCGCGGCCTCCAGCTCGAGATGAAGGAACGGTTGCTCAGCGCCTACTTCATCGAGGGTCGCCACGTGGGCCGGGTCGAGGACCTGGCCGACCTTGCCGTCGACGTCGGTCTCGATCGTGGCGACGTCGTTCGCTCACTCGAGGCAGCCGAGTATTCGGACGCTGTCCACGCCGACATGGTCCAGGCTCGCCAGTACGGGATCAACGGGGTCCCGTTCTTCGTGATCGACGGCCGATACGGGATCAGCGGGGCCCAGCCACCGGAGGTCTTTGTCGAGGTTCTGGCCCGAGCCGCTGCCGATCGCGCCGACCAGCCCGCCTGACCAGGCCCGATGTCAGGCGCTGGCCAGACCCGCCGTCGCCTTCTGAACTGGCGGGGCGGCGCAGTTGCAATCGTTGAGAGCATCCTGAGCCGGACGGGTGTGCAGCCACATCGCCACGATCATCGGGATGAAGACGATCAGGTTGTAGACCAGGTGCAGCTCCGGGCGGGGGATGAAGGGCTGCAGGAAGCTGGTCGGGACCGGCGACCCGAATAGGTTGGTCCCAACGATCGCCTGGATCTGCAACGTGCTGTGCTCGACCAGATGCCAGCCCTGGATGATGGTGGAAGCGAGCCACCAGCCGCGGGCGGCACCGCGGAATCCTGGCAGTAGGAGCACCAGCCCGGTGAACATGATCAGGGCATATCCGAAGTGCATGACCTCGGACTTGACCAACCAGGGGAAGACAAAACCCAGGGCCCCGAGTGCCTCCGGCCGGGGCATCTCCACGATCCAGATCTGTGCCGCCTGGAAGAGATGCTCGATCCAGTGGAGGACCACGATGGCCAGGTAGATCCAGAGCGCCGCTCATGCCAGGGTCCATTCAGCTTCTGGAGGAAGCCCATCTCAGCGGTCTGCTCCGACGTCCCAACCAGTCCCTGTCCTCCTGTGCCTGGTCAGCCATCGAGGCCGACGTTCCGATAACTGATTGGCCGCCGCCAGGCCTGTGCGGTACGGCCTCCGATCCAGAAGGCCACCGCCGTGGCGAGGAATATAGATATCGCGATCAATGCCCGCATCGGTAAAACAGAGGTGAGCGGGGGCGGGATCACCACGGTCGGGAGGCTCCACCCCCCGCCCCGCTCGGAGATGGTCACCGAGACCACATCGTTTGGCTCGACTCCGGTCATCGTCTCCCATGCCCCCGGCGTGGTCAAGGACGACATGACGTGGACATCTTCTGAGCCCACCTGAACTGACACGACGGTGCCCTCGTCGGGCATCTCATCGTCGAACATCACGATCAGATGGGGGATAATCGCCGAGCCCACATCCGGATAGACCTGCCAGAGCGACACGGTGTAGGGACCGACTTCGGCACGTCTCAGCAAGGGACGGGCATCGTGATCGCCGTGTGCCATCGCCGGCAGGGCGAGAGACATCGCCGCCAGCAACGCGATCAAACGAATCGTCGATCTCATTGCATGCATACTGCCCATGTCGCTGCCGACCCCGCCAACTGCCTGCCCTAAGCCCCCATTAAGCGTCGCACGTAGGGTCGGACGTGGGTGACCGATTGGGGAGGGATCATGCGTACGAGAGACTTCATCGTCTTGGGTGTCTTGCTCGCTGGAGTGTCCTGCGGTAGTGACGCCGAAACTACGACGACATTGGTGACCGACGACGCCACCACATTGGCCGAGCAACCGGCGCCCGCCCCGACGATCGAGGAGACGACGACGAGCGCGGCAGGCGAAACATCAATTGGGCTCGAATGTGCCCTGGTGCCGCCCGAGATCGTCGCCGCGGCCTTTGACGCGACGTCTGCCAGCGGGGAGCCGGGCGTTGCCCGCAACTGCACCTTCACCCTCGTCGATGGTCTGGTCCCAACCGTCGAGGTCTTCCACTACGGATCCTCGACAGATTGGGAGGGGGTCAAGGCCGGGTTCGAGGAGAACCGGGGTGGGGTGACGGAAGTCCCGGGAGTGGGCGACGAGGCCTTTCAGCCCAACGACGTCGGGCCTTACGAGATCGTGGTCAAGTATCTCGACATCATCTACTCGGTCGCGGTGCAGAGCGGGGGCGGTGGTCCCGAGGTGGAGGCGGCCATCCTGGAGCTCGCCACCAGCATCGCAGGCGGCTGATCGCTTTCTCTGTTCTCGTAGGCCCGCATATGGGCCTACGTACCTCAGGTAAGCGGTACCTACAATCCCGGCCCCCTGTGTCGGATCTGATCCTGTACGCCGCGCTCGGCGCGGGTTTGGCCGCTCTCTTGCTCGCCGTCGTGTATGCCTCGGTCGTCCTGACGGCCCCTCGCGGCAACCAGCGGATGGTCGCGCTGTCCGATGCGATCAGACAGGGGGCAATGGCCTTCCTGCGCCGCGAGTACATCTGGGTGGCGGCTTTCGTCGTCGTAATTGCAACGCTCATCGCTGTTTTGCTCGACTGGGGGCGCCCCTGGGGAGTCGTGGCGTACGTCTTCGGAGCCGCCCTCTCAGGCGGCGCTGGCTATTTCGGGATGCGCATCGCCACCCAGGCAAACTCGAGGACCGCAGAGGCGGCCCGCACCGGCGGGGTCGCCGCTGCACTCCCACTGGCTTTCCGCGGCGGCGCGGTCATGGGGTTCAGCGTCGCCGGGCTCGGGCTGATCGGGGTAGTTGTCGGGTACGTCATCTTCCGGATGCTGCTCGACCTCGATGAGTGGCCGGAGATCATCACCGCCATCGCCCTCGGTGGCTCTTCGATCGCCCTGTTCGCCCGGATAGGCGGTGGCATCTTCACCAAGGCGGCGGATGTCGGCGCCGATCTGGTGGGCAAGTTGGAGGCCGGCATCCCTGAGGACGATCCCCGCAACCCGGCGGTGATCGCCGACAACGTTGGGGACAACGTTGGTGACGTTGCCGGAATGGGCGCTGACCTCTTCGAGTCATACGTCGGCGCGCTGGTGGCGCCGGTCGTGTACGCGGCGCTGGTCTTCGGCTCATCGACGTTCGTGGAGGAGACGATTGTCTTCCCTCTCGCCGTCGCCGCCCTCGGCATGCTCGCCGCCATCATCGGCTCATTCCTGGTGCGGGTTCGCGGCGACGATCTCGGCGGAGCCTTGCGTAGTGGCACCAACTTCGCCCTGATCGCTACCGCCGTCGGGGCACTCGGCCTCGCCTACTGGCTCTTCGGGGAAGCGGTCGCCAACCCCTTGGGCATCTGGCTTGCAGTCCTCGCTGGGCTCGTCGTCGGATGGATGGTCGGCAAGATCTCCGAGTGGTTCACCTCCGATGACCACAAGAAGGTCAAGGAGATAGCCCGACAGTCACAGACCGGTCCGGCCACGGTGATCATCTCGGGTATCGCGGAATCGATGAAATCCGCTGCCTACTCGGTGATCGTGTTGGCCGGCGGCCTCGGAGTGGCCTACTACGCGGGGGACTGGGCCTTGGGGGACGGTGGAGGAGTCTATGGAGTGGCCATTGCCGCCATCGGCGCTCTTGCCACAGTCGGCCTCATCATTTCTGTAGACGCCTATGGCCCCGTTGCCGACAACGCTGGGGGGATCGCCCGGATGGCGAACCTGCCCGCCGAGGTCCGGGAGGCGACCGACACCCTCGATTCGTTGGGCAACACCACCACCGCGGTGGCCAAAGGATTCGCCGTTGCCTCGGCGGGCGTCACCGCCCTCGCGCTTTTTGCCACGTACACCCGGGCAGTCGACCTCGATCAGGTCGACCTGACCCGTGCCCCGACCCTGATCGGGCTGCTCGTCGGCGCCATGTTCCCCTTCCTCGTCGCCGCCCTGACGATCAACGCTGTCGGGCGGGCCGCCAACAAGATGATCGAGGAGGTTCGCCGTCAGTTCCGGGAGATCCCTGGTCTCAGAGACGGCGCCGCAGGTGCCACGGCCGATTACACGGCCTGTGTCGACATCGCCACCGCCGGAGCCTTGAGAGAGATGATCATCCCCGGCTCGTTGGCGGTCGCTCTCCCTCTCCTCGTGGGCTTGATCGATGTAGAGGCTCTTGGCGGGCTGCTCGCCGGGGCCATCGTCACCGGGTTCCTCCTCGCCATCTTCATGGCCAATGCCGGCGGCGCCTGGGACAACGCCAAGAAGTTCATCGAATCCGGCGCATTCGGCGGGAAAGGCTCGGAGAGCCACAGGGCGGCGATTATCGGCGACACCGTCGGGGACCCGTTCAAGGACACCTCGGGACCGGCGATGAACATCGTCATCAAGGTGATGACGATCGTCTCTCTGGTCTTCGCCTCGGCGTTCATTGGATGACCGGAGTGCACCCGTACGGTTTTGGGTTCTGAGCTATGGGTACTGAGATGGGTGCCGGCGCCTACCCACGACCCCGCCCCCAAAACCCCCAACGCATGACTGAAATCACCCTCATCCGGCACGCCGAGTCGCAGGCCAACCTGGACGGCATCTGGAACGGGCAGGTTGACGGGCCGTTGAGCGCCGCCGGGGAGGCCAGCCTCGACGCCATCGGCAAACGGCTTCACGATCGAAAGTTCGATCTGGTCGTCTGCTCCCCGCTCCAGAGAGCCAAGGACACCGCCGCGGCCTTCACGTCGGACTTCGAAGTCTGGGACCACCTCGCCGAGCTCGACATCGGTCGCTGGGAGGGCAAGGCCCGGGAGGAGATCTTCTCGGAGGACGGTGACTATCTGCGGGAGGCGATACGGGATCGCAATCTTCCGATGGGGTTCACCGGGGAAAGCCTCGAAGAACTCCATCGTCGGGCCGTCGGCGCCATCGACGCGCTGGCGGCAGACCTGGGGGAAGAAGGCCACGCAGCGGTGGTGACCCACGGCGGGTTCATTCAAGAAGTGCTTCAGCGCTATCTCGCCGGTCGGGGCCAACGGGTCCACGGCTTCGCCGGCAACACCTCGCTAACCAGGCTGATCTGGTCCTTCGACCGACTCCGTCTCGCCGGCTTCAACGATCTCGCCCATTTCGGGCCCCGACCAACGGCAGTGAGCGAGCATCTGGAGAAGGGCGATCCCGTGCTGGCTCTGGTTCGCCACGGCCAGACCCGGGCCAACACGGAGGGGCGCTGGCAGGGACAGGGTGATTGGGGGCTGGACGAGCTGGGCCACCGGCAGGCGAAGGCGCTGCGTGACTGGTACGGAACCGCAGCCACCGTCTACGCCTCGCCGTTGGGCCGCGCTCTCTCCACCGCCGAGTATCTGGCTTCTGACGGCATCACCACACTCGACGGTCTGAAGGAGCTCGACATGGGGAGATGGGAGGGGCTCACCTCGGACGAGATCTATGAGACATGGCCCGAATTGATGGGCACGATCTATCGAGACGGGGTCGACCTCAAGCGGGGCGAGAACGGTGAGAGCTGGGGCGAGCTGACCGGGCGGATCCGGGCCACGGTCCATGGCCTGGAGCCCGTGTTCGACGAGCCGACGGTGGTGGTGGCTCATGGAGGTGCCATCCGCGCCTATGTCTCCTCGCTCACAGTGACCACCGACTCACACTCCGAGTCCCTGTACACCCCGGCCAACACCGCGGTCACCCATGTCGCCATGACCGATGCCGGCCCGCTTCTCCTCGACTACGGGGTTTCCGCTCATCTCGAGAGCCTCTCCTAGCCTCCCCGCGATGTCCGAGTACGACTCACGCCGCTATGCGCTGGTCAATCGATGGGATCCAGCCCACCTGCGCCGGATCGACCGGCTACTTCCCCTCCGGCCCGGGGAGCGGGTCCTGGAGGTGGGATGCGGGCAGGGCCATCTGACCATTCGCCTGGCCGAGCGCGGGATCGACGTGACCGGCATCGATGCCAATCCCAATGCACCCGAGGTGTCCGGCTCCGACCGGGTGCTGCACATGATGGCTGAGGATCTCGCTTTCGACGATGCCGAGTTCGACGCGGTGGTGTCGGTCCACGCCATCGAGCACATCCCGCCCCTCGACGAGGCGGCAGCGGAGATGTCGAGGGTCCTGAAGCCCGGTGGTCGCGCCCTCCACATCTATCCGGCCGAGCCGATCCAGGGCCTCTACGCGATGCCCACGTCGGTGATCCTCTACGGCACCCCGTTCAAGGCGCGGCAGGTCCACTGCCATTGGCTCTCGCCATCCAAGGTGCGTCGTCTCATCGAACCCCACGGTATGACCGAGACCCACCACGAGTTCAACCTCTTCAAGTCGCCCCAGTTCATATCCCGCTTCGCGAAGGACGGGCAGGCTTAAAGGGCGTGTTTACCTGTCAAACCTGTGGCCGGGAGTTCGAGCTCAGTCAGGCGGTACTCGACCGGTACCCGGGCTGGGTGCCACGCCAATGCATGGACTGTCGGGATGGCGGCGGCCGATCCACGGTCTCGTCGTCCCAGCCCGCCCCAAAGAAGACGCCAACGGCGAGCCGAACCAAGTCGCGGGATCTGACCGTCGACGAAGTGCTCAGCTCTTTCACCGACGGTCCCGACACCGGGATCTTCACCGACGGTGCCTCGGAGGGAAACCCGGGGCCGGGAGGCTGGGGAGCGGTGTATGTGGTGGACGGTGAGGTGGTCGAGGAGGCGAGGGGCGCCGACCCGCACACCACCAACAACAAGATGGAGCTCACCGCCCTGATCGCCGGGCTCGGCATGGCGCCCGCCGATGTCCCCGTCGAGATCTATACCGATTCCCAGCTCATCGTGAACATCGTCAACAAGTGGGCCGACGGATGGGAGGCGAGAGGATGGACCAAGAAGTCGTCCGGGCCCATCGCCAACCTCAAGTTGGTCAAGGAGGCCCACGCCCTCCACAAGCAAAAGCCACGGGCCCGGATCCAGTGGATCAAGGCACACAGCGGTTACCGCTGGAACGAGTACGCCGACGCCCTGGCCACGTCGTATCGGCGCCACGTGCACTGATGCCCCTGGTCACCGCGGACTACGTGCGGGACTGGGGCAAGTACACGCACGGTTCTCCCCTCTACGCCGAGCTGGTCGAGGTGGTGGCTGAAGACCTGGAGTTGTTGCGGGTGATGAATCGCATCGGGCACCTGCCACCGCCCAATCTGATGTTCGGCGCCGTCCAGTCCATGCTCATGGACGGGGAGGACGATGACCTCGCCACGCACTATCGCTCGATCGTGGAC
>Ga0105092_10000898_pt1 | contig 15772 bp, 20 predicted proteins | sample PPLLak2March2015_FD_87021 | JGI IMG/M metagenome (GOLD analysis project Ga0105092, IMG submission 87021) | Freshwater sediment microbial communities from Prairie Pothole Lake near Jamestown, North Dakota, USA - PPLs Lake P7 Core (1) Depth... | ecosystem: Environmental > Aquatic > Freshwater >... | reverse complement strand
TATGACAGTCCGCCTGGTCTGGATGAATTTCCGGCAAACCGGTTCACAATGAGCGGTTACAGTGATAACCCCACTATCTTTGATTTCAGTTGGAACGGTATCCTTTTTGCGCTCAATAGTTTTAAGCGGAACGGCGGTTTCGGTGATCTTTATGTTTATAATTCCGAGCTTCACCAACTCCAGACCACCAGGCAAGATACAGACTATATCAATCCGATCGATGGAGTCTGTTGTTACCGTGATCCGGTCTGGAGTCCGGATGGGCGCTTCCTTATGTTTGCATTTCAGGATATACGAAGTGGCGCTGGTGGAAAGATCGACATATATTACGTTCCCTTTGGAGATATCGTTCCAGGGGCAGAGTTTGAACCGCTCGCATTTCCGGAAAATTTCCTGACGAACGCAAAGGAGAGGCCGCAGATGGCACTGCGACCGGCGAGGTAATCCATCGAAATCACCCTTTTATCACCCTAACCCAGCCAATATCACTCGTATTTATCATGTTATACTTAGCACAAATACGGGTATTGTGGTAATTCACTGCATAGAACTCAGCAAAAAGTGTTCTAATGGGATAATGGAATTAACGCATTCGGAACAGGCAAATATCTAGAGGGGAAAAACTGCCTGTTAAGATCCGTGTTCCTCTACATGTGCAGGCCTCAAAGAAATCACTTAATGGAAGGGACACGGATTTTCTTTTTTGAGGGTATCACTTGATAGGTCCGCATTCAAAAAAAGAGACCGGCCATGAGCACCAGCACGGACATACACATGGGGCAGTCGATCCTTCCTTATTCCGGACGGACAGGGGAATCCAGGCAGTCAAATGGTCTCTCGCCGGTTTAATATTGACCGCCATTATACAGGTTATCGTCGTCTATTACACCAGCAGCGTTGCCCTACTAGCAGATACCATTCATAATTTTGGAGATGGCCTGACCGCACTCCCGCTTTGGGCTGCCTTCATTATTGGAAGGAAAAAGCCGAATAAACGGTTTACGTACGGATATGGACGATTGGAGGACATCGCCGGATTGATCATTGTCTTTATGATCGCAGTTAGTGCAGGCGTTGCCGGATACGAGTCCGTCCGAAGGTTGTTCAATCCCCAGACAGTACAGAATTTATGGGCGGTCTTCGCAGCCTCTTTGGTTGGGTTTGCCGGAAATGAGGCTGTTGCTTACTACCGCATTAAAATTGGCCGCGAAATCGGCAGCGAAGCACTCGTTGCCGATGGATATCATGCCCGCGTCGACGGGTTAACCAGCCTTGCAGTTTTACTAGGTGCATTGGGTATCGCCTTAGGTTTCCCTCTCGCCGATCCGATTGCAGGTCTGTTGATTACCATCATGGTATTGAAGATCTTATGGGATACCGGGAAGGCAGTTTTCCGCAGGTTGATGGATGGCATTGATCCAAAGGTCGTCGATGAAATTGAGCATACGGCTATGGATGTTCAGGGAGTCGAATCGGTGGAAGAGATCAGGGTACGGTGGTTGGGTCATCGAATGGTTGCCGAGCTGAATATTGCCGTTAATCCGCAGCTCTCTGTTGTTGAAGCTCACGAAATCGCCCGGCAGGTCGACCACCAGCTCCTCCATCACCTGGAATATCTCACCACCGTCAATATCCATATCGATCCGCTCGGCGCTGTCGGCGCCCGGCACCATACCAGGCCTGGAAGCAAGCACGAAATACAGCGGGACTTCTCTCAATAGCCAGAAAGAAAATTCGGGTAAAATCGGGGGTATGCTTGCACTAAAGATACCGCTCGAAGCAGTTCAGGCTTACCGGACGAAAACATTCCGGATGCTTGCACAGGACCACCTCCGCTCCAAAGAAGATGCGGTTGAATTTGCCAATACGCGGGGCTTCGTATACTTTTGGCCGATCCGGGATGTTCTGATGCCCAGTCTTTGGGCAGCTGCCGCCGGAGATCGCCCGGTCGCTGACGAGCACAATGATCCAGGACACGTGACCTGGGGTTGGAAGGACGAGTTATTAGGCAAGAAACAATGGTATTATGCAAAAGTCTTGCGTAAAAAGGCAACGATCATCTCTTTGGATGTCCTCCCTTATTTCTATGCATTATCTGAAAACTACGGATCGCCTGAGGAAGATTACCTGACTCTTTACCAGCAAGGCCGCTCAACATTGGAAAGCAAAATTGTGTTCGAAACCTTGCTGAAGGAAGGTCCTCTGGATACTATCGAGCTGCGAAAGGCTGCGCATATGTCCAGCCGCGACAGTGATTCCCGATTCAACCGGGCATTATCCGATCTCCAGGCAAATTTCCAGATCCTGCCTACCGGCATAACACAATCCGGGCGCTGGCACTACGCGCACCTGTACGATCTCACCATCCGGCACATCCCTGATCTGATCGATCAGACTCGGTTTATTGACGATCGAAAAGCACAGCAAACCCTGGCCGAGTTGTACCTGCGTTCCATTGGAGCGGCTCAACCCCGCGATTTCATACGACTATTCGGCTGGTCAGCAGATGTCGTCTCTCGCACCATTAACAGCCTGGTAGAAAAAGGAACTGCCGTGCGCGTTGAACTGGAAGATACCTCTGGAGATTTCATTGCGATAAACGAATTGATACAATAGCAATGGTAATCCCCTATCCGGCACTCGTCGTACATTGCGATTGGGGTTCTGCTCCTGATGAGATCAATCCGTTCCGCCCCTTTTATCCGCAGAAACCAGGGAGTTCGCGCCGTGCATACCTGGTGAGCAGCCCGGGTCTCGAGTCATTCGATCAACTGAAGCGGCTATGCGAAATAACCGAATTAGCAAACTTGTTTGGATTTGCCAATGAAGGAAAACCCGTATATACTCCTAAGCGTCAACATTCATCATCATAAGAGCGTAATCAGTATCCAAATGAGGTGGCAATGAACTGCACAAACTGCGGTGCGCCGTTGAGGCTGGTGACAGATAGAGATACCTTATACTGCGAGTACTGTACAACGTACCATTTTCCAGATGAGGCTGTGGAGGGAATCCTCTTTCTTGGTATAGCAGACAAGTTGGAATGTCCCGTATGCAGGAAAAACCTCGTCCTCGGCAGCCTGCTCGGCAACAGGCTGCGTATTTGCCCAAACTGCCGAGGTATCCTGGCAAACCAGGACTCGTTTTTCACGATCGTTACTTATCTTCGTTCAACTACCCAGGGACCTGAGCTTCCCATACGCCCACTTGATACAACTCAGTACGATAGGATGTTATTCTGTCCATCATGTGAGAAACAGATGGATACCCATCCATACCTCGGTCCAGGAAATGTGATGATCGATAACTGCATTGACTGCGGATGGGTCTGGTTAGACAATGGTGAAATGACCCGCATCATCCTGACGGCTGGACGAGATAGAGACCGGCTCTTCCGAAAATTTTGATGAGGATTATATGTTAATCGCAGGACCCGCATATCGTATCGAAACAAAACGAACAGTGATCCGCTGCTGGAATCCAGCCGATGCACCCCTCTTCAAAGCATCCATTGATGAAAATATTGCGCACCTGAAACCCTTTATGCCCTGGGCTTACAACGAACCAGAGGAAATAGACCATAAGGTTGAACGGCTTCGCCAATTCCGCGGCCGGTTCGACATGGGACAGGATTTTATATATGCAGTCTTCAATCCTGCCGAAACGACGGTGCTTGGGGGTACAGGATTGCATATACGCGGGGGCTCCGATATGCGCGAGATCGGTTACTGGATCCATAAAGACTATACGAATCAAGGTTTAGCAACTGAGGTAAGCGCTGCACTGGTAAAAGTGGCGTTCGAAATTGATAAAATCAGACGAGTAGAAATTCACTGTCACCCTCAAAATCATCAAAGTGCGGCTGTGCCTCGGAAATTAGGATTTCACCACGAAGCAACCCTCCATGCGCGTGTCTACCTGCCGGAATTTGGGTTCAGTGACTCGATGATCTGGTCACTGTTTAATGAGGATTATCCCACCAGCCCCTCATCAAAGGCTGAAATTGCCGCTTATGATGCAATGGGGAGGAAGATTCTCTAATTCTCCAATCTCCTGCTTCTTTGCTATACACATCCTACCCAATTTATGTTTTAATATTCATCAGGAAATTCAATAAATACTGGTGTGAAGGAGGAGGGAAAATGGATATCATCAGGTTTCTTTTTGGCACTGTGCTGCTGTTATTTGGTCGCAGATTGTTCTGGTTGTTTGTCGGTGTAGCCGGTTTTCTTGCCGGTTTTGACCTGGCAACACGAGTGTTTGCGAACTCACCCGAGTGGATTGCAATTGTTGTCGGGATCGTTATAGGCGTGATCGGCGCTCTTTTGGCCGTCGCGTTCCAACGGTTCGCGGTCGCCATAGCTGGTTTTTTCATCGGCGGTTACATTGCCACTTATCTGCTCGAAATACTTGGAGCCAACCTGGGGAATTTCGCATGGCTGCCTTATATCATCGGCGGTATTCTTGGCGCACTGCTGGCATTCTTGATGTTTGACTGGGCGCTCATCATCCTGTCCTCGCTGGCAGGGGCTACGCTCATTGTCCAGGCATTCCAGTTGGAGAGCACCATGACGACGATTCTGTTGGTTGTCCTGTTCATTATCGGTATCATTGTACAGGCAGGTCTCACGGGCAGAGAAAGACGAGTCGTGCGCAGGCGAACTCAATAAATCTGGATAGATATCCTCATTTCTGTTAAGAAAGGGAGGTTTCGATGAACGATGATGTTGAAACCGGTGAGATGAGCCGCCCAATGATGGAAGCACTTCTCGCCGAACCGGTACTCGCGCGTCTCGCAACCGCAGATCCAGGAGAATGTAAGCCTCACGTCGTCCCAGTCTGGTTCTCCTGGGATGGAGAAAGTATCTGGATCAGCTCCTACAGCAAGACGCGCAAAATTCTGAACCTGGATGTGAATCCACACTGTTCGGTCCTGGTAGATACTGCAGAAAGCGGCGTTGACTTTCGCAGCATCCTCTTCGAGGGCGAAGCAGAGCTGATCAGAGAACCACTGGAATTCCTGGTTGAGGTTACTACCCAGATCTATTCCCGCTATCTGGGCGAAGAAGGAGTTCGCAAGGAACGTCCACAGTCGTGGATCCACGACCCCCAGAATCTATTGGTCAAGCTTACGCCCAGCCGGATCGTCACCTGGTATTCAGCCAGCGCTCAACCGGTGAAAGATTATTAAGTGGCTGGTGTATAATTTTCAAGAACAATTTAACCGGATACGTTATATCCCCCGGTTATCTAAAATGACCTAAAACCATACACTACAGTGGAGTAAATTATGACCATAACTCTCGATGGATCGAGCCTGACGATAGACAAGCTCGTTCGTATTGCGCGCTTTGGTGAAAAAGTCGAGCTAGATTCTAGCGCCGTTGAGCGTATCAAGACATGCCGTTCCATGTTGGAAGAGAAAATCAAAGCCGGTGAAATCATGTACGGTATCAACACCGGCATTGGAGAGTTTTCTGAGGTTGTTCTTACCGAAGATCAAGTGCAGCAGTTCCAGAGATACTTGATCTATAACCATGCGGCAGGTATTGGAGACCCGGCGCCCGTCGAGCATGTCCGGGCGGCTATGGTAGGACGGATCAACGTCCATGCGCATGGGAACTCAGGCTGCCGCCCCGAAATCACACTTACACTCGTGGAAATGCTCAACCGAGGTGTAACCCCGGTCGTCTGCCAGAAGGGTTCGGTTGGTGCTTGTGGAGATCTCGCACCAATGGCACAAATGGCCTTACTTCTCATGGGAGAGGGTGAAGCCTTTTTTGATGGGCAGCGCCTCCCTGGTAGAACAGCACTAGAAAAAGCCGGCATCCCTATCCCAGATTTGAAGGCGCGAGATGGTTTGGCGACTATCAATGGTAGCAATTTACTCACTGCAATGAGCGCTCTACAACTGGACGATATCAATCGCTGGTTGAAACAAGCAGAAATTGCCTGTGCCATGACCCTTGAAGCGCTGTATGCGAACATGAAGCCTTACGATATCAGGCTCCACGAGCTGCGTGGGTTTTCAGGCGCGATCCGTTCTGCCAAGGCGATTATGAAATGTATCGAAGGATCCGACCTCCTGAGTGGGAAGATCAAAACCAAGGTACAGGACGCATATTCCATGCGATCTACGCCTCAAGTGATAGGCGCTGCTCACGACGCAGTCGCTTATGCCCACAAGCAGGTTGAGATCGAACTAAATGGTGTCGGAGATAATCCGATATTCTTGCCTGAAGACCGGCTGACGCTTACCGGGGCGAACTTTCAGGGTACACCTGTCTCGCTCCCCATGGATATGATTGGCGCTGCCGTTACGATGGTTTGTGTGCTCTCTGAGCGCCGCCTCAACCGTATGACAAACCCGGCTCTAAGCGTTGGCTTACCGGCATTCCTTACCAAGGGGGCTGGCATGTTTTCGGGTCTCATGCTCAGCCAGTACACAGCCGATAGTCTCATCGTCGAACAACGAATCTTATCCATGCCTGCCAGCATCCAATCCATCCCTGCCGCTGCCGATCAGGAAGATTTCGTTTCCATGGGTATGAACACTGCGCTGAAGAACGGCCAGATTCTGAAGAATGCATATGGCGTCCTGGGGATCGAGTTCATGGCTGCTGCACAAGCTCTAGATTTTCGCAGCTTTACACCCGGTAATGGAACCCGTGCAGCCCATGAGGTCGTTCGCCGCCATGTACTGCACCTTGATGAGGACCGGCCTCTCTATCCCGATCACAATGTCATCGCTGAACTGGTAAGATCGGGAGAGATATTGGCTGCCGTGGAAGCAACTGTTGGCAGTCTAGGCTGAGTGTGTTTCACAGTCAGATAACGAGAATGCCCGCCAAGCTATTGCCCCTCATCGTAATAATTCTCTTCTTGAGTGTCATGCTTTTGGCATTTGCCGCCTGGTCTCCATGGATTTCGGAAACTTATGCTCAGAACGCGGTCACAACCGGGTTCGATGACGCCTGGGAAGGCGTTGTGGACGGCTGCGGGTTGAATTGTAATGGCTGCGGGTCGATGGAGGCCTGGCGAGTACCATTTGGTATGAGGGTCAGGCTCGAATATGCCTGTGGATTGATTCCGGCTGATCTACCGGAGTGTCATGAACAGGACGTTTTCTTCGTATCTTTTCTGGGCACTGTCCACGGACTGCCGTTGTACAAATAAACGATATTTATGAATCGCAAACCCACAAAACAAGAAATCCAGGCTGCTGCCGGAAAAACCGTTCGAGATGTCATTGCCCCCAACCTGAAGGTCCTTTTCGTTGGGATCAATCCCGGGTTGTATACTGCTGCGATCGGCCACCATTTTGGCCGCCCCGGAAACCGCTTTTGGCCGGCTATCTACAAAGCTGGTTTCACGCCTCGTCTGCTCAGCCCCTATGAAGAAACTGAGCTGCTCGAGTTCGGTTATGGCATTACAAACATTGTCGCCCGCGCCACTACCGGAGCCAATGAACTCAGCAAGAAAGAGTTGATTGAAGGGGGCCGTTTGCTCGAAGAGAAGGTACATACGTACAGGCCGCGCCTGCTGGCAGTCCTGGGTGTTAGCGCGTACCGGCATGCGTTCAACCACCCCGATGCTGTCGTAGGAAAGCAAACGGAAATGATCGCAAATACACCCGTTTGGGTACTGCCAAATCCAAGTGGTCTGAATGCTCACTACAACCTGGACAACCTGGCTGATGTATACCGAGAAGTGAGGATCGCAGGAGATGGCTGATCACAACATAGACCGATAACAACAGAAATGACTGCTGACCGCTAGTCTGACTTCTGCCTTCTATTCACTGAAGTTGCTGACCAACTGTCTTTTTGCGGTAAAATCGAATATCAAAAATTCTAACTTGCTGACCAGGGAGGAAATATGTCAGAGAAGCCGCCGTATCAAAAAATGCGAATAAAAGCAGGAACTACTGTCCGCTTTATTAACCCACCTCCTGATGTTGAGAAACTCTTAGGTGGACTGCCTGAAGATATCTCCGTCCAATCCATTCAATCCTCTCCAGTCGATACCATCCTCCTTTTCGCGAACAATCGCAAGGAACTGGCGGAGCACTTACCAGTCTGGAGTAGGGTTGTCAGTTATGATACAGATTTGTGGGTGCTGTATCATAAGGGCACCTCGAAGATAAAAACCGATATTCACCGCGACTCAATAAATGACTATGCGAAATCCCTTGGTCTTCAAGGTGTTTTTATGATCTCCATCAATGACGATTGGTCGGCATTACGGCTGAAAAATCAATAAAGTAAAGAAATAAGGAGGAAAAGATGATTGCTCGCATATGGCATGGAAGGACGCCGGCCGAAAAAGCAAGGAAGTACGTGGATTACCTGCGCCAAACAGGGATCGCTGGATACAAAGCCACGAAAGGAAACATGGGCGTATATGTGCTCATGAGAGAAGAAGGAGAAGAAGCCGATTTCCTGCTCATATCCCTCTGGGAATCCACTAATGCCATCCGTGGGTTTGCCGGTGATAACATCGAAGAAGCTCTCTACTATCCGGAAGATAAAGAATTCCTCCTGGAATTTGAGCCGAAAGTGAAGCACTATGAGGTTATGTTGGGCGAGCCCAGTAATATCCCTCCTTCAATGCATTGATATATTGACGTATCAAGAGGAACGTTTGATTCTTGCGAGGATATTTCTCGCTCATGGAACAACTGTGCTATAATTTATCAAGTCTTGAATCAGGAGTGGTTATGGCAGATACCCTTATTGATAAATTAAACCGTCTGGCTGACTTTCAGGCTCAACGAGATTATCTGAGCCTCCAAAAACAAGAGCTCATCGACAGTATCCTTACTCCCGAGATCAAAACCCGGATCGAGGAGATTGAGACGGAGTTCAGCGGAAGGCTGGAAGTCGTGAAAGCTAACATTGAAGGGTTAGAATGTGAAATAAAGCAGGACGCCGTTGAGGAGGGAGCTTCGGTCCGAGGCCAGTTCTTGCAGGCAGTCTGGAACAGGGGACGTACATCCTGGGATAACGAAGGATTAGAAAAGTATGCCCAGATGCATCCGGAAATCCTCTCGTACAAGAAACAAGGCAGTCCCTTTATTGCGATTCGTAAGTTATAAATTGGGGGACGGTTGGACGAAAAAATACCGGTAGAAGATTCCTGGCAAAAAACGAATGAGGCTGCAGAAAAGATCAAGGCTCCGAAACATGTCAGACGCTACAGGACCCTGGTCTTCCAGACGTATCTGGTAATCTCCCTGTCCCTGTTTTTCATTCTGGCTCTGCTTGCCAGCACAATAGCTTACTTCCCAATCGATATTCTCATTACCCAATCATTCCAGGCATTGGAGATTACCGGTTTAGGGTCGCTTTTATATATTGTAAGTTTTATTGGCTATGCTCCGCAAATATTTTTTGTTGCTGGGATCGTTGTATTTATTCTCTATTACTTCGGATTTTATCGAGAGGCTTTGGCTGCAATAATATTCGCAGGAATCAGCCAGGTCTTAAACACACTTTTAAAATTCTTTATCCAGCGCCCGCGCCCCTCCAATGATCTGGTTGATGTTATCACTGAACTGCAAGGGTACAGTTTCCCCAGTGGTCATGTGATGTTTTATGTCGGTTTTTTCGGATTTCTCGCATTTCTAAGTTTTACATTACTGAAGCAATCCTGGCTGCGAACCATCTTATTGGTCATCTTTGTCTCCCTGGTTGTGCTGGTTGGACCTTCCAGAGTTTACTTGGGAGAGCATTGGGCCAGTGACGTTCTGGGCGCCTACCTGGTAGGAAGCCTGACCCTCATTTTCTATATCCATATGTACCGTCTGGACAGAGCGAGACAAAAAAAATGACACCACCTATTCCTGCTTCCTGGAAGCCTGTTGTCGCTGATGAATTCTCCAAACCCTACTTCCAGCGTTTAACAGGATTCCTGGAAGAAGAGCGGCGGAAGTACATCGTCTACCCGCCCGAAAAAGAAGTATTTACTGCCCTGGAAGCAGCACCATTTGAAGATGTAAAGGTTCTGTTATTGGGTCAAGACCCATACCATGATGATAACCAGGCTCATGGATTGGCTTTTTCCGTTCGTCCGGGTATTCGTCCACCTCCATCACTCTTGAATATGTTTAAAGAGCTGTCAGATGATGTAGGCTTTCGCATACCGGATAACGGTTATCTGCTTCCTTGGGCTCAACAAGGGGTTTTGCTGCTTAATGCTGTCCTCACCGTACGCGCACACCAGCCAAATTCACACAAAGACAAAGGCTGGGAAACATTTACAGATTCGATTATCCACGCATTGAGCCTCCGCTCGAAACCTGTTATCTTCCTTTTATGGGGTGGTTACGCAAGAAAAAAGAAAGTCCTGATAGACTCCAAAAAACATGCAATTCTTGAAGCTGCCCACCCGTCTCCACTTTCCGCACAGCGAGGTTTTTTCGGCTGCCGCCATTTCTCTCAAACGAACCGGTTCTTACAAGAATGGGGAATGGAAAAAATTAACTGGCAGCTCCCCAACCTTTCCCACTGAAATCCTTCCAATTCGAGAGCAAGCCTTTTTTCCTGATTGACTGATTGCCTGAGTTCTCGAGTACGCAGATTTGTTTCTATTAAGCCCGGGCAAGCGACAAATTTTGATTTATAATTATCCGTTTGTAAGCACTCGCACAGATCAAAATCCAGGATTGGAATCCTGTTAATTCTATACGGAGGTTCATTATGGCGAACATCAACAAAAATGGTGGAATTATTGGAATTTTAACTGGCGGCGGTGATGTCCCCGGTTTAAATCCTGCCATCCGCGCTGTCACCATTCGTGCTCTGCGTGAAGGTTATCGGGTGATTGGACTCCGCCGAGGATGGGCTGGCATTATGGAGCTTGTCAAAGACGAATCCTACGATAACAGCAATAATTTCCAGGTCCTCACTGAAGATATCGTTAACAAAGCCGGCCGTACAGGTGGGACATTCCTTCATTCTTCCCGCACACGTCCCAGCCATGTTAAAAAAAGCGATGTACCCGAGCATTTGCAGGACACTTACAATGCCGATGTCAATGATCTGACTCCTGAAGTCGTTAAAAACTTGGAATGGCTCGGTGTCGATTACCTTATTCCAATCGGCGGAGATGACACACTGAGCTATGGTGTGCGCCTATACCAGGAAGGTGTGAAAGTCGTTGCGATTCCGAAAACGATGGACAATGACGTACCCGGCACCGATTACTGCATCGGCTTCAGCACCTGCGTCACCCGCACGATTCAGATGACGAACTCACTGCGAACCATCGCTGGATCTCACGAACGCATGCTCGTCCTGGAAGTCTTTGGACGGTATGCCGGCTTCACGGCAATGCTGCCCACGATGGCAGGAGCTGCTAACCGCTGTGTTATCCCTGAATATAAGTTCGATATCGAGCGGCTGACGGAACTTCTCATCTTCGATCGCAATAAAAACCCAAGCAAGTACTCGGTTGTCCTCGTTTCAGAAGGAGCAATGTTCGAAGGCGGCGAGATGGTTTTCACCAGCACAGACCGCGATGCCTATGGACACGCAAAGCTTGGTGGGATTGGCGATGTGGTCTCCAATCGATTGGCTGAAATTTCTCCGAAGTTTAATAACGGGAAAAAGGTCAACGTTATCAATCAAAAGTTAGGTTATTTGGTGCGAGGCGGTGACCCTGATGCGATCGATTCCATCGTTCCTATGGCATTCGGCAACCTCGCTCTGGACTTGATCCTGAGTAAAATTCACGGGCGCCTGGTTGTGTTGAAAAACGGCCGCTACGATAATATGCCCATCGATGTCGTCACCAGCAGCAAAAAGCTCGTGGATGTTAAAAAGTTTTACAATATCGAACGGCTGCGACCAAGGTACGAAAGTTTCGAAATGAAGCCTCTTTTCATCATGACCAGTGAAGGGTAAGTTCAGTAAGCAGTTAGCAGTAAACAGTTGGCAGTGAATAGAAAATAAAGTTTTTACAAGGTTTATTACGAAGACATAAATGAATTGTCCAGCACCCGGAGGATAAGCGAAACCTTCGGGTGCTGGCGATCTGGCATAAGCTGTCAGCTCCGCGGTACCTGCCAGGAGGCAGTTGCACTGCTGGGTTTTCCCCATTCGTTTATAATCTCCTCATGCTCGATAAATCCTCAGAACAGCTTCTCAATACGCTCTCTTCTACACTCGAGAGGCGCTCTGATCTCTACGAAACGAACCACCGATCTGCTTTCCGCCTGTATAACGGTTTCTATGAGGGAAACGCTTATCTGGCTGTAGATCTATACGCCCGCACACTCATGATCCATGACTATTCAGATTCACCGGTTTCTAATGATCAAAAGATCGCTGGTGTCCATACTTTTTATCAAGAAAAGCTTCCCTGGTTGAACTGTACGGTTCTCAAACAGCATAAAGCTGAAGCGGGTGAAATGCGGCGTGGGCAGATTATCTCTGGAGGTCCACCGGACAGGAAGGTGCAAGAGAATGGAGTTTGGTACGCGCTCGATCTGCTGCTTCATCAGGATACCAGCCTATACCTGGATACAAGGAATTTGCGTCTCTGGTTGAAAGAAAATTGTTCCGGCATGCGTATCTTGAATACCTTTGCTTACACAGGCAGCCTCGGAGCAGCCGCTCTGGCAGGTGGCGCAAACAAAGTCGTCCAGCTTGACCTTAACCGCTCTTACCATAACCTTGCAAAAACAACTTATACCCTGAACGGTTTCCCAATCGATAAATCTGATTTCATAACCGGTGATTTCTTTCCGGTAACTTCCCGCTTGCGGCGTGAGAGAATTCTTTTCGATTGTGTCATCCTCGATCCACCTTTCTTTTCCACAACAGCCAGAGGCGCGGTCGATCTCCTTGAAGATACCACCCGTCTTATCAACAAAGTCCGTCCCCTGGTCGACGATGGCGGTTATCTGATTGTCATCAACAACGCTCTTTATTTAGCGGGTCGCGTCTATATGAAAGAGTTGGAAACCCTTGAAGAAGATGGCTATCTCGAGCTGGAGCGATTGATCTCGGTTCCACCCGATTTCAGCGGCTACCCGGAGACAATCGCAAATCCTCCGCTTGTCGATCCTTACCCCTTCAACCATTCCACAAAGATAACAGTACTGCGAGTAAAAAGGAAATAGAGGCGATCAGAGGCCTCATATCATTTGCGCTGCAGTTGAATTTATGCGATAATTTTGACAACGTTTTTGAAATCCCAATTTTTCGATCAAGCCAGGATATCCTAAATGATTAAAAAGACGGCTCTCATCTTAAGCGGCGGTGGGGCAAAAGGAGCTTTCCAATGTGGGGCAGAAAAATATGCCCGTGAAGTGAAAGGATACAACTGGGATATCATTGCCGGGGTTTCTGTAGGGGCTCTGAACGGAACCATGCTGGCAATGGAGAAGTACCAGCGACTCTTCGAAGCTTGGAACACCATCAGCAACGATCAGGTTTATACCGGGGGGTTCAACCTGATTTCCCTGATCCGCACATTATTCGGAGCAAAATCTTTCTACAGCAATCGACCGCTCGAAGAGATGCTCTTCAAGGAATTGGAACCCGAAAAGATCTGCAAGCATCTGCTGATCGGTGCAGTTTCCCTGGTCACCGGCGAGTACGTGCAGTTCAAGGGAGACGATCTGAACCTTGGGAAAGCAGTTCTGGCATCGACCGTCATGCCCATTATTTGGGAACCGGTTGATGTATCTCCGCTGCTCCCGTCGATGGTCGATGGCGGTGTCCGTAACATCAGCCCTATCGGCGATGTATTGGATTATGAACCGGATGAGCTCGTAATCATTAACTGCAGCTCGCAAGCGGCTCACCCAATACCAGAGCCTCCGAAAGATATTGTGAAAGTAGGCCTGCGCACGATGGATATCCTCTTGAACGAGCTTTTCCGCGGCGATATGCAGGATTTCTTACGAATTAATGAATTAGTAAGGCAGGCACAATCCCAGAGAATTGTGCTGTATAATCCAGATAGTGGTAAGCCCTATAAATATTACGAGTACAAAATCATTGAACCTGATCAACCACTAGGGGATACACTTGATTTCTCCCGGGACGCAGTTCAGCGCTCGTTGAGTATGGGGATCCAGCGAGCCCGTGAAGTCCTTGGCAGATAATCCTTGCGAACAACGGAGGGAGTATGGAAGACAGGAGAAAACTTAAAAGAAGATACCTGATGTTTTACTCGCGAATATTTGACCGCAGAAACGGTGCGTTAATCGGTTATCTATCCGACATCACCACCGAAGGCATGATGGTTATCAGTGAGGTTCCCCTGGAAAAAGATATCGTTCACCGGTTCCGCATGGATCTGCCGGAAGATATCTTCGGGAAAGGCCACATGGATTTTGAAGCACTTTGTGTTTGGAATCGTCAGGATGTCAACCCGAATTTTTATATTTCAGGCTTTGAGCTCAAAGACCTTAATGACACAGATAAAAATGTCATCGAACGTATCATTGATTCTTACGGCTTCCGTGAGCGGCAGATTTAACGATTTCCAATTCGTTACGGTAAATCCCTAACCTGCTTTCGGGTTTCTCCTAATTTCTATGCTGTTGGCGCAGTGTTAAAATATCTATTTAGAGGAGCATACTCCAATTCTTTTGTGATAGACTCCTGACTTAGTAAATATGATGATATTTCCTGGGTGTATATCCAGTTTTTCTATTCGAGGAGAAATGTATGGCTCTAAAAGTTGGACAGAGAGCACCAGAAATATGTTTGCAAAGTCATTTAGGGTCTGTGATCCAGCTGAGTGATTACTTTGGTGAGCGCAACATCGTTTTAGCCTTTTTCCCTCTCGCCTGGACTCCCATATGAACGGCTCAGATCCCATCTTACCAGGCAGCACTTGAACGGTTTGATGGGGTCAAGACTCAGGTCCTGGGTCTAAGTGTCGACAGCGAACCATGTTTACGTGCCTGGGCTGAAAGCCTGGGAGGTATCACCTATCCGCTCCTGAGTGATTTCTATCCGCACGGGATGGTATCACAACTCTACGGCGTTCTACGCCCCGACGGTAAAAGTGAACGAGCAATATTCGTGATCGACAAAACCGGCATTATACGTTATATCGATATTCACGATATCGATGACCAGCCTGATAATGAAGTACTGTTCGGAGTCCTGGAAGAGCTTGAGCCTGAGGCAAGTGCAGGATACAAGATACTCATGCAAAAGTATCAAACAGACCCACTTCCGGATGCTGATGTGGTTATTTATTGCACTCCCTGGTGTCCTGATTGTCGAACTTTGCGTGAATACCTCAATGATTGCTCTGTACCTTACCAGGAAATCGATATATCACGCAATATTGCAGCAGCCAGGTTAGTGCGTGAATGGGCTGCCGGTAAGGAAGTAACACCAGTCATTAGAATTCGAAACAGCGATGTGATCATTGAATTTGACCGTCCACGTCTCGATGCTGCCCTGGAAAAACTGCACGTACTGCCTTGAATGACTGAAGAATATTGCGGAGCCGAATCCTGACCAATGGATGGGATTAGGGCCAAGAAAGAAAATGATAAAAGTAGATCTTGGAAAAGATCTACTTTTTTGTTTCCTAACCATTTGAATAGTCATTTCGACCGGAGTTCTCAAATTTTGCCTTTCGTGCTAATATGTAACCATAAGAGGAGGAAATGGTAATGTCTGAAAGTAGTCCATTAATTACGATCGAACGTCATATTTTGGAAGAACAACAGTATCATCCTGAAGCTACCGGTGCACTAACATCTTTACTGTATGATATTGCACTTGCCGGGAAAGTC
>Ga0105092_10000897_pt1 | contig 15783 bp, 13 predicted proteins | sample PPLLak2March2015_FD_87021 | JGI IMG/M metagenome (GOLD analysis project Ga0105092, IMG submission 87021) | Freshwater sediment microbial communities from Prairie Pothole Lake near Jamestown, North Dakota, USA - PPLs Lake P7 Core (1) Depth... | ecosystem: Environmental > Aquatic > Freshwater >... | reverse complement strand
TTAACAAACTTAACAAACTTAACAAACTTAACAAACTTAACAAACTTAACAAACTTAACAAACTTAACAAACTTAACAAACTTAACAAACTTAACAAACTTAACAAACTTAACAAACTTAACGAACTCTTTTGCTCTTCTTGTATCCGCTTCTGTAACTGCACAGCAAAAGGTAGCTGTATATAAAAGATGGTACAAATCCTTTTGCGGCAAGGGCTTTGAATAATCTAAAGAAAGGTTTTGAGCATGCTAAAGGGAGTAATGGTGAGTAAAATTTTCCTTCTCTCAATATATCTTTTTTCAATTCCGGTCTTTTTTTTAACAGGTAAGGTAATGAATGTTCACCATAAACACGGATAATATCCAGGCTTTGTTCAAGTGAGCGTGAATGCCGGTTATAACCAATTGCTTCGGGTAAATAAAAAATCGGTACTTCATCGGCTATTCTCATACCAATTTCCGAATCTTCACCGCCGTAATGAATAAAATTCTCATCAAAACACCCTGCTTTCATTAATATACTCGCCGGTACAGATGCATTTGTTGTCCTGAAATATTTTCCCGGGAGCATTTCACCCGGTTTCATCTTTGCTGACCCTCTTTCATCGAGATATTTCATATAACTGTTTTGAACAAGCTCAGGATGGAACAATACTTTACCAACACAGGCACATTCACTTTTTGCATGCTGAGCCAGGTGATGGCGAACAAAATCCGGCTTTGCTTCTATATCCGCATCGAGAAAAATTATCAATTCATTTTTTGCTGCTGATATTCCCTTATTTCTTGATTTTGCCCTGCCAAGATTTTTTGCATTAATTACCGGGTGAAGATTTAGCTTGCCATTATAATTATTGAGGTATTCGGATGTGCCGTCAGTTGAGCCGTCATCTATTACAATTACTTCAAAATTTTCCATTCCAATATCCTGCTTCTCAAGCGATAGCAGTGTGTGCCTAAGCATATCGATACTATTATAAGAGGGTGTTACAATGCTTGCTTTCAATGGATAATACCTGCTTCTTTGTAATAATTATAAAGTGAATCCATTACAACTTTTATATCATGTACTTTCACAACCCACTCCCTGCCTTTGAGTGCTATTTCACAACGGTAAGCATTATCATTGATAAGCTTAACCAGCTCTTTCTCAAGGTTATCATAGTTAACATTAATAAATCCGTGCCCGGGAATAAACTCAAGATATTTTTCATTCAGGTATGTACAAGTAGCAATGCCCTGTGCCAGGCTTTCAACAGAACTCATACCATAACCCCAACCGCCTTTATCTGCAATCTGGTCAATATATATGTCGCATTTTGATTTAATCTCCATCACTTCATTATGCGGTACATTTTCCATCAGCACAAGCTCAACAGGATATTTTTGTTCAAGACGTTTTACAGTCTCTATAATATGGTCAGAACCTTTATTAAATCTGCTTCTGGTAGCATGGGCAATTTTCACTTTTTTATTTTCATGCGGAACAGGAACAACTTCATTTGTATCTATTGGAAGGAATAAATATTTTAACCCGGGATATTTTTCAAGCAGGTCAAGCTCGCTTGTAAGGTTTAAGTCAGAGAGCTCATGAATTTTCTTTATTACTCCCCTGTTTCTTACATCATTACCATGGTAGAAACATACAATATGCTTCCCGTTTGATTTCAATTTTTCTGCAATACTGGAATCTCTTAAAAAATCCAGCCCCTGTTCGTAATGATATATGTCATAATCCCAGAGCTTATAATTATCCATATATTTATGAACAAGATTTTTAATCAGGTAATCTCTTGTTCTGAAAAAAGTGCTTCCTACAAAACCACCCGGCTCCCAGAAAGGCGGGTTGCCTACAGGTTGATGTGCTTCAGGTTCAATGCCTCTTAATTTCTGCAGGAAAGTTCTCCCTTTTATTATCCATCCTTTATCGGGATGAAGGGGGAGGTTCATTATCATATCTTCCGGAAAGTTAAACCTGGTTGGAAACATTGTAACATAACGGGCATAATTGCCTCTGTCCCTGTGTCCTTTACAAAACAGGGGCAGTGTGCCGCTAATATGTTCCGGGGATATATAAAGAATTTTCAATGTCAAACAAGTTTTAACGTGATATGAAGTATATTATAGTTCACATCCAAAATCTATTGCCGTAAAGTTTTCTTATCGCGTAAATCTAAATTCCAAATTAACCTGACTTCAACTGCTCTTTTATTACAGTTTGCGGAATAATATCTATTAAAAACTCAAATGACCTTACAAGCTGATGGGTAATATTTTTTATATCATACCTGTTTACAAATTCTGAATTTGGATGGGGTAAATTGTTCATTGCATACAGGTCATAATATTCCATTATAAATTGGGCTATATCTTCAGGGTTATCGGGTTCACAAATCTTCACTGCATTATGATTCTTTAACATAAGTTTTGCAGCACCCTCAGGGATACATGCTAATATAGGTTTTTCCGCACCGATATATTCGGTAAGCTTTACTGGTGTAACCAGTTCATCGCCCTGCCCTTTTCCTATCATGAACCATAGCACATCCGATGCCAGTAAATATTTGATGCATTCCTTATGATTCACATAACCCGGAGCATAAACCGATTCAAAAAGATTTAACTCTTTTATCCTGTTCAAATTCTCTTTTGAAAGGATACCTATAAAACATGCTTCTATCTTTTTCTTCAGTTCAGGTCTTTTATTAAATACTATTGCCAGTGCCTGCAAAAAATATTTAGGAGTATCGTTATTGAAAAAAGTACCCGTATGTGTGAAACGCATTTTATTTGTTCTCGGAAGCTGTGTACTGAAATGCTCAAAATCTTCTTTATCATAGCAATGCGGTATTATTGTGATATCATTATGCTTTATCTTAGGATACTGTTCAATAATAGTTTCTTTAATTCTTCTGTTAATTGTCAGTACAACATCAGCAACCCTTAGTGCTTCGGCTTCCATTTTCATATTGCGGAAACGGTGGAACGGAGTAAGGAAAAATCGTGAAGGAGAATTTAGCCATGAATCGCGGTAATCAATTACTAAAGGAATATTGTATTTCTTTTTAAGCTCAACCCCAATATTAAAATCCCTGAAGGGAGGAGCAGTAGTATATATTATACTAATGTTCTCATTTTCAATAATATTTGTAGCAAGGTCAATTGCTCTTTTCTGCCACTTCTTTTTTGAATCAGGCATATAAAATACCTGGGACAAATTACGGAAAATTTGCCTTGTACCTTCATTTGGCAGACGTTTCAGTTTATTATCATTAAGGATATTTCTTCTGCCCCTGAACCGAGTCCTGTACACTCTTGTATCACTTTCCTTAAGTTCATTCAGAAGGAAGTCATCTTTTGCGTAATAATACCTTGGTGTATCGGTAATAATGATAGGCTGCCAGTCAAACTCCTTAAAATATTTCGCAAATTTAACCGGCCGTAGAACACTTCCTGAGCCCATTGGGGGGAAGTATTGTGAAATTATCAGAACCTTTTTCAATTCCCTGCTATTTTTCTAACTAAATCCTATTATAAAATAATAAGTTCTTTTTTAGATTTATTTAATATTTCGCAGCCATTTTCCCTGACCACAATATCGTCTTCAATTCTAACGCCGCCAAGATTTTCAATATATATTCCGGGCTCAATTGTTATAACAGAATCAGGAATCAGTGTAATATTTGTTCTCTGGCTAACTCCCGGCATTTCATGAACTTCTATCCCGACTCCGTGCCCCAAACCATGCCCGAAATGTTCACCATATCCGCAAGATGTTATGTAATCTCTTGCAACACTATCAAGCTCTTTTGTAGTCATTCCTGCTTTTGCCTGCTCAAGTGCTTTATGCTGTGCATCATAAACTACCTGGTAAATTTTTTTCATTTTATCATTTGGCTCTCCGATAGCTATTGTTCTTGTGAGGTCTGAGCAAAAACCTTCATACATACATCCAAAATCCAGCGTAACCAATTCTCCGTGTAAAATGGTTTTATCTGAAGCTATACCGTGAGGCAGTGCACCTCTCCACCCGCTTGCAACAATGGGTTCAAATGAGTCTTTCAATGCACCGAGCTTTTTATGGCTGTAAGTTATTTCTGCCGAAACATCAAGCTCAGTCATTCCCGGTCTTATAATATCAAGAATATGAGAAAATGTCTTATCGGTAATCTCACATGCTTTTCTCATTATTTGCAGCTCTTCAGGAGTCTTTTGCATAGTCAGCTTTTCTATTTCATCATGGAGCGGTACAAACTCAATTGAGGGATAATCTTTTTTCATGCTTTCAACACTGTGAAAAGTAATCCTGCCTGATTCAAATCCTACACGTTTAAAACCGTTATTATCAAATATCTTTTTTACTTCTTCGTTATTATTATAATTGATTGCAATCTCATAGCCCTTCACCTGTGCATGCGATTGGTCTTTGTATCTGAAATCTGTAATAAAATAATTTTTATCCCTTGTTAAAATAATGTAAGCCGATGAGCCGGAAAATCCGCTCAGGTATCTTACATTAGGTATATGATTGATATAAAATGCATCAAGATTTTGTGCCTCCAGCAATTCCCGCAATTTTTCAATACGTGACATATAACTCCCGTTTTTTTAATTTTTAAAACTAAACATTAAAATTACTCAAATTTGGCTCTACAATCAATTATAAATTTTATTCGCAGAATGTTATTGGATATTCCAGATTACACCATCCTGAATTATAAAGAATATATTAGATTTTCGCAAATTTTCTTCATCATACACTGCTATTTTGTATTTTCATTTTTTTTAAGGCAACCGGAAATATAAGTATTTATTTTACTGATAAATTCGTATAATACAAAAAATAATAAAATTGTCTTTAAAATATTTGTAAATCAAATGTGAATATTCATGAAAAAAATAAAGACTTACATTATTATACTAATTCTTATACCGGTGTCTATTTCTAAGTCCCAATGGATAGAGATTAATACCGGCCATCCAAATGGCAATTCGGGTGTTTATTTTATAAATACTGAAACAGGTTTTGTAGCCGGTGATGGCGGTACTTATATCCGCAGAATTTTGAAGACTACCAATGGCGGAAATAATTGGATAATAAAACATTTATCAAGCGGGACGGTACTGAGCAAAATACAATTTGTAAATAATAATACCGGTTATGTAGTAACTTCACTGGCTATTGTGAAAACCATAAATGGCGGTGAAAACTGGAATGTGATTAGTAATCCATATATCCTTTCCGGATTATTTTTTAATGACGCAAATACCGGTTATTTTACAGGCCGTCAAACCACCACTGATAAAGGTATTATAATCAAAACAACAAATGGCGGCTCAACCTGGGCTCTTCAATATACTTCTGATTCTACCTGCTTTTTGAATGATGTTTTATTTGTCAATTATAATACGGGGTTTGCTGCAGGTTCAACAATCGAAGGATTTGCAAAGATACTTAAAACAACAAACGGTGGTAATAACTGGTCTTTGATATATGGAGGTGCAGGTACATCAGGTACGTACAATATTCATTTCACCGGTCCGGATAATGGTTTTGCATCAGGATCATCCGGCAAGGTAATTTCTACAACTAACGCAGGCATTAATTGGTATGAACAATTTCTTGGTACTACTAATGCATTAAGTGGTTTAACATTTACCACACCTTCAAACGGTTATTCAATTTCACTTAGCGGACATATTTTTAAAACAACCAATGCCGGAATAAATTGGTCGCTGCAGCAGCTTTTCGAACCTTCGCTTTCAGATATTTTTTTTGTTAATACTTCAACCGGGTTCATTGTGGGCAGTAGTGGAAAAATGTATAAAACAACTAATGGAGGAAGTCCAACCGGTATTGAGCACATAAGCAATAAATTGCCTAACAAATATTCTCTTTACCAAAACTACCCCAATCCGTTCAACCCAAATACAATTATAAAATTTGATGCAGCACAAAATAGTTTAGTAGTATTAAAGATTTTTGATATATCAGGAAGAGAAGTAAAAACACTTGTTAACGGGTTTTTGAAAGCAGGTACATATAAAATTGAATTTGATGCATCTTCGTTATCAAGCGGCATTTATTATTACAGGTTGATAAGCGAAAATTATTCTGAAACCAAAAAAATGATATTTATAAAATAGGATATTAAAATGCTTTATCCTATTGTTTCATTTATGAGGGTATCCTCTTTCAAAACGGAGATTTGCCCTATGTTAATGCTTTAATACTTTTCTCTTAATAAATTCTTTCCTAAATTGCTACTTTATTATTAACCCGTTATCCCATCAAACACTAAATATATAAAAAAACTGTGCCTAAGATAAAACTACATACTAAAATTATAATCGGACTGGTGCTTGGAGCAATTTTTGGCTCTATATTCAGTATCAGCGGCTCCAAGCTTGAAATTTCTTATAAATCTGAACGCGCAGTAATAGATGATTGGACTGAAGCTTCTTTCATAAAACCTGTATGGGATAATGGAGTTAAAAAAGATTCGGTTATAAAATCTTTTGACAAAAGCTTGCAGGTTTCTGTTATAAAATATTTTAAGGGATTAAAAGATAAAAAAGACGTTATATTAAAATTCAAATTTGCAGATAACAGTGAGCGGCAATTTGAAAGTATTAATTCTGTTGAAAAAGTTAAAACCATAGGTACAGCATTAAGACCTGTTGGTGATATTTTTATCCGTTTGCTAAACATGATTGCTGTTCCGCTGGTACTTGCTTCTTTAATTGTTGGAGCGGCATCATTAACAGACCTGAAACACGTTGCGAAAATTGGCGGAAAGACACTGGGATTCTATGCCCTGACTGCAGTTGTAGCCATTACTATCGGTTTAGTAGCTGCTAATTTAATTCAGCCGGGTCATATTATGAGTCCTGATTCCAAGGCGCGGTTGATGGAAACTTACCAGGATGATGCAAAAGTCAAAATAGAGCAGAACGTCTCTATGGATTTAGTTACATTTTTGGTAAACATTGTTCCCAAAAATCCCTTCAAAGCAATAGCTGACGGTGACTTTCTGCAGATAGTTTTTTTTGCAATTCTTCTGGGTATTTTCTTAATGCAGATTCCACCGGGCAGGGCTAAACCTGTTATCAATTTTTTTGAAGGAGTAAGCGATGCAATGATTGTTCTGGTTGAAAAAATTATGTACATTGCTCCTTATGCTGTGTTCACACTTATTGCCGCTACTGTTGCAGAGTTTGGATTTGATATATTAATAACCCTCTTCTGGTATTCAATCACAGTTATACTTGGATTAACCGTGCTGACTTTTGTTGAGTACCCGGTGTTACTGAAAATATTTACAAAAATAAAGATAAGAGATTTTTTCCGTACACAAAAGCAGGTTCTGGCTGTTGCATTTTCAACAAGTTCATCTGCTGCAACCTTGCCTGTTACAATGGATGTTTGTGAAAAGAAGCTCGGCGTTCCAAAAAAGATTGCAAGCTTTGTTCTTCCGCTTGGCACTACTGTGAATATGGACGGTACAGCATTATACCAGGCAGTTGCCGCAATGTTTATTGCCCAGGTTTACGGCTTTGACCTGAACCTTACACAGCAGTTAACGATTGTTCTCACAGCAGCCCTTGCTGCTATTGGCACTGCTCCTGTTCCGGGAGTTGGATTACTGATGTTGATTATTGTTTTAAAATCTGTGGGAATTCCTGAGGAAGGAATTGCATTAATTATTGGTGTTGATAGAATTCTCGATATGTGCAGAACAGTACCAAACGTGCTTGCTGATTCTCTTGCATGTGTTGTTATTGCAAGCAGTGAAGGCGAACTTGGAAAAATTAAACCGGATGGTGAACTTGTATACGAAGATAGTGCTGTTGTTTAACATGAAACTTTAGGAAAAGATTATTATATTTTAATAATGAAATTTACAAAAGAGGTTTCAGTAGAAATAGATAGATTAATTAATTCCATTCGAAATGTGATTTCGGGAGATATCTTTGATACAGAAGTAGTTAAAATATCTACTAAAGATATAGGAAAATTAAAATCAGGATGGAATTTCGACTGGATTAAAGAATCAAAATCAGGAAGTGTTTATAAACTTACAATAAAAAATAATCCTGATGTAATTCAAGGTTTAATAAGTTTGTATGATAATGTTGATCACATTTTTATAGATTTAATTGAAAGTGCTGCTTTTAACATAGGCAAAAACAAAGTGTATGAAGGTGTTGCCGGTAATTTGTTTGCATTCGCCTGTAAACTTTCATTTGAAAAGGGATACGATGGTTTTACTTCTTTTATTGCAAAAACTAATTTAATTCCTCATTATATAAAATTGTTAAATGCAAGAAGGATTAGTAATACACAAATTTTGGTTATTGATAATATAGCAGCAAGAAATTTAATAAAAAAATATTTTGAAAACTAACATGTCTATTTTAAAAGAACCTGATGGAGTTATTTTAAGTGTTGAAAAACGCGAGCTTACTCAAAAAGAGAAAAAGCTTATAACTGAATTTATTAATAAACGCAGGAAACAAAATTCTTCTAAAAGAAAAAATACATTACAATCTAAAGTTAAGTTTTCTAAGTAATTTTTGTAAATCTGAATACATACCGGTATAATATTTGAAGTATAAAGGATTATCCAAACAAGAAGTTAAAGACAGAATTTCACGCAATCTTGTTAATGTCTCTTCAAAAACGAAGACAAAAACAATTGGAGAAATATTAATTGAAAATGTTTTTTCAGTTTTCAATTTAATTATTTTCTCAATTATTGTTTTTTTACTCTACTTTTATCTTTCCTATAGAGACCAGAGATTATTGCTTGATTCCATCGGTGTTCTTTCCATTGCAGTCATAAACACATTAATTGCAGTTATACAGGAAATAAGAGCAAAAAGAGCTCTCGACAAGGTAAATCTTTTATTAAAAAATGAAGCTAAAGTTATCCGTGATGATGAGCTGATAACCATAGACCAATCAGAAATTGTAAAAGATGATGTGATATGTATTGAAAGAGGTGACCAGGTAGTTGTTGACGGAAAGGTTCTGGAATCAAACAAGCTTGAAATAGATGAAAGCCTTCTTACAGGAGAATCCGTACCAATAATAAAACAAAAAGATGAAGAAGTCCTTTCGGGCAGTTTTTGCGTATCGGGAAACGGTTATTATATAGCTGAGAAAGTCGGTGACGAAAGTTATGCCTCAGGAATTACAAGGCTGGCAAAAAGATTTAAGCTAAGCTTATCCCCTCTTCAAAAGAAGATAAACTTTATTGTAAAAATGCTTTTTACAGCGGCAGTTGTACTTGTAATATTAAATATTATTTACCAGGATATCCCTTTCGCCAATATAGATTCAATAAGAAAAATTTCCACTATCCTGCTTTCATTAGTGCCGCAGGGTTTGGTGTTAATGTCATCGGTTACATTTGCACTTGGCATTTACAGGATTAGCAAAATTGGTGCAATAATACAGAAGCTGAATGCAATTGAATCATTTTCAAATGTTAAAGTAGTGTGCACTGATAAAACAGGCACTCTGACACAGAATAAATTATCGGTTAACAGAATAACTTTATTAAATAATATTAATGATGATGAAGTTAAAAATCTTCTTGGAACCTATGCAAAGTTTTCTTCAGATAAAAATGCAACTTTAAGGACACTTGAAATATATAAACCTGCTGAACAGGCAGAATGTATAGATGAATTACCCTTCAGCTCGGAAAATAAAATGAGTATGGTTAAGCTATCCATGGATGGAAAAGCAGAAACATATGTTTTGGGCGGGTATGATATATTAATTGACAGCACAATTAATGAATATAAGCCGCAGATAGAAAAAGTTTACAAAGAAAAAAATCTTAAGATTTACCGCAACCTGCTGTTCAGCAAAACGAATTCCTCTGTAAATTTCGAGGGTTTTAAGAACAAAGACGGTATTAGTTTAGAGCCCATTTGTATCATTTCCATTTCAGACCAGATAAGGCATGATGTAATGGATGCAATAAACCTGTTTCATAAAAATGATATTGAAGTAAAAATATTATCGGGTGATTCGGCGGAAGCTGTTCAGGCAATTGCACATGAAATTGGCTGGAAAATCAAAGATGATGAATTGATATCGGGAAGTGAACTCGAAAAAGTGGAAGATGAAAATCTTGCTAAAACTATTATGCAGAAGAAAATATTTGCCAGATTAAAACCTGACCATAAGCTGAGAATAATTAAATCGCTCAAAAAGGATAAGATTTACAATGCAATGATAGGTGATGGTGTTAACGATTTGCCTGCTATAAAAGAATCCGATATGGGTATTGCAATGGAAGAAGGAAGCAAGATAACAAAAGAAGTTGCTGATATTGTTTTGCTGAAAAATAAATTCTCGCTTCTTCCAAATATTTTTGATGAAGGAAATAAAATAGTAAATACCGTCAGCTCTGTTGCCAAGCTTTTCTTAACGAAGAATTTTCTTGTTATATACCTGACATTGCTTTCTTTATACTTTTTCTTTGAATTCCCGTTAACGCCACGCAGGGTAGCACTGATAAACTTATTCTCTATTGGCATCCCTTCTTTTGTTATTGCATTAAAAAATACTAACGTGGAAAAATGTAAAAATTTTACGGCTGACCTTTTCTCTTTTGTAATAATTTCTGCATTAATAATAACCGGGGCGGGAATACTTGGGCAATATATTACCCAAAAATATTATAACATTTCCGATATGGATTTGCAGATGGTAATGATGTCTATTATGATTATTACAACTTCGGCTAATTTCCTCGCAGTAGCTCTCCATAAAGGTGAAAAGAATATTAAGCTTTATTTATTATACAGCTTATTAATAGTAGTGCTGTATATTTTCCTTGCCGTTACAAATATAGATTTTGTTTTAATTAATATATTAAAGAAATTTTACGAGATAACTTATCTTAACTCAAGGTACTGGGGTATTGTTGCATTGATAAGCGTTGTAAGCGCCGGAATATTATTTGGTGTGCAAAAGCTAAGGGAAAAAATTATTAATAGAAGTGCAATCTGAAATAATTTCTTAGTAATAAGAAATATTCGTTATATTTGCTCAAATTCTTAAATAATTATGTAATATGTTAAAATCTGCTAACTTTAAAATTCAGGTTAATTGTCCAAATTGCAATGTATATCATTCACTGAGCGGAGTTCATAATGAAGAAACCTGCCAGAATTGCGGAAGTGAAATAAGATTAAGAAACTTTTTTAACCGGACTTTATTCGGTCCCCTGCTTGACAGAGAAAAATATATGAACGGCTTTCTCAGCGGAACAATCGAGCAGATCGGCGGCAGCGGTGTGAATGAAGTGGGTTCGTATAAAATGTCTTATTCTTCTTTACCTCCGTATTGTGAAGAATGCAGCTCACATCTGGAAGAAAAAGATATACAAAATGCTATCGATAATAATATTCCATTTGTATGCAAATGCGGACACTCAATGCCTATGCGTATTGCAGATGGCGAGGTTAAGGATTTCCATTCAAAAGCAATTGCTGTAATAAATGATTCAATGGGAGTTGAAAAGGCAAAAGGTGCAGATGACAAGAGCAATACAGTTGTAATAAAATGTATGACATGCGGTGCAGGACTGGAACTAACAAGCAATACTAAAAGAACAATAATTTGCCAATACTGCGATAATGAGAATTATTTACCTGATACAATCTGGCACAAGCTTCATCCTCATAAAGATACAGAACCCTTCTTTATTATTCTTGATTTGGAAGAAAAGGATTTACAGGATTCACTTTCTTATTTTCTTAATGTAACTGCATTAAAAATATATGAAAAGCATTTCCATAATTTTACGGGTGAAATGTTCCGGAATATAAGATTATCAGATGCTTTAAAGTACTGGTTAATCATATTGATGAACGATAAAACAGAAGATAAGGTTGGAGTTAATATGAAGCCGGATAACCTGCGGAAATATTTTTATCAGCAGTTTGCACTTGGAATAGAAAATCATCCGGTTGAGCTGAGACAAATAGTTGCTGAATGTTCAAACTCGATTCCGCTTGATGTACAAACAAAGCTTGCTGAAGATAAGAATGATGATGTGAGATTGGCATTGGCAAAAAATAAAAATATTGACGTAAAAATAATTAAGCAGTTGAGGAATGATTCAAACACGCTTGTATCACAGGCAGCAAAAGAACAAAAGGTAGGATTTTTGAAAGGATTGTTTGGTTAATTATCTAATCATCCTATGACTATGTAAAGTAAATTTGTATTATTGTTAAAGAATACGGGTATTTAGCAAGTGTAGTCATAGGATGAGTAAAAAACGGATAACTTCTCATCCTATGACTATATTAAATAAAGATGAACAAGTCCGAAGGTAATAAAATATTTAATAAATGTAGTCATAGGTTGAGTAAAAAACGGAATATCAAAGAGTACAATAAAATATTCAATTCACAAAGGAGATTATATGAAAGAAAAAATTGGAATTATCGGTTCGGGTGTTGTGGGGCAAACTTTAGGCAAAAGCTTTTTAAAAAGCGGCTATGAAGTTAAAGTCGGCTCACGGAATCCCGAAAAATTAAAAGAGTGGCTGGATAATGTTGATAACTCCAATGCAAGTATTGGTACATTCGAAGAAACTGCATCCTTTGCTGATATTATTGTAATTGCTGTTCACGGTGTAGATGCAACACATGCAATAGACCTTGCCGGGAAGGATAATTTTACAGGGAAAATAGTAATTGATGTAACAAATCCCCTTTCAGAACAAAAAGCTGGTCCTCCAAAGCTTGCTTCAACACAGGAAAATCCCCTTGGCAAACAAATACAGGATTATATTCCCGATGCAAAAGTTGTAAAGGCATTTAACATTGTTAATTGCTTTATAATGGTAAACCCGATACTGGAAGAAGGTTCACCGGATATGTTCATAGCGGGAAATGATGAAGGAGCAAAGCAATGGGCAAATGACTTAATACTAAGCTGGGGATGGAATGCTTGTTACGACCTAGGCGGTATTGAAAATTCTTACTGGCTTGAAGCGTTTGCTATGCTGTGGGTTGTGTATGGATTTAAGAATAACCAATGGACCCATGCGTTTAAGCTGCTCCACAGATAAGCCAATAATCTGTTAAATTGCGAGCCAAAGATGTACCGGTAAACGCATACATAAGAAGTATTAAATTACAAAAATTGGTTTTCGTTAATACAATAGCGCAGCGTGTACCCTCCGGGTCATCCCATAAATGGTAAAAAGTGTTAAATCAAATAACATTCGAATCATCTATGAGATGGCTTCGATTCTTTATCTATCTCCTATCACTCTTAAACTTCAATAATTTTAATCGTAAAAATCACAGTGTATTTAAGACCCACAATTGGCTGACTCTCATAAGCGACTTAAATCTTTAAAATATTTTCATTAATTTAGCAACCGCAAAAACATATTTCATGAAATTTATATATATAATTGTGCTATCAATAATACTCGGTCATGTGAATATAAATTCACAGGAAAAAATAAAATATCCCGAAACAAAAAAAGTTGATGTTGTTGATAATTATTTCGGAACAAAAGTAGCGGATCCATACAGGTGGATGGAAGATATGGATTCACCTGATGTAAAAAAATGGATTGAAGAAGAAAACAAGATTACATTCGGTTATCTGGATAAAATTCCCTTCCGCGAAAAAATAAGAGCAAGATTAACAGAGGTTTGGAACTACCCTAAATACAGCCGGCCATTCAAAGCGGGAAATTACTATTTCTTTTTCAAAAATAATGGTTTACAGAACCAGTATGTATTATATATACAGAAAGACCTGGATTCCGAACCGGAAGTATTTCTTGACCCCAACACATTTTCGGAGGATGGAACGGTTGCTTTGCTCAATGTAAACGCTTCTAATGACGGAAAATATCTTTCATATTCTGTTTCAAAAAGCGGCTCCGATTGGCGGGAAATAAATGTCATAGAAATTGAAAGCAGGAAAGTGCTGAGCGATCATATTACCAACGTTAAATTTTCCGACGCAAACTGGTTTAAAGACGGATTTTTTTATGACTATTACGACGCACCTAAAGATGTAAATCTTTTATCCCACAAAAACGAATTCCAGAAAGTGTATTATCATAAGTTAGGTACAGACCAATCACAGGATGTTTTAATGTTCGAAGATAAGACAAATCCTAAGCTTTCTTCGGATATATGGTCATCGGAAGATGAAAAATATCTTTTTAAATATGCAGGAGAAACGGGACAGGAAGGTAACAAGCTTTATTTTAAACCATCAGACAATATTGATAAGGAATGGATACCTATTATAGAAGAATATGGCTTTTCAACCTGGCCGGTTCAAAATGAAGGAAGCAAAATATTTCTTAACACAAATAAAAATGCTCCGAAGTATAAGCTTGTCATGCTTAATGCAGATGATATTTCTTCAGGATGGAAAGATATTTTACCTGAAAAAGATATTACGCTTGATGGTGTAAAATATATTGGCGGAAAAATTATTGCTACATACATGGTGGATGTTACTTCACGTGTTTATACATATGATATCAACGGGAATTTTATAAGTGAAGTGACATTGCCCGGCATCGGAACCGTGAACGGATTTGACGGGAGGAAAGAAGATAAACAGGTTTTTTATACTTTTACTTCATTCGTTTATCCCGGTTCTGTTTATATATATGATGTTGAAACAGGAATATCAAAACTATTCAGAAAATCCGAAGTAAAGTTTAAATCTGATGAATATGAAGAAAAAGAAGTTTTTTATTCAAGCAAAGACGGTACAAAGGTTCCAATGTTTTTAGTACACAAAAAAGGGCTTGTGCTTGATGGTAATAATCCTGTCTACCTGTATTCTTACGGCGGATTTAACGTAACTATGAATCCCGGGTTCAGTATATCACGTTTACCGTTACTGGAATACGGCGGAGTGTTTGCAATGCCATGTATCCGCGGCGGCGGCGAATATGGTGAAGAGTGGCATAAAGCGGCTATGCTGTTTAATAAACAAAATGCTTTCGATGATTTCATTGCTGCGGCAGAATATCTTATTAAGGAAGGTTATACATCACCGCAAAAGATTGCAATTGCAGGCGGCTCAAACGGCGGATTGCTTATCGGTGCTGTTGTTAATCAAAGACCCGAGCTGTTTAAGGTAGCTATACCTGCCGTTGGTGTCATGGATATGCTGAGATTCCAGAAATTTACAATCGGTGCCGCATGGACCAGGGAATACGGCTCTAGTGAAGATAATGAAGAAATATTCAAATATTTGTACAGCTACTCTCCTATTCATAATATTAAGGAAGGAATAAATTATCCTGCAACAATGGTAACAACTGCAGACCATGATGACAGGGTTGTGCCTCTTCACTCATTTAAATATACTGCAGCACTTCAGGAAAGATATAAAGGAAATAATCCGGTTCTCATTCGTGTTGAAACCAAAGCAGGTCACGGCAGCGGTAAACCAACATCAAAATGGATTGAGGAAATAACTGATGAGTGGAGTTTTGTGTTTTATAATTTGGGAGTTGTGCCGAATTGAAGGATTGAAGGGTTTTGTACAGCTCCAAAGGTATCTTTCGGAGCCGTACAAAACTTGCTAATTAATAATGTTTCGTCACTACGTGACTTTAATCTACTAAACATTACAAACTTAAAGAACTTAAAGAACTTAAAGAACTTAAAGAACTTAAAGAACTTAAAGAACTTAAAGAACTTAAAGAACTTAAAGAACTTAAAGAACTTAAAGAACTTAAAGAACTTAAAGAACTTA
>Ga0105092_10000896_pt1 | contig 15789 bp, 14 predicted proteins | sample PPLLak2March2015_FD_87021 | JGI IMG/M metagenome (GOLD analysis project Ga0105092, IMG submission 87021) | Freshwater sediment microbial communities from Prairie Pothole Lake near Jamestown, North Dakota, USA - PPLs Lake P7 Core (1) Depth... | ecosystem: Environmental > Aquatic > Freshwater >... | reverse complement strand
GCTCTTGATTCTCGCGGGCGCGCGGCTGGCGGCGATGCGCGGTGAGTAACGGCGCGTGCGACGTCGCTATCGTGGGTGCGGGTCCCGCGGGAGCCGCGACCGCACTCTACGCCGCGCGCGCCGGCTTTGACGTCACGCTGATCGACAAGCGGGCGTTCCCGCGCGACAAGATCTGCGGCGACGCCGTCGCGCGCAAGAGCCTCTCCCACCTGCGCGACCTGGGGTTGCTGGACCGTGTGTGCGCCGACACGCACGAACCGATCGGGCGCGCGGTGCTCTCGTCTCCCAACGGCAGCGAAGTCGCGATCGACCTCTCGTCGCGCGACGAACCTTCTCCCCACATGGTGTGCCGGCGCGAGATCTTCGACCACGCGTTGGTCGACGCGGCGCGTGCGTGTTGCACCGTCATCGAAGGTGCCGCCGTCACCGACGTTTCTCGCGAGCAGGGCCGCGTCACCGGCGTGACGTTTCGCGACGGCTCGCACGACCGCGCGATCCGCGCCCGCGTGGTGGTGGGGGCGGACGGGTTCGACTCCGTGGTGGCGCGGCGACTTGGGCTTTATCGCCACGACTCGTCGCGTTGGTTCGTCGCGACGCGCGGTTACTACCGCGGGCTCGACGTCGCCTCGCGCACGGTGGAAGTGCACTACTTCGACGAAACGCTTCCGGGTTTCCTATGGTTTTTTCCCACCGGCGACGGCATCACGAATGTCGGGTTGGGACTCGTGCACCTCGACCTCAAGCGTCGACGCGTGAAGCTTCGCGACGTGCACGAGGCCGTGCTCGCGTCGCCGCGCATGCGCGACCGCTTTCGCGGCACCGAACGTATCGGCGAAGTGCACGGGTGGAATCTCCCCACACCCGATACGTCGCGCATCCTCGCGGGCGATGGCTTTCTCTTGGTGGGCGACGCGGCGGGGTTGGTCGATCCTTTCTCCGGAGAAGGCATCGGCAACGCGCTGGATTCGGCCAAGGTCGCGGCGGGGGTGATTGCGGAGAGTCTGCAAATGCGCGACGCGAGGGAATTCGCCCGCGCGATGGCCCGATATCCAGGGCGGCTTTGGGAGGCGGTGGACGGGCGCGAAATCAAGCTCCACTACCAGCTTCGATCGCTGGCGCGGAGTCGGCGCATCATCGACTTCCTCGTCGGCCGTGCCGCTGCACGCCCCGACGTGCTGACGTGGCTGCAATCGATGACATCGAGCGAGGGGGCGGTTGCGCGTAAACGGAGCTTGCTTTCACCCCTGACGTACGCGCGCCTCTTCGTGCGGCGATAAGCCCTACTTCACTATCGTGATCTTCTTCGAGAGCGTCTGCAACGACGTTTGCATCTTCACGAAGTAGACGCCCGACGGCATCGCGCGCGCGTCGAATGTCACCGAGCCCGGACCCGCCGCGCGGTTTCCGACATCGAGCAGTGTCGCCACGCGACGACCGGTGACGTCGTACACCGAAATCGACACGCGCCCCGACTGCCCGGTCGAGAAGTCGATGGTCGCGGTGCCCGTGACCGGGCTCGGGTACGGCGCCGAGAGCGTGAACGGCGGTGTGCCGTTCGGACCCACGGGTGTCGATTGGGAGGTTGCGTGCATGCCGCGATACACCAGCGAATAGTCCTGCGCACCCGCGGGGTCGAGCGAGCCCTTGTGAATGACCGTCACGCGGTAGACGCCGATGGGCGCGGTGTCGATGTCGATTTGCTCCACGTTGTCGACGGCGTTGTCCGCCTGGGTGGCCGCGCTCGCCGGCGACACGGCGCTGAGCGTCCACGGAAGCGTCGTGGTCGAAGTTAGAACGTGCGTGATACGCAGATCGAGATCGTTGATGAGTTTGGAAGCCGTGTTGTCGACAACCGTGGGACCCGCCGTTCCCTCGGGGTCCGTCCACACGATGGTGACGCGCACGTCCTGCGGTGCCGAGGTTGCGAAGAAGTACTCGTCCGTTTCACCGTCGAGGAGCTGCGCTTCCAAAACACCGAGGTCGGCGCCAAGAGCGGCGCGGACGATGTCGGCCATGCGGTGGACGTTGAGAAGCCCCCAACCGTTCGCGTAGTCGGGCCCGTCGGCCGCACCCGCTTCGTCGGCGGCATTGATGACGAGTGCTTTCAGCGTCGACGACCACGGCGACCCGCCCTTCACGGTCTCGTAGTCCTGCGCGATCAAGTTGATCGAGCCGGCTGCGTTCGGCGTCGCCATGGACGTGCCCGTGGCACCGACGTAGGACGCGTTCGTCGTGCTGTTGCACGAAGTGAGGTTGGTGCCGTTCGCCACGATGTCCGGCTTGATGCGGCCGTCGTCGGTCGGCCCCCAACCGGAAAAGCCGGTTTGCAAGACGTCGCTGGGCTGCGCCCAACTGGCGGGGATGTCGTTGATGGCGCCGACGCACAGGATGTTTTTCGCCGTGCCGAAATAACTGATGGTGTCGAATCCGCCGCTCTGACCGTCGGGCGGGTGATAATCGGTGGCGGAGACGAAATTGTACGTCGCGTCGAAGTGATAATGCGTCGTCGCACCGGGCCCGTTGTCGTCGCGGTCGTTGCCCGCCGCGACGCAGATCAAGTAGTTGGGCGCATCGAATGCAATCTGATCGTAGTCGGCGGCGCTGCCGTCGTAGTAACCGAACCCGTAGTCTTCGGAGGTGCTGACGAGCGGGTCGCCGTACCAGTACCAGGAAGCGCCCTGGTACCACCCGGTGACATATCCATAGGAGTGGTTCGAGACTTGGAGTCCGCTCGCCGCGGCAGCCGCCATTTCCGGCGCGTCGGAATCCCAGTCGTATGAATCGAGCAGCGCGGCATAGGATCCGCCCCGGGCGGTCAACATGACGCCGGCCGCCACCAACGTCCCCGCCACGTGCGTGGCGTGAAAGATGATTCCGTAGGGTGAAGCCGGGTTGCGAAGTGTCACGCGCCCCCCGAATTCTTGGTGCGTCGTGCGAACATTCCCGCCGTCCCACAGTGCCAACTCGCCGGCCGCCGTCGTGGAACCCGTCAGGCTGTAGAAGCCGTTGCCAACGCCCGCCGGCCAAACGTCGTAGGTGCGCACCGTCTTCGCCGCGTTGAGGTTATCGAGGATGTAATACGCAGGCATGCCGCTCTCGCGGACGTACATCAACTCGATGTTGGGATCGCTGTTCAATGCCTGTTGGGCAGGATCGGTCGAACGAAGCAGCTCACGGTAGCGCGCGCCGCGCTTCGCCTCGTATTCGCGGCTCAACTGTTCCGACAGCTCGTTCAGTCTTGCGGCGTCCGTTCCTCGCTGCGCGAGGGCTTCGCCGCCGCCTGCCAGCGCCACCAGGGCCCACGTCACCGCCGTGAATCGGGCCGGCCAACGATGGAACCGATGTCGCGCGATGGATGGAAGCGGATGCATCGAGAATCTCCTGGGTACTCGAACTGGACGGCAGTGGTGCAAACGGGGCACGTCAATAATAACACTGGGCGGGGACTCCCGCTTTGGCTTTCTACGAGCCACAGCACCGCACGCATCCGGAAACCACGCGCAATCGTGCGGCACCTGTGCACCATCGAAACAGGAATACGCAGGAAGCATACCGCGCGGTTTCTAGGCGACGTTCTCCGGGCTCACGGATAGGGCTCGGGTGTCTAGCTGGGCGACGCCAAGACGTCGCGCACGGCGGCTTCGATCTCGGCGGGCGTGAACGGTTTTTCGACGACGCGCGTGGCGCCAAGGAGTTGGGCGCTCTGCAGGAACACGCGATTGCTCGGGGAGCTGATGGCAACGCACTTGGTCAGGGGACGTTCGCGTTGAAGATACATGATCACCTCGAGGCCGTCTTTTTCGGGCATGAGGATGTCCGCGATGACGACGTCAAAAAGTTCCTTGCGCAGGGTCTCGATCGCCTCTTTACCGTCCGAGGCTTCGCTGACGTCGAAGCCCACGCGCGTCAGCCACTCCCGCAACATACTTCGAATTTGTGGCTCATCGTCCACCACCAGTATTCGCTGCTTCATACCATCACCCCCATCGACTTCGGGTACAACCTTGCCCAGCTATGGAGCTTATGCTCCATCGTCCCACTTTTAAAGCACATTCCTCACCGGGCCGCTACCGGGCGGCGGGTACGTCTCCCAAACGCACCGGGCAACTTGTCTCTTGCGATCGGAGGCACCCTTGCTATATTCCCGACGGGTTCCACGAACAGGAAAAGCACTACCCATTATTCCCGATCCCGCCTCGTCTCTTGGTTTGGCCGGGTCCTTGCAGCAACATCGACACATGAACGCGCCGCTTCATATCACCTACGTTGGGCACGCCACGTGCCTCATTGAGATGAATGGCGTTCGTCTCTTGACCGACCCCGTGCTCCGTAATCGCGTGGGTTACATTCGGCGTCAGTCGAGCCGGGTCGACCCGGCGTGGCTGCACGACATCGACGCGGTGTTGGTCTCGCACGCCCATCTGGATCACCTCGACCTCCCGTCGCTGCGCCGACTGGGCCGCAAGACCCGCTTGATCGTTGCACACGGGAGCGGCGACCTTCTCGCACGCCACGGTTTTCGCAACGTCGAGGAAATGCTCCCCGGAGACCGGACGCGCGTCGATTCCGTCGACATCGAAGCCACCCTCGCCACCCACGACGGCACGCGTTTCCCCTTCGGTCCTGTCGCCGAGACGATCGGATTCGTGCTGCACGGCGAGCGCGTGGTGTATTTCGCCGGCGACACGGACATCTTCCCGGAGATGGACGATATTCATGATGCGCTGGACGTGGCACTGCTTCCGGTGTGGGGATGGGGTCCGACGCTCGGCGACGGACACATGAATCCCCGCCGCGCCGCGGAGTCTTTGACCATGCTGCGCCCGCACACCGCGATTCCCATCCATTGGGGGACGTTTGCTCCCGTCGGCATGGGCTGGCTGCGCCCGCGCTTCTTGATCGACCCGCCGTACCACTTCGTCGAGCACGCCAGCGACCTGGCGCCCGGCGTCGACGTGCACGTGGTGCACCCCGGGAATCGGTTCCGTTTCCTCAATTAATCGTCAATAATCGACCCGATGGGTCGTTCCGCTCGTTCCCTCTACCACGTGGCCCGGAGGATAGCGGTGCTCTGGGCCGTCGAGGCCCTCGCCCTATGGGCGATGGCCCGCGTGCTGCCCGGGTTGAGCCTCGAAGGCTGGGGCGCCGCCGTGCTCGGCGTCGCCGTGGTGGGATTCTTGAGTGCGCTCGTGCGCCCCGTGCTCGTCTTCCTCACGCTGCCCTTCACGGTTCTAACCTTCGGATTCCTGACGCTTGCGATCAACGCGGTAAGTGTTTCGATCGCCGCCCTCGTCGTGCCGGGGTTTCACCTCTCCAGTTTCGCCACCGGAATAATCGTGGCGCTCGGGCTATCCGTGGTCAACACGGTCACCGCTTCGCTCCTCGCGTTGAGCGACGAAGATTCGGTGTATCGCAACATTACTCGGCGTATGGCCAAACGCTCGCATCACACACATACGGGCGAGGGGCCGGGGCTCGTGTTCGTGGAATTCGACGGGCTTTCCTTCGAGACGCTTGCACGCGCCACGCGCGACGGATACCTGCCAACACTCGCATCGTGGATTCGAAATGGAACGTACCGCGTACTGCGGTGGGACTGCGGCGTTCCGTCGCAAACGTCGTCGAGCCAGGCCGGCATTCTCCTTGGCAACAACTTCGACATCCCGGGGTTTCGCTGGTATGACAAATCGACGGGCAAGCTCGTGGTGTCGAACGACCCCTTCGACGCCGCGCGCATCGAGCAGCGCGTGTCGCGCGGCGCCGGGCTCTTGCGGTACGACGGCTTGAGCGTATGCAACATGTTCAGCGGCGACGCCGAAAAGAACATTGCGACCCTCAGCACGTTTTCGTCGCCGGTGCGCCAGGTGCGCAACGCGTCGTCGCTCTATTTCTCGTTCTACGTGAGTCCCTATAACTTCACACGCGCGCTCGTCTTGATGGCGCGTGAAATCGTGTTCGAGCGGTGGGAGAGTCTCCGTCAACGGGTCCAGAACGTCCAGCCGCGCGTATCGCGCGGCGGCAGCTTTCCTTTGTTGCGTGCGATGTCGACCGTTGCCCAGCACGAGGTGGGCAGTTATACGCTCATCCGCGAGATGTTCGCGGGTATTTCGACCGCGTATATCACCTTTGTGGGCTACGACGTGGTCGCGCACCACGCCGGACCCGACCGATTCGACGCCCTCCGCGTCCTGCGCGACCTCGACCGGCGGGTCGCCATTCTCGAACGCGCAGCCAAGGACGCGCCGCGCGAGTACCGATTCGTGGTTCTGTCCGACCACGGACAGACGCCGAGCGTGCCGTTCCGGCAGCGCCACGGCAAGACGCTCGATCAAGTCGTGCAATCGCTCGTGCACGAAAAGCGCACGGTAAGTGCGTCGACGCTCAACACCGAAGGGTGGGGACACGTGAACGCGCTCCTTTCGGAGGCGATCCGCCACGACCGCCCGACGGGTCGCGCCGCGCGGCGCATTCTGAGCCGGCGCACGCGCGAGGGTTATGTCGAGCTGGGCAATCGAAAACGCGCGGCGTCTCATGGCGACGTGGTCGTGTGCACGTCGGGAAACCTGGGGCTGATTTACTTCACCGAAGTTGCCGATCGCTTGACGCTGGAAACGATCGCCGTCGACCACCCGGGTTTGATCGAAGGGTTGGTCGCGCACGACGGCATCGGGTTCGTCTTGGTGCGCTCGGCCGTCCACGGCGCGGTCGCGATGGGGCGAGACGGCGTGCACTACCTTCGCGAACAGCGTATCGAAGGCAGCGACCCGCTGGCCGACTACGGCCCTCACGCGCGCGCCCAATTGCTCCGCTTCGACGCATTCCCGCACTGCGGCGACATCGTCGTCAACGGCTACTATCACGCGAGCACCGACGAAGTCGAGAGCTTCGAGGAAATGGTGGGGGCGCACGGCGGGTTGGGGGGCGCGCAGACCCACGCTTTCCTCATGTACCCCTCCAGCTGGGCGATACCGAGCGAGGAGATCTCGAACTCCGAAGACCTGTATCAGGTCTTCGTGCGCTGGCGCGACGCGCTCGCCGCGGGAGTCGAACCCGCCGGCGCGCACGTAGACGCCCTCCGGCCGATGCCATATAGTTGATCGTCATGCCGCGTCCACCGCGTATCGACCCCGAGGTGCTTCGCGAGCGCGACTCGCTGCGCCGCCAGAACGACGCCCTGCGTGCCGAGCTCGAGGAGTACCGAAACGCACAGACGGCGTTCCGCGACACAGAACAGCGCCTGCGTGCGCTCGTCCAGCAGGCGCCCATCGTCCTGTTTGCGATCGACCGCGAGGGCAATTTCACGCTGTCCGAAGGGCACGGGCTCGAAGCGCTGGGGCAAGAGCCGGGTGAGGTCGTCGGCCAATCCGTCTACGAGATCTATCGCAATGTCCCCCCCATGATCGACCACGTGCGCCGCTGCCTGGCCGGGGAGACGATCAACGACACGGTCCGGATCGGCGACCTGGTGTTCGAAACGCTTTACACCCCGCGCCGCGACGAGCACGGTTTCGTCGCGGGTGTTTCCGGCGTGGCGTGGAACGTGACTGGGCGCGTGCGCGCCGAAGAGTCGGCGAAAGAGTTGGAGGCTCAGCTCCTGCAAGCGCAAAAGATCGAGACCATCGGGACACTGGCGGGAGGAATCGCCCACGATTTCAATAATATCTTGTCGCCGATCATCGGCTACACGGAGATCGCGATCGATCAATTGGACGAGAGCCATTCCGCGCGCGCGGACCTGGATCAAGTCTTGAGTGCGGCGCAAAGGGCCAAGGAACTCGTGCAGCAGATCCTGATTTTTGCACGCGGAGGAAGCCAGGAGAAGCGTCCGGTGCAGCTCCATCTGGTGGTCCAAGAAGCGTTGCACTTGATTCGCGCCTCGTTCCCTTCGACCATCGAAATCTCCCAGCGCGTAGCCACCCGCGGGGACACCGTCCTCGCCGACATCGCGCAGATGCACCAAGTCATCATGAATCTATGCACGAACGCGGCGTACGCGATGCGCGAGTCCGGCGGCGTGTTGCGGGTCGAGCTCGCCCAGGAAGTCGTCGACGCGCACGCAGCGCAACGCGTCGCGGGGCTCGCTGCCGGGCCGTACGTGGTGCTGACGGTGCGCGATCAAGGGGTGGGCATGGACCCGGCGACCGTCCCGCGCGTCTTCGAGCCTTTCTTCACTACCAAGAAATCCGGCGAAGGAACCGGGCTCGGGCTGTCCGTGGTACTCGGGATCGTACGCAGCCACGGTGGCGGGATCGCGGTCGATAGCACGCTGGGAAGCGGCTCGACATTTCGTGTCTTTCTCCCGAGCATCCCCGGAACGACGGAAGGTGCGCTGCACGACGCCGCGCCGAACGCCGCCGCGAGCGGCGAGCACGTGCTCGTCATCGACGACGAGTCCGAAGTCGCGGGTCTCCTGGAGCGACTGCTCGTCGCGAGGGGCTACCGCGTCACGGCGTTCACGTCGAGCGAAGAAGCCCTGGCCGCGTTTCGACGCGACCCCGACGCGTATCACGCGGTGGTAACGGATCACACGATGCCGCGTTTGACGGGCGTCGAACTCGCGCGACAGATGAAGGCGCTACGCCCGGAAATTCCCGTCATCCTTACCACGGGATACGGGGACAAGCTCAACTCGACGCCGACAGGCTCCGACATAGACGCGGTAGCGGGAAAGCCCTTCGACACCGCGCGCCTGACCCAGACGCTGCGTCGAGTCCTGGACCGCAATTAGGACTCACTTCTTCAGCGCGGCAACGATTTCTTCGTTGGTCGGAAAGCGGTGGGCCTTCTTCTTGGAGAAGATCAGCGCTTCGCCCTGCCGAATCTCGAACGCTCCACCCTTGCCCTTGATGAGCTCGACCGCGATACCGGGAAACGCCTCCTCTAGTGCGGCCTTCAAACTGAAGGCCTGGGGCGTGTAGTCTCAAGGGATGCAGTATTCGATCGAAACGCGCATGTCTCCTCCTTGTATGATCGGGCGCTTCTATCGCGCCCAGTGTACGAAGCCGCCGTTTGCGCGTCAATCGCCGCACGCGTTACAATGAGCACGGTCTTTCATGAGGCTCCCACGACGCTCAAGTATCATTCTCGCGGCGGCAACGCTGGCGGCACTCGTGCTCGTCGCGGAGGCGGCGCTGCGCATCGTTTCGCCCGTCGCGGACCCGACGCGGTCGGGCGCGCAGCACGTCAACGTCCTCAATCCCTACATCCGCTTCGAGTATCCGAGGAACTACGCCGCCGTCACCGAGGGGGAGCCGGAGATCGTCGGGCTGGAAGGCCGCCAATCCTTCACCACCAACGAATACGGATTTCGAGGCGACTCACTCGTGGTTCCCAAGCCGGCCGGGGAGTTTCGCATTTTCGTGGTGGGGGGAAGCACTGCCGAGTGCTTCTACCTGGACGACGACGACGATATGTCGCGCGTGGTACAGAACGAGCTGGCGTTGCGCGCCGAGGAAGCACGCTCGATCAAGGCGTACAATGTCGGCCTATCCGGCACTGCGAGCGACGACCACATCGCCATGATCGCGCAACGCCTGGTTCATCTGGAACCCGATCTCGTGGTCGTGTTCGCCGGCCTCAACGACTTGCGCCGTTCGCTGCAAGGCTTCGACTACTTGCACTACACCCCGCGCGACGCCGCTCCGTCGCCGTTCTACAAACGGTGGTTGCTGCAGTCGCAGATCGTGCGACGACTGGTTTACGCGAGGCGACGCGTCGACCCCGATCCGGCTACCGTCCTGGAAACGCGGACGCTCAAGAGTGACTACGGACGAAAGATCGCGTTGCAGCAATCGATACCGGAAACCGATGCGACGGTTCGCGTCGACGTAACGAGCTACCGGAACAACCTTCGCTCGATGATCGGGATGGCGCGCGCGAACCGTTTCGAGCTCGTTTTCATGACGCAACCCAGCACGTGGAACTCCGGCGTCGACCCCGGTGCGGGCGACCGGCATTGGATGCGGCTCTACCACGACGTGGTGTACCGTGAAGACACGATGGATTCCGCGTTGGAAAGACTCAACGACGTCATGCGGACGGTTGCGGCGGAGGACTCGGTGCCGCTCTACGACCTGGCGCGGGCGTTGCCCAAGTCGCTGGAATTTTTCTACGACGATTGCCATTTCACGCGCGCGGGGGCACTCGCGACGGGCCGCGGGCTCGCGCATTTCTTGATGGAACACGCCGTGGTGCCGACGGCGGGCGCGACGTCGATCGAAGGAGGCGAGCAGAATTGAACGAGGTCCCAAACACGCCGTGGCCGTGGTACGTCGCCGGACCGATTGTCGGCTCGATGGTACCGCTCGCAGTGCTGATCGGAAACCGACGCTGGGGACTGTCGTCGTCGTTTCGACACCTGTGCGCGATGGCGTCGCCGATGAAGCCGCCGTTTCTTCGCTACGATTGGAAACGGGAGTCGTGGAGCCTCTTCTTCGTGGCGGGTGCGATGATCGGGGGTTTCGTCGCCGCGCACTGGATTCCCAATGCCGCCGTTCCCGACGTCTCCCCCCACACCGTGCAGGCAATCCAAGCACTCGGTTTCGACTCGCCGCGGGGTCTCGTGCCGGCGGAAGCGTTTTCGTTTTCGCAACTGTGGACCACGCGCGGCTTCGCAATGGTCGTCATCGGCGGATTCTTGGTCGGATTCGGAACTCGATACGCGAATGGCTGCACGTCAGGCCATGCGGTGACCGGTCTCGCGATGCGCGAGTGGCCGTCGCTGGTGGCCACATTGAGTTTTTTTGTCGGCGGGCTCTTGATGACGCACGTCATTTTCGCCTGGATCTTTTGAGGAGACGGCAGTGAAGAACACCGCGTTTCTCTTGCTGGGGATCGTCTTCGGCGTGACGCTATACAAGGCCGAAATCATATCGTGGTACCGAATCCAGGAGATGTTTCGCTTCGACGCGTTTCACATGTACGGTGTGCTCGGAAGCGCCGTCGCCACGGCCATGCTATGGGTGACGATTCTCTCTCACCGGACGCGACGCGAGGGCGTGACCATCGCGCGGCGTCCGTTTCAGCACGGGGTCTGGATCGGAGGTCTCCTGTTCGGATTCGGATGGGCGCTGACGGGGGCGTGTCCGGGCCCGCTTTGGGTCCACATCGGCGCTGGAACCGCAGTCATGGTGGTTGCGATCGCGTCCGCGCTGGCGGGAGTCATCACATACGCCTACCTGGATCCAAGAATCCCGCATTGACCAACTCGCGGTGGTACATACCTCGCTGTAATTTCCGCGGTGTCAATTGGATACGCCTGATCGCTGTAGCGATACGGCGCCCTTTGTAAAGAAAATGCGTTATCCCACAAACAGTTAGCACGCCCCCCGGGGGTCCGATGTGGAAAACACGCGCTCGCGTTGACTACTTTCTTGGATAACTCATTGCTACATAAGGGCTCGTTGATGCCCGATAGTTACGCATAGTTATGCACACGCGGGGGGTAAGGTGTGGAAAAGGTCGGACGTGGCCGACGCCACACAATAAAAGAACGCCCCCGGACCGAAATCCGGGGGCGTTCTGGATAGTCAGCGCCCTATTCGAGTGAACTAGCGCGTGACGCTCACAGGCTCGGGACGCTTCTCGTCCTTACGAGCCCAGGTGGTGTCCTTGTTCTCCGATACGTCGCGGGCCTGCGAGGTGCTGGCCCCAGCGCCCGACGTCGCGCCCATCTTGCAATTGCCCTCGAAGAACACGCCTTCATCGATGACCAAGCGCGCCGTCGCGATGTCGCCTTCGACGTGCGAACCGGTCTGAAGCTCGATCTTGTTGGCCGCGGCGATGTTGCCGACCAACTTACCGCCGATGACGGCGTTCTTCACTTTGACGTCGCCCTTGACGATGCCTGATTTCCCGATAATGAGCGTGTCTGGGCAGGAGATCGACCCCTCGAACTGACCGTCGATACGAATCGTACCCTGCAGCTCGATGTCGCCCTTGATTTTGCAGCCCTGCCCCAGCATCGAGTTCAACGTCGACTGCCCGGTGGTGATTTCCGCGTCTTTACCAAACATTGCTTTCGCCTCCTCGTTCGACTGAGTCATCTTGTTGCCCGATTTCAACATGGTGCCGGCCCCCAGTTTGTTAGCGTTCCCACAGTTGAGCTAATTCAGCAGGTACTTCCGCGGATCAACCGGAACGCCGTTCTCACGGACCTCGAAGTGCAAGTGTGGGGCCGTGCTCTTGCCGGTACTCCCTACGAAGGCGATCGTCTTACCACGGGTCACCCGGTCACCGATGCTTACCAAATTACGGGAGTTGTGTCCATACACCGACCGAATCCCGTACCCGTGATCGACCTCAACCATCCACCCGTAGACTTCGTCGTAGGCGCTTGCCTCAACGACACCGTCTGCCGCCACCACCACCGGCGAGTTACGTGCGGCAGCAATATCCATACCCGGGTGATAATCGGGGCTCTTTTCACCGCCCGTGATCGAAAATTCCTTTGTCACGTAGCCTTTTACGGGCCACATGGAGGGCATCGAGTCGAGCATCAAACGCTGCTCACCGGCACCGACCCCCCCGTCTTCTTCGGCACTCGGGATGGCTGGAGACTTGGCAACCGGCGAGAGGCTGGCCACCAGCGCACTGTCCTCCGGGTTGAGGGGGATGCCCAGCATGCCCTTGAATTGGAGCCCGAGTGCCTGCACGCGAAGGAGTTCGATCTTGAGCGAGTCGACCTGCGCGAGCTCGGAGCGCATGCGTTGGTTATCGCGCCCGAGTTGCATCGATCGGTTGGCGGCGGTGGCGATGCGGCCGTAGGTAACCACGAAGATCAACCCGGAGACCAGCGACACGCCCGCGAGGGCCGCGAACAGGATCGCCATCCGGTAGGAAACGCGGAGATTCCACGTAGTCCGGTGGTCGTGCGGAACGATGATGACTGAGAACTCTTTCGCCATCGCCCTAGCCAGCAGAAAAAAACGGGTTAGCGCGGGAGAGAGACGTTCATGAGCGCCGCGATCCGTTCGAAATCGTCGTAGCTGTAAAACTCGATTTGCAGCCGTCCCTTGCCGCCGCGTTTCTCTTCGATCGTCACGCGCGTCCCGAGGTACTGCGCGAATGCCTTCTCGAGGTCGGCGAGATACGCCGGCTTCTCTTTATGGCGACGAGCGGCGTTGTTCTTCTTCACCCGCGTCAGCCCCACTTCGGCTTCGACTTGGCGAACACTCAAGTTCTGCTCCGCGATGCGGCGGGCAAGTGCCAGTTGTTCCTTCTGTGTCGGAAGCGACAGCAACGCACGCGCGTGCCCGCCGGTGAGCGCCTCATCCTCGATCATGCGCTGGACTTCTTCCGGGAGGTTGAGCAGTCGCAGCGTGTTGGCGATCGAGCTCCGATCCTTGCCGACCATGCCGGCCAAGTCCGCCTGCGAGAGCCCGAACTCCGAAATCAGCCGGCGAAACGCCACCGCCTCTTCGATGGCGTTGAGATTCTCGCGCTGGACATTCTCGACGATCGCCAGCCGAAGCGCGTCCGCGTCGCGGACGTCGCGTACGACCACCGGGATGGTGGAAACGCCCGCGAGCCGTGCCGCCTGCAAGCGACGCTCGCCCATGACGAGCTCGTATTTGGTGCCCTTGCGCCGCACCACGACCGGCTGCAAGATACCGTCGGTGCGGATGCTGTCCGAGAGCTCCTTCAGCCGGGAATCGTCGAACCGCTTGCGCGGCTGGAATGGATTCGCATCGACCAAGTCGATCGACACGTCAACCACGCGTTCGCCGGGCTGCGGTTGTTCGACCGCTGCCGCTCCCGGAATCAACGCTTCCAAGCCCCGACCGAGTACTTTGCGACCGCTAGTGGACATCTCCAATCACCTCTCGCGCCAGGTCGAGATAGCTCTTCGCGCCTTGGCACTGAACGTCGTACAGAATGATGGGCTTCCCGAAGCTCGGCGATTCGCTCAACTTGACGTTGCGCGGAATCACCGTCTTGTAGACCTTGTCACCGAAATAATTCATCGCTTCCTGCGCGACCTGGCTCGCCAGGTTCAAGCGCTTGTCGTACATCGTGAGTAACACTCCCTCGATGCTCAAATTCGGATTGAGCGACGCTTGCACCATCTTCACCGTCGAAAGCAAATGGGTGAGTCCCTCGAGTGCGTAGTACTCGCACTGCAGCGGAATCAACAGCGAATCGGCGGCGGTCAGCGTGTTGATGGTGAGGAAGCCCAAGCTGGGCGGGCAATCGACGACGATGTAGTCGTACTCGTCGCGCACGTGCGCGAGCGCCCGCTTCAATCGGAACTCCCGCCGGGGCTCGGTGACCAGCTCCACTTCCGCTCCCGCGAGCGATGGACTCGCCGGCAACACGTGGAGGAAAGGCATCGGCGTTTCCAAGATCGCGTCGAGGATCAAGTTGTCGTCGAACAGGACCTCGTAGATGGTGTGCTGGATCGTTGCCTTGTCGATTCCGACGCCCGACACCGCGTTGGCTTGCGGGTCCATGTCGACCAAGAGCGTCTTGCGCTCCGCGGCGGCGAGGCTCGCGCACAGATTCACCGCGGTGGTGGTCTTGCCCACACCGCCCTTTTGATTCGTTATCGCAATGATGCGTCCCATGGTCCCGTCTTACGTCGTCACGGACACGCCGGCGGCGTCACGCGCGGATCCGCGTTGAGCCACGGTTCGAAATCGACGAGCGTTCCCACCGCTCCCGAGTCCGCCTGATCTCGTATCAAGCCCGCGATCGTCGCCGGATTGCTCACCGAAGAACCCCAGAAATTGCAAGTCGCGTCCAACACCGGGAAGGACACGCTACCGGGATAGCCGTTGAAAAGCCAGATACTGTTCAACCCGTTGACGCTTCCGACACCGTTTGCGAAGAAGCGGTTGTAATAAATACGCGGAAACACCTCCCGCGCGAGCGTGATGCCGTGTCCGGCATTGAACTCGAAGTTGGTGTACTGCACGACGATCGGCACCTCCTGGAACGTATCGACAAGATCCATTGCGAGCGCCGTCTCGCCGTTGAGCTTGATGTCGCATCCGTCGATGAGCACGGAGTCGGGGAGCAGCGTGGCTGCGGAGCCACCGATTTGAATTCCGTCCACGCGGCCGTTGCTCACCTCGGAGTCCTGGAGAATCAAAGTCCCGACGCCTTCGTGCAACACGCCGGCTTCATCGCTGCACTTGATCGAGCTGTTGCGAATCCGCGCCGAACCCTGGTCGCGTAGTCGCACGCCGTACCGCGCGTACCAAACTTGGCCGTGGTTCATGTCGAGAACTCCGTCTTGAGGGAAATCGGTGTAGATCTTGATCCCTTCCCACCAACCGCGATCGTCGCCGCAGGTTTGGTGACGGACGTTCGGTCGAATGACGACGGGTTCGGCGAGGGTCCCCGCCACGATAAGGGAATCGGTGACGTCGATGACGGTGGCCGGCGTCTCGAGCAGCAGCTCGGTTCCAGCTTCGATGGTCGTCGCGCCGCCGTTGACCGAGAGGATGGGGGGCGACCCGGAGAGCGAGACAATATAAGGGGAACGCGATTTCTGAAAAACGGCGGGGGCGTCCGCCAGGCTGTGGGGCCAACCCACTTTGATGGCTTCTTTGATGCGCGTGGTTACAGTCCCGTCGGAGGCGTCGATGGTAATGGTGTCGGTTCCGACGGTGTTGGGGACGCTCCACCGGGCCATCGTTTGTTCGGTGTTCAGGTAGGCAATTGTGCCGCGCGTAGGGGTCCACGTCACGGTGACGGGATCGCCGTCGGCATCCGCGACATCGACGGAAAGGTCAGCCGTAGAACCTTGTACAACCGCTATCTTGTCAAATATGAATTCGACCGACG
>Ga0105092_10000895_pt1 | contig 15791 bp, 9 predicted proteins | sample PPLLak2March2015_FD_87021 | JGI IMG/M metagenome (GOLD analysis project Ga0105092, IMG submission 87021) | Freshwater sediment microbial communities from Prairie Pothole Lake near Jamestown, North Dakota, USA - PPLs Lake P7 Core (1) Depth... | ecosystem: Environmental > Aquatic > Freshwater >... | reverse complement strand
CTAAACCGAGACTACGGTTGGAGCGAATTCATCGTCGTGGTGCCGAGCATCGCCATCCGCGAAGGGGTGCTGAAATCCTTCGAGATCATGGCGGAGCACTTCCTGGAGCAATACGGCAAGCGCATCCGCTACTTCGTTTACAACTCGAAGCAGCTTCACAACCTAGAGAGTTTCTCCTCCGATGCCGGCATCAACGTGATGATCATCAACGTGCAGGCATTCAACGCCCGTGGCGAGGATGCCCGGCGCATCTATTTAGAGCTGGATGATTTTCAGTCGCGCCGACCCATCGATGTCATCAAAAAGAACCGGCCGATTCTGATCCTGGACGAACCACAAAAGATGGAGGGTAAAGCGACGACGGAAAAGCTAGCGGAGTTCGATCCGCTGATGATCCTGCGCTACTCCGCCACCCACAAAACCGAGCATAACAAGGTATATCGGCTCGATGCTATCGACGCTTACAACCAAAAACTTGTAAAGAAGATCGCCGTGCGAGGCATTACGGTCAAGGGTCTCGCCGGGACGAACGCTTATCTTTACTTGGAGTCCATCAAGATTGCACCGACCAAGCCACCGGAAGCGCGTGCAGAGCTGGAAATTCAGCAGAAAGGCGGCATCAAGCGGGTGCTGCGGATGCTCCGGAAGAGCGACAATCTCTACGATCTCTCAGACGGTCTGGAGCAGTATCGCGGCTTCGTGGTTTCCGACATCGACGCGAATGCCAACACGATCAGTTTCACCAACGGCGTCGTGCTCGGAGCCGGTGAAGCAACCGGCGATGTGAACGAGTCTTCGCTGCGCCGTATTCAGATTCGTGAGGCCATTAAGGCGCACTTTGACAAAGAGAAGGCGCTCTTCGGGCAGGGAATCAAGGTGCTCTCTTTGTTCTTTATCGACGAGGTAGCGAAGTATAAAAGCTACAGCGAGGCCGGAGAGCAAGCGGGCGAATACGCACAGATGTTTGAAGAGGAATACAACAACCAGCTCAATGAAGTTCTGACGTTGGAGGACACCCCCTACAACCGCTACATCAAGAACATCCAAGCCAGCAAGACCCATAACATAACGGTTACTTCTCCATCGACAGGAAAACAAAGCGGCTTGTGAACCCCGATGTGAAGACCCGTGGCGAATCAGCCGGTGAAGCGGATGACGTCGCCGCTTACGACCTGATTCTTCGTAACAAAGAGCAGCTGTTAAAATTTGAAGAGCCGGTGCGCTTTCTATTTTCCCACTCGGCTCTTCGTGAAGGCTGGGACAATCCAAACGTGTTCGTGATTTGCGCGCTGAAACACAGCGACAACACGGTATCCCGTCGGCAGGAAGTCGGGCGCGGGATGCGTCTTTCCGTTAGCCAAAACGGTGATCGGATGGACGACCCGGCAATCGTGCATCAGGTGAATGTGCTGACGGTCGTGGCAAACGAAAGCTATAAGGATTTTGTGGCCGGATTGCAGAAGGATATAGGCGCATCGCTATCAGCTCGCCCGAAGCAGGCAAACCAAGAATATTTTACTGACAAAGTCCTCAAGACACCGACAGGCGACGTTAAGGTGACGCCGGAGATGGCGAAGTTGATCGAGCGTTACTTAGTCAAGAACGATTACTCGGACACCGACGACCACATTACGGAGGAATATCATAGTGCCCAAAAGGACGGGACATTAGCAGCGCTACCTTTGCAGTTGGAGCCTTACAAGGAACAGGTTTTACAGCTCATCGACAGCGTCTTTAGTGCCGCTCAACTTCCCGAGATTGAGGATGATCGCAAAGGTAAGGTGAACCCGCTCAATGCGAACTTTGAGAAGAAAGAGTTCCAGGAGCTTTGGAGCCGCATTAACCGTAAGGCCATTTATGCGGTAGATTTCGAGACCAACGAGTTGATCGAAAAGTGCATCAAGACCCTCGACAAGGAGCTTAAAGTAACACCGCTCCAATACACGGTGACCGCAGGCCTGCAGAAAGACGAGGCCACTTACGCTGCCGTGAAAAAGGGTGACGCGTTCGTAGTGAAGGAGAATGTCACCGACCACCTCACCAGCTCTGCCAGTTCTGCCGTGAAGTACGACCTAATCGGAAAGCTGGCCGAAACGACCCAGCTCACACGGCTTACCATCGCGACTATCCTGAGAGGCATCAACATCGCCGTCTTCGGCCAATTCAAGACCAACCCCGAAGATTTCATTTTAAAGGCAGGCACACTTATCAACGAGCAGAAGGCCACGGTTATCGTGGAGCATCTCGCCTACAACCCACTCGAAAACAGCCACAGCATTGACATCTTCACCCAGGAAAAGAAGGAAGACCTAACCAAGGGATTCAAGGCCAATCGCCACATCTACAACTACGTTTTCACAGACTCAACCAACGAGCGCACATTCGTTGGCGAACTCGATGCGAGTAGCGAAGTCGTCGTGTATGCGAAGATGCCGAGGAGCTTCCACATCCCGACGCCCGTGGGGAACTACAACCTCGATTGGGCAATCGCTTTTCAAGCCGGCAAAGTGAAGCACATCTACTTCATTGCGGAAACAAAAGGGTCCATGTCATCAATGGACCTGCGGAAGATCGAAGAATCGAGGATCGAGTGCGCGCGCAAGTTCTTCGCTAAAATTACCTCCGACCAGGTGAAATATGACGTGGTGAACAGCTATGGAAAGCTGATGGAACTGGTGAAATGAAGCAAGCGAAAATTCGCCTTACCAAGTCGCCCCCACGGTAAGCGTCGGGGCGTTTTTGGCGATCATCAGGAATGTCGAGTTGGCCGCTTTTGATCGTTACTATTTGTTAGCCCACGAGAACAGAAGTAGACAGGTTCGTTTAGATTCGCTGTGATCGCTGCCATCCTACATTTAATCAAATCTGGTCCCCTTTGTTCGTGATTGGCCATTCTTGTGCAGAGTTGTCGTAGTCCTACGATCCATAAGCCATTGAATTCATTGAGAGAAGGCCGTGGCACATGCCTTGCCCCTCGACGTAGCGGAGCCCGTTAGGGGATCGTGTGATCCACACCGGGTGCGCTGTCTAAAAAAGCATAGAGGCTCCAGGCTACGAAGAATTCTCTCAAAGAAAAAGCGCCCAGTATGACTCGGTCCGGTGCGAAATACCTCAATAAGTGTTTTATAGATTTTCGACAAACAATCGAAAAAAAATATGGTAGACCCTTTGATCTCCCGGCTATCGAGAAATCTGTTAGGCATCTTCGTCGGGAGATTCCTTTATCCTATTCGGATTTAGCGCAGTTCGAGTCGCCGGAACATTGGTGGTTTGAGAAATTTTGGGTTTTTCCACCTGAACATCAAATAAGTCCTGGTTTGAAACGGCGGAAGTTTAATTTCTGGGGTCTACACAAGAATGAAGGCGATGTTATTACTTCTCTCTATGAGGTTTTTAGGTCGATAGAGCTGGTCTCTATCATTCTCCGTTTCGTTAGACCTGAAAATTACGGGATCTTCAGTCCTCCGGTCGAAAGAGTTCTGGACGTACGACGGGGGAGTGATGCGGTCGAAACTTATCTGAACTATTTGGAAGATCTTCGTGCAATCGCAAAAGAATACCACTTTGCAAGGGTCGCTGATGCAGATATGGCACTTTGGGTGGTCCACGAGCGGTGTTACGGCACGTTAACTGACCGTGATGTCGAAAATTCATATTTCGCGGATCCCTTTATGCTTCAGCTACGTGCTAAAAACCTTCTCTCACAATTCTTCCGAAAACACTCTTATCTAGAACTTAGCACTGCGCTTCTTTCAGTGAATCCTGAACTGGCAGCGCAAATAGCTGGTATCGAATTCGAACGGAAGATAAGAATTCGTGGCCATAACGCTAAGGACGCAAATGTAGAAGACCTAGATTTAAAAGCATTAATAGATCATCTACAAACACAACGCCTGATAGATCCACTTACAGCAGGCCGATGGCAAGCCGCACGGAAAACACGAAACAAAGCCATCCACGGCACCACGGCTTTGCAGTATGCGGAGGTTAAGCGGCTCCTGGAGATTTTGAACAGCACATAACATGAACAGTCTGCCCGATAGTTGGACTCGCCGCGGCGTCAGCGAGGCTCGCATGAATTACACAAAACTCGAAGCGAAGTACATTGAAAGAATTCAGACGCGATTAGAAAAACTGCGCGTTTACCTTAATCAATTGAACCTAACAGGGAACTCCAGTACCACAATGGTATGAAGCATTAGCCGAGATCAAGGCAATACAGGGCAATATCAACAATGACTTAAGTTTTCTTGCGTGTCTTCTGGCTAAAGGATATCTCGAAAAACGCTTTGGACTAAACAACTTCGATGCAGCAGCCAAGCCACAAGGTGCCGCTGGTTTGGACATCAACGTATTGATTCCTCCGGGAAAGCGCTTAATCGCGGAAATCAAAACCACCGTGCCCTATTCGGGAGTGCTAAACGACCTCGGTGCGAAACAAAAAGAGTCTTTCCGCAATGACTTCGATAAACTGAACAACACTGCTGCAGATTACAAATTCTTCCTCGTCACGGATAAAGCAACTTTCGACGTAGTGAAGCGCAAATATTCGAGAGAAATTCCTGGTGTTGAGATAATTCTGCTTGATCTGGAGGCGCCGGTAATCGCTAAACTGAGCCGATTGTAGAACATGAAGCCCAGTTCGGGACACATTCGCTTATCCGCTGGTGACCTGAGTAACCACCTGGCGTGTAATCACCTCGCATCACTGGATTTGAGAGGCGAACGTCCTGAAAAGGTGCTAAGCCGACCATAGGTAAATGCGGAACATCTCAGACCAGATCGTTCTTTCGGCGACGGACCTCTCTAACTTCCTGAACTGCCGACACCGTACCGCACTGGAGCTTGGCGAGGCGCGTGGCAAACGAAGCCGCCCCTACTTCCACGATCCTGTCCTTGAAGCGCTCTTCGCGCGCGGCCTGGAGCACGAGCACCAGTACGTCAAGACTCTTGAAGGCGCCGGTCGGCGCATCGTAAATCTCGCAGAGTTTAGGGACAGAACCGAGGCGGTCGCGCGCACGGTAAATGCCATGGGCGCAGGAGCCGACGCTATCGTCCAGGCCGCGCTCGAGGATGGGAATTGGTACGGCCGTCCAGACGTTCTGCTGAGGACTGATGTCCCCAGTGCCTTCGGCGCCTGGGGATACGAGGTAGCCGATACGAAGCTCGCGCGCGCGACGCGTGGTGGGACCATTCTTCAACTTGGGCTCTACTGCGAAATGCTGGCGCGCATTCAGGGCCGCCCGCCCGAACGTTTCTATGTGGTCACGCCAGATACAGCCGCGCCCGTTCACGAGTATCGGGTGGACGATTACGCCGCTTACTTTCGCCTGATCCGCGCGCGGCTTGAGGAAACGGTCGGTGAGGACGACGACGTCCTTGCGGCCGCGAATTACCCAGAGCCCGTGGACCACTGCGACGTCTGCCCATGGTCGAGCATCTGCAGTCAGAAGCGGCGAACGGACGACCACCTGTCTCTGGTGGCCGGCATCTCTCGCCTTCAGCGGCACGAATTGGAGGCGCGCAACATCCCGACGCTCGCGGCACTCGCAGAGATGCCCTTGCCACTGAAATTCAAGCCTAAGCGCGGCGCCGCAGCCACTTTCGAGCGCGTGCGTGAGCAAGCTCGCCTACAGCTTGTCGCCCGAGAGACGCAACAGCCCGTGTTCGAGGTAATCCAGCCAGTCGAGCCGGAGAAAGGCCTATGCCGGCTGCCGGAGCCGTCACCTCACGACCTGTTTCTGGATCTCGAAGGCGACCCATTCGCGGGCGAAGGCGGACGAGAGTACCTCTTCGGCGTCTTGAGCTTCGGCGAGGGAGGCGAGCCGGTCTATCGAGGGTTCTGGGCGCAGACCGAGCAGGAGGAACGCGCGGCATTTGACACTATCATGTCCCTCATCATGGCAGCGTGGGACAGCGATCCTGGCACGCACGTGTATCACTACGCGCCATACGAGCCGTCAGCGTTCAAGCGCTTGTCATGCCGATACGCGATGCGCGAACAGGACGTTGATCGCCTCTTGCGTGGCGGTCGGTTCGTGGATCTCTATCACGTCGTCCGACAGAGCCTGCGGGCGGGGGTGGAGCGCTACTCTATCAAGAACATGGAGCAGTTCTACGGCTTTACCCGCTCCGTTCCGTTGCTCGACGCAAACCGTAGCCTTCGCGTGATGGAGCAAGCACTGGAACTTGGTCGCTTCGACATCGTCACACCGGAGGTGCGGTCAGCGGTCAAGGGCTACAACGCCGACGACTGTTTATCGACCCTGCGACTGCGCGATTGGCTGGAAATGCAGCGCACGGGTTTGACTTGTGACGGCATCGACGTTCCCAGGCCGGCTCCGAAAGAAGCGGAAGCCTCGGAAACCCTGAACGAGCGGGAACAGCGGGTGGCGGCCTTGCGAGAGCGATTGCTCGCTGACGTGCCTGCGGAGGCATCAAAACGCACGCCGGAGCAGTGGTCGCGTTGGCGGCTCGCGTACTTACTCGACTGGCATCGGCGAGAAGCGAAGGCTGCCTGGTGGGAGTACTACCGCCTGGTCGACATGATGGAAGAAGACCTCTTCGACGAGCCGAGCGCGGTTGCCGGCCTCGAGTTTGTCGAACGCGTGGAGTTCGTGCTCAACAAGAAAACCGGCAAACCCACGGGTTCCGTCGTCGATCGCTACCGATACCCGCCTCAAGAAATGGAGATTCGGGGCCGCGACGACGTGAAGCTGACAGACGGCGCCAAGTTTGGTGAAGTCGTTCAGGCAGACCGGAGCGCGCGGACGCTCGATGTACGTAAAGGAAAGAAGTACGCGGAGACGCATCCGACGGCGCTCTTTGCGCATACTCACGTGTCGACCGAGGTCCTCGAGGACGCGATCTTTCGGACTGGCGAGGGTGTTGCCACCGGTGCCGACGCGACGCTCGTTCAGCGGTTGCTGCGTGGGGATCCTCCGATGCTTCGTACTGTTCCATTCGCCGCCCGCAATGCGGAGTCGGCGGTGGAATTCGCAGTCCGTATCGCAAACCAACTCGACAACACGGTATTGGCTATTCAAGGTCCGCCTGGTGCTGGCAAAACCTTCACGGGCGCTCGAATGATTTGTGCGCTCGTTGAGCAGGGAAAGCGTGTGGGTGTTACTGCAACGAGCCATAAGGTCATTCGGAACCTGCTGGACAATATCGCCACGATGTCTGTGACGAGCGGCAACGCTACAAGACTGGCGCAGAAGGTCGGTGAAGGGGAAGAAGAACGCAACACCGGCGGCGCGGTAACCGAGGTGGAAGACAACGGGGAAGCTCTGAGACTACTCCACGATGGCACTGCCAATGTCCTTGGTGGAACCGCTTGGCTTTGGGCCAGGGAGGAATTTGCTCAGGCGGTGGATGTGTTGTTTGTTGATGAGGCAGGACAGATGTCATTGGCTAACGTGCTCGCCGTCGCCCAGGCCGCGGGAAGTATTGTGCTGCTCGGCGATCCACAACAGCTCGAGCAGCCTAAAAAGGGGAGTCACCCCGATGGGGTAAACGCCTCCGCCCTCCAGCACATTCTTGGCGAACACCAGACCATTTTGGCCGATCGCGGAATCTTTCTGCCGGTCACTTGGCGCCTCGCGCCGCGTATCTGTGAATTCACGTCAGAGGTGTTCTACGAACGCCGCCTGACATCGAAGCCCGGCCTGGATCAGCAGCAGCTCACTGGCGGCCCATTCACCGGGAGCGGCTTGTGGGTCCTTGAGGTGGGCCATGATGGCAATCGCAACGCTTCTGACGAAGAGGTAGAGGCAGTCGCGGACCTAGTCGCGAGGTTGACGGCTCCGGGTGCACGGTGGATCGATGAGCACGGCGTCGCAAAGCAGACGACTGGCGCCGAGATTCTCGTCGTCGCACCTTACAACGCGCAGGTGAGCCGTCTCTCTGACCGGCTGAAGGACACCGGCGTTAAAGTCGGGACGGTAGACAAGTTTCAAGGCCAGCAGGCCCCGGTCGTGATCTATTCGATGGCGACATCGCGCCCAGAAGAAGCACCGCGTGGTCTCGAGTTTCTCTACAGCCTAAATCGCCTGAACGTCGCAACCTCGCGGGCTCAGTGTGCGGTGATACTTGTGGCAAGCCCACACCTTTTCGTGCCCGATTGTTCCACGCCGCGACAGATGAAATTGGCCAACGCATTGTGCCGATACCGGGAGCTGGCAGCGGTGACGCCTGTGCGGCGCAGTTGAGGTGTCGCCTCGTTGCCCTTTGACTTTTTGATGCTTGGTTCATCAAATGCGCATGTGTCAGTCAAAAAAGAGGAGGGTATCCTGTTAGCCGTATGACTTCGACTTTCGCTTGGCTCGATCATTCGGAAGAGCATCGCCGGCAAATTCTGGACGTGCTCGACTTATTTCGCGAAAGGAGCACTGTGGATGAACTTGGGCTTGGCACCATCCGCGATGCATTCGCGGACATGTTCTTTCCCGGGACGAGCGCACCTCAGACGAGGCTCGATATTTCCTGTTCATCCCGTGGATTTATCTCCGCCTGGAGCGGCAACGAATTCCATCGGCTGAGATAGCGCGGAGGGCCCGACGTCAGGAACTAGAGCTCATCGAACGGTTGCTTGCCTCTGGAGAGAGTGACGGCGTTATCGGTCGACTTGCGCGGGCGACGCTACAACGTTTGCCGAGCAACATCTACTGGAGCGGGCTCAGGAGATTGGGTATTTGCCTGTTCGGAGGATCTCAAGAAACGTATCATCAGTCGCTGGATCGATTCTACCGTATTTCGAGAAATGCAGTCCGCGATGATGATGGCGAAGTTGTCGCGCGCTTTGGAGCGAACTGGCATTCTTCGCTGCCGGAGCCACCGGAGGAATTTCCTCAAGATCCGAAGCTCGCCCCTACGAAAGACGAGGCTCTCTATCTCCGCGAACGAATCGTGCACCGAGCGCCTGGGACACTGTTCGAGCATCTGGTCACTAAAACGCGGGCTCATGAGGGAGAATCGGTTGGGTTCCCTTGGCTGCACCCTCGGTTTGCGGAGTTCTCCGAGCCAGTGCGAGATCAGCTGCAGCATGCCAGAAACTTTTCAGAGATCATGTACGGTGCGATTCTTCTGTACAATTTGTGTCTTGCGGAGCTGACAAGAAATTCCTCCCGGCAGGAGGAATATCGTACCGAGCTTAAGCGCTGGTCGGGTGAAATCGACCAGCGCATGAGTGCGTATGAGGCATGGAACAGAACCGCTTTCTGGAAGATTGTCTCCGCAGAGGGCGCTCGGATTTCGCTGCCTACGAGGAGTTTTGTTGAACATTGGTGGAATCTCGTCCTGCTTGTAAAACGAGGCGGTGGTGAGATCACTGATGACAGGACTGCGCGCAATCTGATCGCAGTTCGCGAACGTCAGCTTAAAGGCCCGCAAGCCCGTGTCGACAATCTTCGCGCGCGAGAGCTGTGGGGAGGCGCTGCGGGAACAGACCGACTGGCTTACCGCTGGCCTAATGCCCAGCGCATTTCGCGAGATATCCTTGTGGGCGCGGAGATGTCCAATGCTTGAGCCGCATACTCGGAAACTCCTTTTCGACGTGCTTCGGCCACCGGAGGACCACACGCTCGATTACGCGATTGCCACGACGTACACCCTCGATCTGCTCGCCTTGTTGACGGCACCGATCGCGTTCACGTTGTTTGAGGCTGACGATCCCAAAAAGCTTCTGAACACGAATTCGCTCACGCTTCTCGAAAGCCTGAGACGATATGCCGACCGAATGGCAATCTTTCATCACGGCGGCTACATCACGGTGCCGCCCGCGCAGTTCCCGCAATTCGAGTACCTGGAGGACATCGTTGTGCAGTGCAAGCCTCCAGTCGAAACTGCGGTTTTCCATCCAAAGATTTGGTTGCTCCGTTTCGCCGGACCCGACCAGAGGGTCACGTATCGCTTTGCCTGTTTGAGCCGAAACCTGACCTTTGACAGGTGCTAGGATACGGTCTTGACCCTTGAGGGTCAGCTGCTGGATCGCCAGAAGGCGATTGCGCGAAATCATCCGTTGGGAGACTTTGTCGCCGAGCTGCCGTCATTTGCTGCGAAGGTGAGTTCGACGATGATGTTGCGGATCGATCAGATGCAGACAGAAGTCCGTCGGGTGGACTTCCAGCTACCCGAAGAAATCGATGAGTTTGCATTTTACCCGCTCGGGCTGTCAACGCAGCGCCGCCGTGTGCCGTTTGAGGGGATGGGTGACCGAATGGTCGTAATTTCACCATTCGTCACAGACGACGGACTGAAGCGATTGGTGCTGGATCGCAAGGAATGCGTTCTCATCTCGCGATCCGAAAGTCTTCAGCAGCTGACCGGCGAGTTGGCCGAAGTCGGGCAGATGTTCAGTTTAAACGAACAAGCCGAGACACCGGAGGCGGCGGAAGATGACATTCCGCTCAGCCGCGGACTCCACGCGAAATGCTATGTTATCGACAATGGTTGGAAGGCCTCCATCTGGACAGGATCCGCGAACGCGACCGAACAAGCGTTCAACGGCAATGTTGAATTCCTCGTGGAACTGATTGGTCCCAAAAGCAAGTTCGGCGTTGATGCGCTCCTTCGAAAGGAAGCTGGCAAGACTGGGTTTGCTGATCTGCTTGTTCCGTTCAGTAAAGCCGCAGATTTGACGGTCGATGCCATCGACGAGGAACTCGCGAAGCAAATCGACGGCGTAAGGCGCGCTCTAGCGGAACTAAGTTTGCGTGCCGTGGTCACCCCAACAATGGGCTCAGACCTGTTTGATCTCACGCTAGCGCCAAGTGTGACTGATCATCGGATTCCGGGTGGGGCAATCATATCATGTTGGCCGATCACACTAGGAAAGCAGGCGGTACGGCCAGTGATCAACGATTTTGCGCCTATAGTCTTTGAAGGTGTATCGCTAGAGGCGCTCACTAGCTTTTTCGCGTTTGAGGTTGTGGCGGCAATCGGCGCAAAGAGTCGCCCCGAGACATTTGTTCTCAATACAACGCTTAAGGGAGCTCCCAGCAATCGTCGGGAACGGCTCCTGCGCTCCCTCATTGGGGATCGCCAGAGATTCATCCAACTACTGATGTGTCTCCTCGCTGACGAAGGATTTGAGTTGGCCGATGTAATGGCAACGATTGACCGTAACAATGTGGGATCTGCTAGCGCCGAAACTGCGTCGACCGCGCTGTTCGAGTCGCTGATTCGCAGTCTGGATCGAAGTCCTGAGCGACTCGATCATATCGCAAGTTTGGTCGCAGACTTGCGCAAACAGGGAAATCCAAATGATGTCTTCCCACCGGGGTTTGAACAGTTGTGGGAACCAATCTGGCTGGCGCGACAGGAAATGATCAGGAGTTAGAATGCCGCGTGAATTAGCCCGACCTGACCTAACCAAGCAACTGCTCCGGTTGCGGGACTTCCAAAGGGACACGGTCGAATACGTGTTTCAGAGGATGTATGGCGAGCAGCCGGCGTCTCGGTTTCTTGTAGCTGACGAGGTTGGGCTTGGAAAGACTTTTGTCGCTCGCGGTCTGATCGCCAAGGTCGTGGACCATCTGTGGGAGACCGTTAAGCGCATCGACATCATATACATTTGCTCGAATTCCAGTATCGCTCGACAGAACATAAGTCGGCTAAACATCACCGAAACGAACGATGTAGCGTTACCGTCTCGGATTACGCTGCTGCCGACTGTTGTCCACAATCTTGAGCAAAACAAGCTCAATCTCATTTCTTTGACACCGCAGACATCTCTTGACCTGCGCTCCAATCTTGGCCTGGCAGAAGAGCGTGCGCTTTTATATCGATTGCTACCGGCGGAGTGGAAGTTTGCTTCAACGGCCGCAATGAATGCGCTTCAAGGCTTGGTCGAGCGGGACCGGTTTCGTGAGCGGGTCAATGCCTTTAATGATGACAGAATCGATAGCGGTCTGCGGGAAAAATACCTGGAGCGTTTGCGCAGTAACAGCGACCTGGCCGAGGAATTTAGAGCGTTATGCGATCGATTCGCGGTTTCTCGGCAAAACATCCCTGATGAAGATCGCGAGTTGCAACGAAAAGTAATCGGCAAGCTCCGAACGGACCTTGCGCGCAGTTGCCTCCAAGCTCTCCAGCCGGACTTAATCATTCTCGACGAATTCCAGCGGTTTAAGAGTCTTTTGGACGGGACCGACTCTGCAGCGGAACTAGCGAGCGATCTGTTTAGGTTCAAAGGCGCTCGGGTTCTGTTGATGTCTGCGACTCCCTACAAAATGTTTACTACTGCGGACGAGGCAAATGGCGAGGATCACTATCGTGACTTTCTTCAGACAGTTCGGTTTCTACACAACGATGATGCGGCTTTTACGAAATTTAGCTTGCTTTTATCGGAGTATGGAGACGAATTATTAAGGCTGTCCGGGGGAGATACCGATACGTTGCGAACTCGGAAAACTGCCATCCAGGAAGCGTTGCGGCACGTAATGGTTCGAACGGAACGACTTGCTGTTACGGAGGACCGCAACGGAATGCTATTGGAGGTCGCGCCTAAGAATCTTCATCTGCGAAGTAATGATCTTAAGTCGTACGTTGGACTAGCGCGTGTCGCCAAGGCATTGGAACATCATGATATCGTCGAGTACTGGAAATCGGCGCCGTACGTTCTCAACTTTATGAACGAGTACAAGCTGAAGCGCGAATTTGAGGTTCACGCAGTCAAAACCGGTTCTGAAAACAAGCTCATTCAGACTCTTAGTGACTTTCCAGACCTGACGCTGTCCTGGGATGACATCGAACGGTATGCAGAACTCGATCCTGCGAATGCAAGAGTCCGGGCTTTGATGAACGATACGATTGAGGCCGGGATGTGGCGGCTTTTGTGGCTGCCGCCATCGCTGCCCTATTACGAACTAGATGGACCGTTCGAAGGGCACGATGCGATGGGTCTCACGAAGAGGCTCGTGTTTTCGTCGTGGCAGGTTGTTCCGAAAGTTGTTGCGTCATTGCTCTCTTACGAAGCCGAGCGGCGGATGTTCGGCAGCGTAGTGGGAGGGGATGAACGTCCAAACAGCCAGGAAGCCCGAGAGAAGAGGCGACCGTTGCTTCGGTTCGCTCGAAGTGATGGTCGTCTGACGGGTTTGGCGTTGTTAGCGCTTCTTTATCCTGCCGTGGCTCTGGCTGAAGTCGGTGATCCACTGTCATACCTGGAGGGCAGCGACGGTACGCAGCGCGTTACTTCCAAGGAGGTTTTGGAGGCAGTTACAGAAAAGATCTCCAAACTTTTAGGCTCCTTACCTGAATTTAGCCAAACAGGTCCACTGGATGAACGCTGGTACTGGGCGGCTCCGATTCTTCTTGATTTGCAGTTCCACACGGAATCAACGCGTAACTGGTTTGGACAAGCGCACCTCGCGAGGATCTGGAGCGGCGAACAGGACGAGCCCGAAGCAGCGGTGGGGAATGAGGAGAATGACCAGGGCGACGATGGCAGCGAGGCCTGGCGGGATCACGTCGCCGAAGCGCAAAGGCTAGTGGCAGGGCGTATCAGTTTAGGACAACAGCCAGCTGACCTTCCCCGTGTCCTGGCGCTCATTGCTCTCGGCGGTCCAGGAACTGTGACATTGCGTGCATTGTCGCGCGTTTCGGGTGGCGCAAACGCGTTCAATCGCCTCCCCTTGAGAAACGAGGCCGCCGTCGTCGGATGGGCTTTCCGAACGCTCTTCAACCTGCCTGAGGTGACGGCGATGATCCGAGTGATTAATGCCGAAGAGCCATATTGGATGAGGGTGCTCGAATATTGCGTCAGTGGTTGTTTACAAAGTGTCCTCGATGAATTCGTGCATTTTCTTCTCGAGGCTGAAGGGGTGGCGTATCGGCCGGCAGGTGAGGCCGTCCGAAAAATTGTAGATCGAATACGCGGCGTGCTGCAGCTTAGGACGGCGATTCTTGCCCTTGACGCAATTAGGGCCGATCCCGAAGCCCAAAGGATTAATATCGGCCGCAAGAGAATGCGGGTCCGCTTTGCTGCGCGTTACGGCACAAACCAGAACGACGAGGGTGAGAGAGGCATGCGCCAGGACGACGTGCGCGCATCCTTCAACTCACCGTTTTGGCCATTCGTGCTTTGCTCGACGTCGGTTGGACAAGAGGGGCTCGACTTTCATCCGTACTGTCACGCGGTCGTGCATTGGAACTTGCCGAGCAACCCTGTGGACCTTGAACAGCGCGAAGGGCGCGTGCATCGCTACAAGGGACATGCGGTTAGAAAAAACGTCGCGCGGTTGCACAGTTTAAGCGCAAAGCTGGACAAGCACGATGACCCCTGGGCAGCGATGTTTCATGCAGCAGTGGCGGCCAGGGATACGACAGCGAACGATCTTGTTCCATTCTGGGTCTTTCAAGCCGAGAATGGCGCCAAGATCGAGAGGCACGTGCCCGCTCTGCCACTGAGCCGTGACACAAATCGAGCCGCCATGCTACGACGTGCTCTCACACTCTACCGGATGGCATTTGGCCAGGCTAGACAAGAAGACCTGATCGACTACCTGCAACAGCGGATTCCGAAGGAGGCGATTTCGGCGGTCGCGAGCGAGCTTCGGATTGACCTCTCGCCGCCAAAATCGCCGATGATCGACGCGTCGCGTGACGAAATTGAAGTCGTTGAATGGCGCACTGAAGAGGTTTCGAATGAAGATGGATGGATGCGTCCCGAAGGGTTTACGAACTACGTTCTGAGCTTGGAGGCCGCAGTCGATTTGCTGAACGAATATGCTGTGCGGTCAAGCGCCATTAACCCGAGCGTTACTGCAGAACGGTATCGCGATCTGCTCGACGCGCTGTCGCGCTGTCGTGGTCGTTCTGGTGGGGTTTAAACCGAGGAGAGTATATGACGATTATGTTTAATGACGTCGAACGCTTAATTTTGGAACGGTGGACTGAGGTGGTGGGCCTCATTGACGCTCATGAAACGTTGCAAGATCGGCTGGAAGAGCAGATTCAGAGTGTTGCGGATCGTGTGGGCCGATGGGCGAGGCCACAAGGCTTTGAAGTGGACAGCTCGCCACGCGATGGGGAGATCAATGCATGGAAGCCAGCCTGGGCGGATCGACGCAAAGATCCAAAGGTATTTCTGACGATCGGCGGCTTTTATCCCATTGGGTTCAGAAAAGTGGAGGACTCTCATCCGTACATGTGGGTGTACACGTTGAATCTAGAGCAATACAAGCTGAAGGAACAGCAGCGAACTGCATTCGCTCACGCCTTGCGCACTGCACTGGGCGGGCGAGCCAGAGAGTGGGAGGCGCATGACGTGGACGATCTTGAGGGTCCACTCGGCAGATATCTCGTTGAATACGACAATACATTCCGTGTCAAACTGTTGCTTGATCCTGATGCTCTTTTCGAATTTTGTACGAAACTGTTTGAGAGTCTCTTTGCCCTTGCGGATACGATCGATGCAGAACTCCAGCGCCTAGGAAAATAAAGGATGTGAGCAACCTCAACGATGGAAGGTGCCTTGCCGCGGGTCCACCATTAGCAGGCAGTCAAGAGGCACAGACGTTCCTGCGAGAATTTTTCTTATTCCCTTTTTTTAACCCTCGCGGACTTCGTGATTCCCTGATTAACGCGCCCCTGTTTTCAATCTATCGGTGTCGGATCCCGTAGGTCCGCACCAGTCTCAGCCCAAGGCTGATCAGCCTTTGGCTGAACCGTCATCAAGATCAAGGCAATGGGAGAAATCTAACAAGTAGAGTTCTTCCCGCCCCTGGCAAGATTTCTTGCCCCAGAAAACTGTCGGTACCACGCCGCCGAAACTGCCGTGCACACAGGGTCGG
>Ga0105092_10000894_pt1 | contig 15798 bp, 9 predicted proteins | sample PPLLak2March2015_FD_87021 | JGI IMG/M metagenome (GOLD analysis project Ga0105092, IMG submission 87021) | Freshwater sediment microbial communities from Prairie Pothole Lake near Jamestown, North Dakota, USA - PPLs Lake P7 Core (1) Depth... | ecosystem: Environmental > Aquatic > Freshwater >... | reverse complement strand
TAGGAAGATGATTGTTATCTTTTTCATTGGAGCATAGTTTATGGTAAAACAACCTGATTATCCGCCTTCTTATGAAGACATACTACCTTAACAATGAAGTTAAATTTTTGTTAAAGGGTTGCCTGTTAATAGTGTGGGAATATCACAGGTGGAGCCTGATGATCAGTCTGCCATGACAACATATTCACCGGCTGCTATTTCAAATTCGCCGCCGGTTATTTTTACATCAATGATCTTGTTTGTAATCAGATCTCGCACACTGCACCTTGTTTTTAGATATCAGGCAATTTCATGGTGGATGTAATGGCATTTTGTGATGAACTAATGATAAAATTGCCTAAATTAGGATATCAAATATCTTAATGCTTTCTACATAAACCGGCGCTGACCAATATGCCATATTTCATCACTAAAAGTCTTTAGTCATGAACCGTTTAAAAACTTATTGTAAGCTGGGCGGATTAACCTTGGTTATCCTCCTTCCCTCATTACTTTACGCTCAGCCCGAAGTAATGGCCTGGGGGAATATAACCGGCATTCGGGTGGAAGGACAATTAATGGAATTTGAATCAAGTTTGCGGGTTGTGGAAAAAGGCTGGATGCATTATTCTGCCACGGGCAAAGAAAAACAGCAGCCGAAATATTATCGTGACGGATTAAAACAAACCATTCATACCGGCTTGAGTGGATTCAGGCTCTCGGAAATTGTGGAGGAATCGGGAAAAGGACTTGCAACAGTGTACTTAAAAGCAACAGCTGTCACTGACACGGTAATCGAGGGGGTTTTCTTCTGTATTGAATTGCCCGCGAAGTATTATTCAACTGCCGATCTAAGGTTTATCAAGGGATCCGGCAGATCGGGGGTAAATCTTTCCGATATCTCCCCGGATAAAACAGTGAATCCCCTTAAAGTAAAAGCAAGTGGGTTGGTAATTACATCACAGTTCAGACAGCTTGAAATAGGCTTTGATATGAAGATGCCAGTCATTGTCAGAAAAGAGGCGGGTAATTCCGGAGTACAGGTATATATAGGTCTGATGAGTTCAGAGATCAAAAAAGGGCAGGAAGTGCAAAGATCCATTACAATAAAGGCTACAGGAGAAATTGACAGATCACAGGCGGAAATCGCTCTGGATGCCTTTCAGCCCGGGAGAAAATTCGAAGGCCTGGGCGGAAATTTCAGGCTTCAGAATCCCAAAACCGATCCGCCGGTAATCAGTTATTGCCTTGACAATTTACGCGTTGCCTGGGGCAGGGTTGAAATGCCATGGAATTTCTGGCATCCCGATGAAGATAGCAGTCCAATTGAAGCAGCCCTTTCAAAACAGCCGGATCCACGTGTTCGTTCAGCCATGGAAATGGCCAGGCGATTGGATAGCATCGGCATGCCCATCATTCTAAGTGCCTGGTCGGCACCCAACTGGGCCATTATTGGGGATCCCCGTGATGCTTATCGCTACCGTTCGAAAGGGATTTACGGCTATCAGCTGAAAGCGGAAAAAATGGACAAGATCTACCAATCCATTGGCGATTATCTTGTTTATCTTAAACAACACTATGGTGTTGAGGTGGCAGCTTTTTCTTTCAATGAATCGGACCTTGGCATCAATGTCAGGCATACCGGAAAGGAACACGCTGAATTTATCAAAGGGCTTGGCGCACATCTTGCTGCAAGGGGTCTGTCAACAAAGCTGCTGTTAGGCGATAATTCCGATGCCACGACATTTGACTTCATTATTCCGGCCATGGATGACCCCGAAACACATAAGTATATTTCTGCCATTTCATTTCATTCGTGGAGAGGCTGTACGGATGATATATTGAACAAATGGGCGGGTGCCGCCATACAAATGAATCTGCCTCTGATAGTAGCTGAAGGTAGCACGGATGCGGCTGCCTGGAATTACCCCGAAATCTTTTCGGAAGCAACATTCGCTATATACGAAATTAACCTGTATATAAGACTGTGTGCGATTTGTCATCCTGTCTCCATTTTGCAATGGCAACTCACGGCCGACTATTCACTATTGACCGGTAACGGTATCTTTGGTACAGGCGGTCCATTGAAACCTACACAACGGTTCTGGAACCTGAAACAACTGGCTTCAACCCCTGCTGGTTCATTTTCCATCCCTGCCTTCTGCAACAAGGAAGATATTAACTGTGCAGCCTTCGGGAACATATCCCGAGGAGAATATGCCGTCCATATCGTCAACAACGGTGCTGAAAGGGAGGTTGCCATGACGGGGATCCCTCCTGCAGTCAAATCTTTTATAATCTATATTACTGACTCTTCGCGTGGCATGGAAAAGGCCGGTGAGGTGCAGGTTCTGAATGGAAAAGCCGGATTCAGACTTGCAGCGGCCGGATTTACCACACTCATAAGTCAATGAGAATGCCAGGGAATGGCTCACGCATATTGTTTCCGGCGAGAGGTTGAATTATCAAACATGTGAATCTGCCTCAGGTTATCAAATAGCACTATTCTGTTATTTACCTGAATATTAAAACAATGAAGAAAATAATACAGGTTATCCGTATTCTGTTCAGCAAACCACATGCTACTTTTTATGCGGCCGGAATAGCTTCTACAATATGGTTCCTGATCCGCGTACTACCTAAGCCTACACGTGCATCCTACCCTTGTATGCGTGCGGCAGCTCCCGTCATGTCCGGATTTGTGATCTACATGGTTGGTCTTTGGGGTGCTGCATTTGCGCTGAAGCGGGCGAGGATAAGTTTTGCTTTTAGCAGGTACTCCCATGGATTCATTTTCCTTATTTTGCTCACAGTATTTCTGGTAATCACTACTACAGGTGATATAAAACCGTCATTGGCTTCAACATTATTGATCACTGACCCGCCCGATGGTCCCAACCAACCTATGGGCATAGCACAGGGCGTTATGCCGGGCAGGGTTACCTGGGCTTTTGACAGAGCATCCACTGATTCATTATGCACCAATGGTCCCGGCGATCGCTATTTTATTCCTGGCAATTATGATCAGTCAGTCATTGACAGTATGATCCGAAAATCAGTATTGGGTCTTACCGGAGCCTCAGAAATAAGAGATGCCTGGGACAGTATTTTTACTTACCACAATGTCAGGAAATCAAACCAAAGAAAAAGTTATAGCCCGGGAGAAACGGTCTTTATTAAAATTAACCAGGGTACGGCCAGCTGGCTTTTTATGAATGGAACTGCCTACGAAGCCCCCGATATACTTCCCCAGGAAGACTGGAAGAATGCCTACGCCGGTGCCTGCGAGGCCTCTCCACCGGTTGCACTGGCCATTCTCAGGCAGCTGGTCAATGATTGTGGCATTGCACAACAGGAAATTCTGATTGGTGATCCGATATCACATATTTACAGGCACAACTATGATGCCTGGCACGAAGAATTTCCGGATATTAAGTATATTGACCAGTCCGGGGATTTTGGAAGAACGATTATCCATCATGGTGACGCGGCTTCAATCAGTTATTCCGATATGGGCTCGATCATGCCGGATGCGGTAGCAGATAGACTTTATAAAGAGATGGCGGAAGCGTCCTATATGATCAATATTGGCAATCTTAAACCACATCTTCGTGCCGGCGTTACCCTGTGCGCCAAAAACCATTTTGGCTCTCACACCCGCAGCAGTGCCGAACACCTGCATCCTTCACTGGTTTGTCCTGTCGCAAACGGAGACCCCACAAATGCGGGATATAAAAAATACAGGGTTCAGACAGACATAATGGGAAATATGTCCCTTGGCAGGAACACGATGTTGTTTGTAGTTGACGGATTGTGGGGCGGAGGTCCCGAAGAAACAAAGGCCCCCAGGAAATGGAATATGCCACCTTTCAACAATGACTGGACATCCTCTGTTTTTATGTCGCTTGACCAGGTCGCATTGGAGTCGGTGTGCTTCGATTTCATCCGTACGGAATACAATGGCGTGTATCAGCCTGAAGCTAATCCTAACTGGAGCGGGGTGGATGATTACCTCCACCAGGCTGCCGACAGGCTGAATTGGCCGGATGGAATTACCTATGATCCCGAACAGGATGGCATTGAAATGCCGAGTCTGGGTACACATGAACACTGGCAGAATGCTTCCACCATGGCATATAGCAGGAACCTCCGGATTGGCGACGGCATTGAATTGTACCGGGTTCCCGCTTTCAGTACCCAGATTCCCGCTATGATTCCGGATCCAGCTGCTGCAACACGGTTCCATATCACAAACTATCCCAATCCTTTTGCCGGCAGCACCGAAATCAGATATACCCTTACACATTTCTCCCGTGTTAAAATTTCCATATATGATATGAACGGAAGGCTAATCCAATGTCTTACCGATGGATTTGAAACTGCAGGTGAAAAGCATCATCGCTGGCATGCTGAAAATGTAGCTCCCGGTTTTTATGTGGGCTATGTCGAAATCTCCGGTCAACAAGGCCGGTACGTGGAAACAATAAAAATGCAACTAAGAAATAGCCATTGATTATGATAAAGAAACTGAAATTCCCGACTCTGACAATATGCCTTTGTATACTTTTGCTGCCTTCCTGCAACCAGGATGAAGAAATCAAAACTTCAATCGACGGAACAATAGTCAGATCGATCTATATTGAACCGAATGGCATGAAGTGGTTTTCAACTGACAAAGGGGTTTCCTCCTTTGATGGAAAAACATGGACCAATTTTGATGAAAATGACGGTCTGCCTGCTGCCGGGTATAATGACATGTCGCATGCAGCCTCTGCGGACGGTTTAAATCTATGGCTTGCGTCTACGGGTGGAGTGGTGATGGGCCATTGGGAAGCAAATACCCTGACCGTTGAAACCACTTTTACCACAGGCAATTCGGAACTTCTGAATGATACAGTGCTGGCGATTGCCCTTGACAAGTCCGGATACTTGTGGATGGGTACAAAAAGTGGCCTTAATGGTCTTAAAAATAATACGGAATGGATTTTACCTACAAAACAGGTGTTTACTTTACCGATCAGCGGAATTGGATCCTTTGATGACGGATGGAATTATTTTGCAACCCTCGGAGGCGGTGTGGCCAGGAACAAAACCACCGTAGATGGCGTCAGCACGGCCTCTACGTATGAAATGCCATGGGCCGGTTTGCCCTCCGACATAGTGAATACTTTATATATAGATCCGTCTACAGGGAACCAATGGTTTGGAACACCTGCCGGGGCAGCTTATCATTCAGGAACCGAAACCAAGAAAAACTGGACAGTTTATACTACACTTGACGGACTGGTCAATAATGAAATACTCTTCATAACAGCGGATGCTGATGACAACATCTGGTTTGGAACAAAAGGCGGGGTTTCAAAATTCAACCAATCCACCTTTACTTCGTATACGGAAGCCGACGGACTTGCAGGAAACACGGTCTATGCCATTGCTTTTGACCTGGATGGTTCCGTCTGGTTTGGAACGGATAAGGGAGTTTCACATTACGCCTACGGAAGCTGGACTACCTATCGCAAGTAATGCATTTGAGAGATGTTACTCAATTAACGAATTCTATTATGAAAAAAATATTGGATTTTTTTACAAACTGGTTGTTTATCTGCCATCCTGATTCCGGAAAGATCACCTCCTTCCGCAAGCCGAAATTATTCACGGTTATACCTTTTATTATAATAGGTCTGGCTTCCTTAATCTGGTTATTGATTCGCGTGCTTCCAAAGCCAAGCCGGGTAACCTATCCCTGTATGAAGGTTGCCATGCCACTGGCATTTTCATTTCTTGCATACCTTGCATCCATGAGTGCTGCCGTGCTGCTATTCCGGAAAGCTATAGTCAATTTCAAGGCGCTTAAATATAAATATGCCCTGCTTTTCCTGGTTATTGCAATGGTAGCCGGCACAGGTACCCTGATATATGAGTCGTTGCCATCCAGGGCGGCAGATGTGAGCAGCCATGCCGGAATATTTGAAGATCCTCTCGGACCAAATTCACCCATTGGAACACCAAAGGGTATTATTCCGGGAAGGGTTGTATGGGCTTATAACCCGGATGCCACAAATGAAAATTGTACAAATAGCAGTCACAGCGATTCCTACTGGCTTGAGAAAAACTGCGATCAGGCAGTTGTGGATATGATGTTCTCCGACGGTATAAAAGAATTAACCAGCAAAGCAACCCACGCAGAAGCATGGGATGCCATATTCAGATATTTCAACTTAAACCATGACAAAGGCGATGTCGGCTATTTATCTGATGAAACCCTGTTTATAAAAATAAACGCCGTCACTGCTTGGAGCGGTGCGGAACCGGACGGTGAAATGCCTGCTTCATTGGGTATTGAAGACGACACTTCCCCGCAGGCTATCCTGGCTTTGTTAAGACAGTTGGTGAATGAAGCCGGTATTCCGCAGGAGAATATTTATATAGGTGATCCAATTGCCGATATCTGGAATACATTATATGACAAGTTTTATGCTGAATTCCCGGGTATTAATTATGTTTCAAAAAGAACGATTACGGGAAGATTTAAACTGACACCAGCCGATAAACCGGGCATATATTATTCCGACAGGGGCCTGGTTATGGACGATCTTTCCGGTGCCAGTCATTATTTCTTTAAAGAAATGATGGATGCAGATTACATCCTCAATGTGCCAACCATGAAAGGTCACCGCTGGGGCGGAGTTTCTATGTTCGCAAAAAATCATTTCGGTTCGAATACAACGGATGGCTCATGGCAGCTTCATAAAGGATTGATGAAACCGGACAGTGATCCTTTGCGGACTGGTTATAAGCTGTACCGGGTCTTTGTTGATTTGATGGCAAGCAAATACCTGGGGGGAAAAACTTTGCTGTATTATATGGATGCCCTATGGTCAACTTCCTACGAACATCAGAAACCCCAGAAATTCAGAACAGATCCTTTTAATAATGACTGGAGTTCTTCCCTTTTGTTTTCATTGGACCCGGTTGCCATTGAATCCGTAGGGCTTGATATTCTGCAAAAAGAATTTACAGAAGAAGAAATTGACAACAACCGGGAAGCTCCCGATCGGTACACTTATGTGCAATGGGATGGGGTTGACGATTATCTTCACCAGGCTGCGAGCAGCGAATGGTGGCCCGATGACGTAACCTATGATCCGGACAGTTCAGGTTCACCCATTGGAAGCCTGGGCGTTCATGAACACTGGAACAACACAACCGACATGGAATACTCGAAAAACCTTGGTATCGGTGATGGCATTGAACTGGTCAAGTTGTTTCAGATTACTACCGGTATGAAAGAAAATAAAACAAATTTAACACTTGAAGCTTTCCCGAATCCGGTAATTACGACGGCCACAATACGCTTTTATCTGGATCAACGCACCCGGACCAGGGTGGATATCTTTTCCGTCGACGGAAAACTTATTCAAACATTAATCGATCACCAGCTCAATGCCGGTGATCAAAATATTGAATGGAATCCGGGAAATTTAACAGGAACCTTTTTTGTGAAACTGATCCTGTTTGAAGGTTCAATGCAAAGGGAATACAAAACCAGGTTGCAGGTAATTTAGGACAATCCTAAATACCCGGCCAATGCCACATATACACCGGCCGTCCATCCCATCATAGGTGCCGATGTATATTCGGCATTAGAAAGCTCACCTGTTTCAGCATCTGTTTTTTCAAAAAGCCTTCCGGTTTTTTTAAACAATCCAGTGTTCACTTTAATATATTTTTGTGCAATTCGTTGTGCTTCTTCCTTAAAACCATACCGGTCCAGACTCATAATCGTAATATAAACAAGCGGTGGCCATACTACAGGGTACGCCCATTGAAACGCCCTGCATCCCTCGCGCTCATTGGTTGTTGCTATACCAAAGTCCCGCTCAAACAAGGGAAGGTTTCTTACCATTTTTTCGGCTTGTACCATACTGGCAATTCCAAAAAACAGGGGCTGCAATCCTGACAAAGAGTATACATCTGATTGTTTGCCATGAACAAAATCATAATCAAAAAACCAGCCACGCTCCTCATTCCATAAATAGGAATTGATTAATTCTTTTCGCTTAATTGATCTGTCTAAGTATAGATCTTTGAAATGCCAACCATTTTTCCAGGCTGCCTGGTAAAGAAATTCTTCGTATCCAAACAGCAGGGCATTCAGGTCAACAGCAGCATGATCGAGACAACGGCCATCATACCGCTGGTTAAAGTCCCAGTTTTCCGCTTCAGCCATATAATGACCGCCCTTCACAGTTTTTTCCGTATCGGGAACGTTCGGGTTAAATTTCAGCCTGTCGATTAGCACCTGGTTATAGAAATCAATGCATCCCTTGTCATCATCATGATGTCCGAAATGATTGAGGCCTGTCTTACTGTATCTGGCAGTCATCCAGAATTGATATTCTTTTCTTAATCCTTCTGCACATGCCCTGGAAAAATCATCGCTTTTGTCACCAACCTTTTCAAAATAATCCCTGATCATGAGCTGCAGATAGGGTGATTGAGACCTGTTGTGAATTCCTACAAAATTGGGCATATACCCCTGTTCCCGGATAAGCCATAATATGTTCCTGATATTATTTTTAGCTTGCTCTTCTTTACCGTTTCTTAATAATCCCAGGTTGGTAAAATAGGTGTCCCAATAGAAGAAGATCGAAAATTCCCCTTCTCCCCTTATACTTGGCGTAGTATAAGGATAAGGCAGGTCCACCCCACCAAAGCCTTTACCAGGTTCATCCTTGGAGATAGACTTTTCCCAGTTGGCATTAATGTAATTTAAGACATCCTGGACATTTTTACTGCTTTGTGATTTTTCTTTTCCCTCCCCATAGGTCAGAATTGGAAAGGTTGATACTCCAGCCGCACCAATTGTCAGGTTTGAAATAAAATTTCTTCTTCTCATTGGGTATTAAGTATATTCGTCAAAAACTCAGTTCCCTACCGGAGAATAGGGTATTATAATATTTGCATTATAATCCTGAAGAGTTTTTGAATATATATATTCCATAAATCTGGAGAAACCTTCAAGCTTATTTATAACACTGTCAACATTAAACTCTTTTATTCTTATTGCATTATTTGGATATTTATAAGAAAGTAAATAGATGTATTTATCAAATTCAGAAAATGGAAAACCCATGATAACTGGCTCATTTAGATTGATTTTCCTTTCTTTATAAAGCCTTATCAAGTCTGTTTCCTGGGTAAAGTTTAGATTAGGGTTAATTCGTTGAATACTATCCTCAATTGAAATTGCTTTTGTATGTAGATTAATTGCATACATCTTTCCCATTGTAGGTTTGAATGAATTAGCAAGATAATAGCCTTCTGTATTAATTGCATCTTTATCATCACCCTTATTTAGTATTCTAAAATGCTGAGATCCGCCAAAAAATATGCATTTATAGTTAGCTACCTGATTTCCGAGAAAACGATCATCTGTAACGTTTCGAATCATAATCTTAAACCGTTCGGAATGATCATAAAAATTTTTCGTATCCAGTTTTATTGGAACAGATGATTTCAGATTTTCAAAAACACTTGCCATATATTCAGGCGTTTGAAAAGGATAGTCGCCTGTTAAATTAAGCTTTTTAGCTGTGTCTATATATCGCTGACACGAATCCAGATAAATAAAGATATTATCCTTATTTACAATCAGATTGGTTGCGGGAACAATCTTTTTAAAATATGAATTTAAAATATAATTGATTGAAAGCCCCAGATTTTGTTCCAGATCGGAACAACCAACTGATATGATTTTGTCCTTATGTAATTTGTTCCAATATCGTATTTCCCTGAAGGTGGGAATTCCTGCTTTATTAATTTTACTCAGAACCGTATCGCAGAATTCTTGAGCTTTGATATCATCCTCAATTTTTAAATAATAATTAATGTATCCCGTGTAAGAATAGGGCAATTCCAGGACTAAAGTCGGAAAATAATCAAATGAATTAACTGCGAATAAAATACGCCTGAAGATAAAGTTGTTAAGTTTAAGATGATGACTCTCTCCTATTGCGACAATATTATAATTACCCGCAATCGAATGTAACCATTCCATGTCGGATATGTTGCCGAATTCATCATTGATATCCGATATCCCGATTGTGTCAATATTGATATCTTTCTCATCAATTTTGCAGTTACCAAGCTGTTCCAGGTTAGGATACCGGAAAACAAATCTTTCAATTTCAGTAAAAGGATTGGTATACGCGTGGTTAACGTCTCTGAAATTAAGCAATGTATCCTGCTTATTAGAAAAATTCCATTGATTTTTTCTTAAAGTGAAATAATGGAGACCGAAAATCTGTTCACCTGACTGCCAGATAGAATACTGAAATAAATTGACCTTTTTAAAATTTTTGGCACATTCAAGGTTCTGTGGAACATAAAGAAAAACAGAGTGCTTAAAATTCTCAGGATTATACCATAAGGCTGTCAAAATAAGGTTACTGCCTCGGTATGTTTTTTCAGCAACAATGCTATCATCGGTTATTATAATCGGAAAATCTTTTGCCTTTTTTAAAAAGCTTGCGGTCCATAAATTACCCTTTATAGTGCCGAAAGTGTATATATTAATATTGGATAAATCTTCGTTTAGTGCCTGTTTATCCATGATCACCCTTGAAATTTGGTTTGGTACAGTAGGGAGATAATTAATAAATGAATTCTTATAAAATCTGTTAACCTCATTTTGTAATGCCGAATCAGATTCGTTTGAAGGCAAAATACACACATAATCGGTTGTTGGAACGAATTGAGCTATCTGCGTTTCAATAGGGAAATATTGAATGTATTGCTCTTGGGTAAGTGTTTTGGAACTTTCTTGTACGTCCTGAGAATTCAAATTGAAAGCGATTAGAAAACACATTATAAGGAATAATGGAGTCTTCATTCTTATGATGTTAATTTTAATGAGAGATTGTTTTACAAAGCAGGAAGGATGGATTGTTAAGTTGTGCTTAGTTAAATGTAAAGATATTTTTACACATAGCGATGTCAACCCGACTTTAATTTTTATGTGTTATCCCGGAAAAAAGCTGTCAGATTTTTTTAAACCTGAAATCGCATTTCGTTGCTCCCAGGGCTATGGTTCCGGTCCTGATCAGCTGCAGCCCGGCCAATCCTGATGTGACCTCATCTACCTCGCAAAGAATAGAGGAATATTTCTGAAAACTATAGTTTGAGAAAAGCTTGCAGATTCCGCAGTCCAGAATATCAATGCCATAACCCAATCCATATGTTTCGGCTTTGTCAGTTATAATATTTGCGATAAATCCATCAGGGTGGGAATTTTTATTCACTCTTTCATTGAAAGATTTAATGAGGGTATTTGCCAGCCAGGTATTTGTCAGTTTAGCCGGAAGTTTTTTTAATAACCGGTGAATATTATTTTTAGGCCTGACGTATTCGGTTACTATTTCAAGGCAAAGTTGACGGATCGTTTCATAAGATTCATTCCGAGCATCCAGGGTTTTTATAAGGGCCAGGAAATAAGCGCAAAAATCTGTCAACCAATAAAAAGTCAAATGCACCTTCTTTTGGTTCCAGTAATTCCCAATATACAGGAACAAGCAGGGTATTCAGGTTCAACCGGGTGAGTTTAGGCCATATATCTGACATATATTTCAGATCGGAAGCGCTTGAATTTCCCAGCTCACCTCCTAAAATCAGGAACGGTTTATCATGAACCATAAGCTGGGTTGCATTTCCTTTTTTTATTAGGTGTGGCAGCAACTGTGCCCGGGCAGAAACCGATATGGCCAGCAGGGTAAGTATGATTCCTATTTTATTCATTTAGTTGATAGTTGATAGTTGTTAGTTGATAGTTGTTAGGCTGTAGGCTTTTAGGCTGTAGGCTGTAGGCTGTAGGCTGTAGGCTGTAGGCTTTTAGGAACTGCAAAACTGCAAAACTGTTTTGACTGCACGACTGCATGACTGCATGACTTTTTCTATAGGCACATTAGCACATTCAAACTTTTATCTTTTAGTTTTTCATTTTTCATTGTTCATTGTTCATTGCCCAAGATCTTTTACCACCATCTGAATTGTAGTCTTGGTTCGCTGCGAAAGCAGCAAATCCTTGTTGACGAGCACACGGGCAATGGTGGCATCATCAAAGTAACGGATCGTGATCAGTTCCAGTCCGGTAGTAAAGCTTACCCGGAACTCCTTTTCCAACTCTGCAATAACACCGGGTATCCTGCTTTTATCATTGTTCACGCAAACATCAAAGCTGACAGCCGAATTCTGCATGAGGTTTACCTTCAAGCCGTACATGGCAAAACACCGGAAAATTTTCTCCAGGTTGTCTTCAGCAACGAATGAAAAATCCATGGGATGCACATGGATCAGCACCTGGTCAATTTTGAAAATAAATGAAGGGATAAGCTTCTCATAATCATTTTCTCCGATCACAGTTCCGGGATCCGCAGGGTGAAGGAACGATTTGACATACAGTAGTATTCCCTTGTTTTTCAGCGGCTGGATGGTTTTTGGATGAATGACGCTGGCCCCGTAATAGGCCAGTTCAATGGCATCCACATAGGAAATTTTTTCAAGCCTGATGGTCTCGTCAAACCATTTCGGATCAGCATTCAGCACCCCGGGAACATCCTTCCATACAGTGACCGAGTCCGCTGACAAAGCATGGGCAACGATGGCTGCAGTATAATCTGATCCTTCTCTTCCCAGTGTGGTCGTCAGATTATTCACGGTGGACCCGATAAACCCCTGGGTGATATATAACTGGGTATGCCTGAAATTAAACCGTTCACTGATCCGCTGCGATGTCATGCCCCAGTCAACCCTGGCCTCCCGGAATGTTCCGTCCGTTTTCAGGAATTGCCTGGCATCTTTCCATTCATTGGGTGTGCCTGCGCTATTCAGGTAGTTGCTGACAATAATTGTGGAAATGATCTCACCCCACGAAACCAGCTGATCATATTCTTCATTGTAAGTGCCTTTTGGCGCTTCATCCATTCTTTTCTCCAGTCCTCCAAAAATATGATTCAGTTCTCCGAACAGCGCATGTTCGCTATCCCGGATCAGCTCAAGGGCAATTTGCAGATGATAGTCCCGAATCGATTGCAGTTCAGCCAGGGCCAGTTTTTTGTCTCCGCTTATAAAGGCATGCAATACCCGTTCGAGTGCATTCGTGGTTTTGCCCATGGCGGAAATCACAACGACCAGGTTGTCAGGATATTTTTTCAGGATGGAAGCGATGTTCCTTACAGATTCAGCATCTTTAACGGAGGCACCTCCAAATTTGAAGACTTTCATGGATTTACATTTTAGTTCAAAAATAATCTTTTCAAAATATATTAATCCCTAATTTTGTGCCTTCAATTATCCAACTCATCTGTGGCTTTAGCTGAACTCATTCAACATTACAGGCAACATCCCTCATACAGCGATCTGGCCTCCCTTCTGAACTCCAACAACAACCGGAAAATTCTTTGCTCCGGTCTGACCGGATCGTCAAAGAGCCTGCTGGCAGCTGCCATAATACCAAGGATTGCCGGGATTCACCTCATCATGCTGCCGGATCGGGAAGACTCAGCCTACTTTTATAATGATCTTGTCAATATGCTGGGAAGCGACCATGTATTGTTCTTTCCTTCCTCCTTCAAGCGGTCCGTTCATTATAACCAGCTTGACAATGGCAATATCATTCTTCGCACGAATGTAATAAACCGGCTGGGAACTTTTAACCAAAATGCTGGTGACGATTACCTGGCGCTGGTTACCTATCCCGAAGGCCTTTCTGAAAAAGTGATCACGCATAAAAAGCTGAAGAAGAATACATTACAGCTGATTAAGGGAGAAAAGATCCCGGTTTCATTTGTTGCAGAGATCATGGAGGAATACCGATTTAACCAAGTTGACTTTGTATATAAACCTAACCAGTATTCGATCCGCGAAAACATATTTGATATATTTTCCTTCTCCAGTCCCGATCCATACCAAATCGATTTTTTCGGAAACGAAATGGAAACCATCCACACATTTGATATAAAAACACAGCTCTCAAAAGATTTTCTTGAAAAAATAAACATTCTTCCCAACATCCAGGAGCTCACGCTCGAAGATGTGAGCGAACCACTGACCGATTATCTTGATTCGTCAGCCATTCTGTGGATCCAGGATATCCGGTATTCGACCGATAAGCTGAATGATATTTTTGATGCCATCTCACACAGGGCAGAAAAAGGCGAAGAAATCGTTCCCCTATCAGGTGGACAACTGACAACAGGCCGATACCTGCTGGGAAAAATTCCTGATTTCAGGCTGATCGAATTCGGAGGCCGCAGTTTTTATCCCGGCAGTATCATAGTGGCATTCGATACGACGCCACAACCTGCATTTAATAAAAATTTCAATCTTCTGGCCGAGGATCTTCTCGCACTCACATCGGGCGGTTATAAAAATTATATCATCAGCGACAATGAAAAACAGATCGAGCGGCTTACCTCCATTTTTCACGATATCAATCACAATATCCGGTTTACGCCACTTTTGAAAACGCTTCATGAAGGATTCATCGACCGGGTTCTGCAGATCAGTTGTTATACCGACCACCAGATTTTTGAACGATTCCACAAATATACCCTGCAGAATTATTTTTCCAACCGGGGTGCCATAACGCTCAAAGAATTAAAGGGACTGCAGCCGGGAGACTACGTGGTGCATATCGACCACGGGATCGCCAAATTTGGCGGATTGGAGAAAATTGACATCAATGGCAAGATGCAGGAATCAGCCCGGCTTGTATACCAGGATAATGATATTTTGTATGTCAGCATCCATGCCTTACACCGTATTTCGAAATACAAAGGCAAGGAAAATGAACCGCCCCGGCTCTATAAACTGGGAACCGGTGCATGGCAAAAACTGAAACAAAACACCCGGAAAAAAATCAAGGATATTGCCCGCGAACTGATCGATCTGTATGCCAGGCGAAAAATGCAGAAAGGATTTGCGTATTCTCCCGATACCTATATGCAGACTGAACTGGAAGCTTCCTTCATATATGAGGATACACCCGACCAGGTTAAAACCACCCGGGCCATTAAGGAGGATATGGAATCGGAAAATCCGATGGACAGGCTTGTTTGCGGGGACGTGGGATTTGGAAAAACGGAAGTTGCCGTGCGTGCAGCTTTTAAGGCGGTGGCCGACAACAAGCAGGTGGCCATCCTGGTACCAACCACCATCCTTGCCCTTCAGCATTACCATACATTTCGTGACCGGTTAAAAGATTTTCCATGCAATGTGGAATACATTAACCGGTTTAAGAAAGGAAGCCAGCAAACCGATATCATCAAAAGGCTTTCTGATGGAAAAATTGATATCATCATTGGTACCCATCGCCTGCTTGGTTCGGATTTAAAATTCAAAGACCTTGGATTGCTTGTGGTGGATGAGGAGCAGAAATTCGGTGTATCTGCCAAAGAAAAGCTGAAAAACCTAAAACTGAATGTGGACACACTGACACTGACGGCAACCCCCATTCCGAGAACGCTGCAATTTTCACTCATGGGTGCGCGTGACCTTTCAGTTATTAATACACCCCCTCCCAACCGGCATCCGATTGTCACCGAACTGCACACCTTTAACGATGACATTGTACGTGAAGGCATTGATTATGAAGTATCACGCGGGGGACAGGTATTCTTCATCAATAACCGGGTGCAGAACATCAACGAGGTGGAAATGCTGATCAGGAAGTTATGTCCGGGAGTAAAAACCTGCGTGGCCCATGGCCAGATGGAAGGCCCTGATCTTGAAAAAGCGATGACCGATTTTATCCGCGGCGAT
>Ga0105092_10000893_pt1 | contig 15805 bp, 12 predicted proteins | sample PPLLak2March2015_FD_87021 | JGI IMG/M metagenome (GOLD analysis project Ga0105092, IMG submission 87021) | Freshwater sediment microbial communities from Prairie Pothole Lake near Jamestown, North Dakota, USA - PPLs Lake P7 Core (1) Depth... | ecosystem: Environmental > Aquatic > Freshwater >... | reverse complement strand
CGCCGATGGGGGCTGTTGAAACGGCAATGATCGATGCGGGTTATGCCCAGGTGGGTAAGACGCTTGGACTGCCTACACACGCTTATCTCGGAGCAACCGATGCTAAAGTTGTCGATGCCCAGGCGGGTCTCGAGAGCGGTATGACAGCTCTGATTGGCGCTCTGGCAGGGATCAATATGATCTCAGGGGCGGGCATGCTGGATTTCCTTGCCTGTGTCAGCCCCGAAAAGCTGGTCATCGATGCGGAAGCCACAGGTATGGTCAAGCGTATGCTGGCAGGAATCCAACTGCAGTCGAACACGCTGGCTTTAGAAATGTTTGAAAATTTCCAGTTCAAGGCCGATTTCTTGAAGCAGAAAGCGACCAAGGAACTGTTCAAGAAAGAGCAGTACATCCCATCAACAGTGATCGACCGCGGCTCTTTGCGAGCCTGGCAGCAAGCAGGGAGGAATGATACCTTTATGCGGGCAAAGGCTCAGGTTAAGGTGTTGTTGGGAAAGTACGAGAGACCGGCGGTGTCCGAGGAGTTGGAAAAGGAGATGAGGGGGGTGATGGAGAGGCTGGGTACCGGGGACAGATGATTGGGGAATGTTGACTGGGTAAGAGGGTGCCTTGCGAAGGTTCGGACGAGGAGGAGTGACAGGTACGAAGACAAAGGAAACGTTCCAAACCTCGAACCTTCGCAAGGCGCGCTTGTTTATCATCCGACCATCGAAGTATCTCTGGCTTCTGCCTTCTGATTACTGCTTACTGACTTACTGACCTCTGTTTTCTGGCTTCTGTTCTCCTGGTTTCCCCCAAATACGATATACTTAGTTCAAATTGAAATCACAATCACACGTATAGGGAGGAATTGATTGTGGAAAAGGTATCCATTCCGCAGGGAAAACATTTGAATCCCATTCCCACAGGTCCAAAAGGACACTGGCTCCTGGGGGTCATGCCGGACATCAACCGAGATCCACTCGGTTTCTTTCAGAATACAAGCCAGTATGGTCCCATCTTCTCATTCCGTTTTTTCATATGGTCCGGGATTATGGTCAACCATCCCGATTATATTAAACACATCCTCCAGGAGAACTATAAAAATTATACGAAACAGACCCACGATTACCAGCTGATGAAGCCGATTGTTGGCGCAGGTCTCCTCACCTCAGAAGGTGACTTCTGGCTCAGGCAGCGGCGCCTGATCCAACCCGCTTTCCACCGTCATCGCATCCAAAGTTTTGGTACCCTGATGGCAGACTCAACCCTGCAGATGTTGGAACGCTGGCAGAGCGAGCCGTTCCGCAGCGAGCCATTTGATGTCTCGAATGAAATGATGCGCCTTACCCTGAGTATCGTGGGTAAGGCACTCTTCAGCCAGGATCTGAGCCACGAAGCAGAAGCGGTCGGAAGATCGTTTACCGTAGCTAGCGATTACACTTCTCGTAAGCTCCGCAGCGTAGTGCTGCTCTCTGGTGGAAAAGAATACCGGCAGGCAATCTCGGAGCTGGATAGAGTGGTCATGGAGATCATCGCCGAACGACGCTCCAGGAAAGACAGGATTGAAGAAGATCGGAATGAAGATCTGCTCGATATGCTCTTGAATGCACGCGACGAAGATACCGGTCAGGGGATGACCGATAAACAACTTCGGGATGAGGTGATCACACTGCTGCTGGCAGGACACGAAACAACCGCAAATGCCCTTTCCTGGACATGGTACTTGCTTTCGGAAAATCCAGATGTATATCACAGATTACAAGCCGAATTGAAAACGATTTTGAACGGGCGTATACCCGAAATGGATGACCTGCCCAATCTACCTTACACCAGGATGGTGATCCAGGAGTCGATGCGACTGTACCCGCCTGCCTGGATCATCAGCAGGCGTGCAGAAAGTGAGGATATTGTCGATGGGTACCGTATCCCCTCGAAAAGTATCCTCCACTTAAGCTCTTATGTCATGCACCGCAACCCCGACTATTGGGATAAACCTGAAGTGTTCGATCCAGAACGTTTCTGCCCGGAGAGATCCATTGGCCGGCCGGCCTTTGCATACTTCCCATTCGGCGGAGGACCCCGGTTATGTATCGGCCGCGATTTTGCCATGGCAGAAGCTCAGCTGATCCTGGCTACGGTCGCCTCTCGCTGCCGCCTGGAACTCGTCCCTGGACATCCTGTTGTGCCAGATCCTCAGATCACGCTGCGTCTGAAGCACGGACTGCAGATGTTAAAACAGGAGGTGAGATAACATGGGCTACAACTACCTCATCTTGGGAGCTGGAAGGCAAGGAACGGCAGCAGCCTATGATTTAGCATCCTTCGGAGAAGCGAACCGGATCGTCCTGGCAGATCAAAATGACACGACAGCCAGTAAAGCTGCAGACCGTGTAAACGAGCTGACCGGAAAAAGGATTGCCGAGCCTGCGTACCTGGATGTGACAAACCGGCAGTCTCTGAAGTCGCTGATCGAAGCAGCAGATTCGGTCATGAGCGCTGTTCCTTACCGGTACAACCTGGAAATTACGAAAGCAGCTATCGCTTGCAGGGCCCACCTGGCAGACCTGGGCGGGAACACGCCCATAGTTTGGGAGCAGCTCAAGCTGGATAAAGAAGCGAAAGAGGCTGGTGTGAGTGTGGTGCCCGACTGCGGGATGGGACCCGGTCTCATCAATACACTCGGTGCATTTGCCATCGAGCTGCTGGATGAACCGGAGGAAATATTTATTTATGACGCCGGACTACCCCAAAACCCGCAGCCGCCCTGGAACTACGAGCTTTCCTTCCATATCAACGGGCTGACAAACGAAATGGATGGAAAAGCTGCTTTCATTCGGGATGGACAGGTTGTCTATATTGACACATTGAGTGAGCCGGAATTCATCGAATTTCCACCATTTGGCCGCCTGGAAGCAGATGTCACTTCCGGGGGCACCTCCACGGCTCCCTGGACATTCCTGGGAAAGATCCGGCGGTATGAGAATAAAGTGATGCGCTACCCCGGTCACTACGAGTGGCTGCGAGCTTATAAAACATTAGGATTATTTTCCGAAGAGCCCGTGCGGGTGAATGGCTGTAAGATTCCCCCTCGAGAACTGTATCATACCCTACTGGAGCCAAAGATCACACCGGAAACCGTCCGAGACGTAAGCCTGTTGCGAGTACGAGGCATAGGGAAGAAAGATGGAAACAAATCAGAGGTAGTAGTTGACATTGTGGATTATTTCGATGAAAAGACAGGTTTCACGTCCATGGAACGGCTTACCGGATGGCACTGCTCCATTATGATGATTTTCCAGGCTAAAGGAAAAGTCCAGCCTGGCTGCACACCCGTAGAGACCGCAGTACCTCCCGCTGATTTCATCGATGAGATTCGAAACAGGGGGATATCTTACTCCATCCGTTGGATATGAACGGGTAGAAGTTGTAAAATGCACCGAAAAATTACTTCCGCAGATAGTATGGTACTTCGATAAGTACCCTGCGGTGGTTGCCAAGACGCCTGCGGTAAATCATCGCAGTCCGTAGGATGATGGCTGTCTGGTTGTGGAGCAAAGATTGCCACCAATGGGCCGGAATAAACTCAGGTAAGATAACCGTGGCTAACTGTCCGTCGTTGTGGATTCGATCGGTCTCGTCCAGAAAGTTGAGTAAAGGCTGAATCAGCGAGCGGTAAGGTGAAGGAACGACGACAAGTGGTATATCAGGGAACCACTGGAACCATTTTTCTCGTGTACGCTCTCCCATGCCTGGCTCCAGTTCGACATAAACAGCAGTGATTTTCTGGCTGATCGTTTCAGCATACCTCATAGCTTCAATCGTACCCCGGTGCACCCCACTAACCGGGACCACAACCCGTTGAGGCGGCAGTGGTTTCAAGGAGGGTGGAAGGCCGCGCAATGTCAGCTCGCGAGAAACTTCTTGATAATGAGCACGAATTTTTAAAAACATCATGACAATTATGGGGATCAAGAAAATGGTTATCCAGGCGCCCTCAATAAATTTACTTATTCCAACGATTATCAACGTAGCTCCAGTAGCGATAGCACCAATTCCATTGATAGCAGCTTTTAACCGCCATTGATTGCCACGCTCCTTCAGCCAATGCACAACCATACCCGATTGCGAGAGGGTAAATGCCAGGAACACTCCCACTGCAAACAGGGGAATAAGAGAATGCGTATCGCCGCCAAATAGGACGATCAGGAGCCCGCTCGCAAGAGAAAGTGCAGCAATGCCGTTGGTATAAACTAACCTATCACCCAGGCTGGAAAGCTGGCGAGGTAAGAAACCATCAGCAGCAAGGATAGCTGCAAGACGCGGAAAGCCTGCAAAACTGGTGTTCGCCGCTACAGCAAGGATCATCATTGTAGCGACCTGAATGAGGAAGTAAAGAAAACCGCTGCCTAACAAACGGCGCGCCAGAGCAGATAGAATGGTTTCCTGCTCTCCGGCTACTACCCCAAAGAAAACTGTTAACGCTATGCTTCCCAGGAAGAGGAAGCCCATCAGGATAGCCATGACGATCAATGTGCGGCCAGCATTTCGGGATTGTGGAGTTTTGAAGTAAGGAACGCCATTGCTGATAGCTTCAATACCGGTTAAGGCTGTACATCCCGTAGCAAAAGCATGCATTAGCAAGAATGGGGTGAGTCTCTGTACGGGTGCGGAGACACCTTCAAAATATCCGGTCGCATCGCCAGTAAACAGCCGAAAAATCCCATAAACAATTAATGGCAGGTACACAAGCAAAAATAGATAAACCGGAACAGACATAAACGTTCCTGTTTCCTGGATTCCACGTAAGTTCGCTAAGGTAATGATGACAAGCAGGAATAACGCGATAGGGACTCGATAATCCCAAAGAACAGGAAAGGCTGAAGCAATTGCCTCCACACCTGCAGTTAAACTGACCGCAGAAGTAAGCAAATAATCTATCAAAAGAGCAGAAGCAGCGATTAACCCAGGCAGCGTACCCAGGTTCTCACGCGCTACGACATAAGAACCGCCCCCTGACGGATATGCAAAAATGGTCTGGTAATAAGAAAGTGCAACGATGATCAGCAATCCAGTAATCGCAATACCAATCGGCCAGGCAGCCGAAAGACCAACCGTTCCGGCAACGATCAACGCGAGATAAATCTCTTGATTGGCATATGCAATTGAGGAAAGTGCATCAGGAGAAAAGGCAGCCAGCGCTCGAATTTTATTTAATTGTCTATGGCCTAATTGGCGTGTCTCTAAAGGTGATCCAACGAGGATTTCGCGGATTTTCTGCAGCATAGTGAATAATTTCTAGTGATTATTTAAAATTCCTTCGTGTTCTATTAATTATACTCCTGGAAAGACCATATATCCAATCGTAATTTTTTGGTTGAAACAAGATTGCTCACTAATTACTTTAGAAATAGCTTATCCACACTATATTCTTCGAGTGCTGCTGTAAGGTTTGCTCCATTCGTCACCTTTCGCACAGGGACACCTATAGCCCGTATTCGCTCCGCTATCAGGTCTGTCCCCCTGTACCCACCGAAAGTTGAGGCATCGATCAGGATAGGGATTGGACGTAAACCACGTCGAAGCAAGTATTCCACTAAGTACACGAAATCTGTAAGAATGGTAGGGGTGATCAGGATGACCGTGCTGCCGCGAGGTACATGCTTCGCCTGGGCTTCGACCAGCCCTTGGAGAGGAAGATTTCCCTCCGCTCGCAGCAGCGCCAGGTCTTGCAATATTTTTCCTAACTGACGTCCACCACGGTCGGGAGGAAGCAAGATGTTGTGCTGCCCTACGCTGACCATGCCTACAGAACGTCCTTTCCGCAGGAAAAAGCGGCTTAAGGAAGCAGCAATACTGACAGAATACTCCTCGGTAGAAGGTGGAAGTGATACTTTGATCGACTTCCGCCAATACTCCATTACATTAAATTCCTGCTTCTCATACGCCAGTGAAGTTTGCTCTTCTTTATAAGCGTCGAGAAAAATCCAAACCTCCGATAGCGGGTCCAGCTCGAACTCTTTAACCATCAACTTATCTCGGCGAGCAGAACTGGCCCAATGGATTCGATTAAGCGAATCTCCGGGATAGTAATCACGAACACCGGAAGCATTCGGGGTGATCTGGTGGGTACGGCGTCGGAGGGCCTCACCACCTGGTAAAAGACCCGGTGGGTTCGAGAAGGTGCGGATGTCAAACATCATCGGGTAGACAAGCAGAGTCTCTTCTGCTGGAATCTCGCGTTTAACGGGAAACAACCCGAACAGGTCACCCGAAGCCAGTATGGTCGGACCAAGTGGAAACACACCACGATGCGTAAGAAGAGTTTGCGACCAGTAAATCCGGCGCTGCCTGCCACCGATCAGCGTCAGCACCTGGGAACCACCGGCATCCGGAAGAGTTGATTCATTCCGGACCTCCACCCAGAGACGGAACAGCCGGTTTTCATTAATGATTTCAAAGCGTTCCTCAAATATCTGGCCTACCTGAGCGCGTAGAGCCCGCGCTGTGCGCTGTACTCTCAAGCCGCGCAAAGAAAATATAGACCATATCCAGCTTCCAAAAAAGAGCATGCCAAAAAAGTAGCTCAAACGATAATAAATCTGCGCTCCGGTAGCAATCCCGGCGAGCAAACTCAGCGCGAATAAGAGCAGGACGATTCGCTGCGAAATATTCATCATCAGCCTTTGTTGGTGAAGTCACCCCCTGGTACGGCGACACTCTCTATGATTTCATCTAGGATTTGTTCGGCATCAATGTCGCGCAGGCGGGCAGCAGGACCCAGAATGACACGGTGAGCAAGCGCTGATTTAACCAGGACCTTGATATCATCCGGCAAGACGAAATCGCGTCCTCGCACAGCCGCCCGCGCCTGTCCTGTCCGGTACAATGCCAGGCTGCCGCGAGGGCTGGCGCCAAGGTAGACTTCAGAATGCTGCCTGGTTTGCCGGGTAAGCTCTACCAGGTATCGCTTGACTGGAGCTGAAACATGAATACATTTGACCAGATGCTGTGCTTCCGATAGTTCTTCTACCGAAACTACCTTGTCGAGATCATCGATCGGGTGTCTTTCTCGCTGCCGGTCAAGCACTTGCAGTTCATCCTCCATAGCCGGGTATCCCAGGCGAATGCGCAGCAAGAAACGGTCAAGCTGTGCTTCCGGCAGTTGGAAGGTGCCTTCATATTCAATTGGATTTTGGGTCGCGAGGACCATGAAGGGATTGGATAAATAGTGAGTAATTCCATCCACGGTTACCTGGCGTTCTTCCATCGCCTCAAGGAGAGAAGCCTGTGTCTTTGGTGTTGCACGATTGATCTCATCTGCCAGGACAATTTCCGCCATTACTGGCCCAGGACGGAACTCGAATTCACGGGTTACCTGGTTGAAGATAGATACACCCGTCACATCACTTGGCAGCATATCCGGAGTAAATTGAATTCGGCTAAACGTACAACCGAGTGACTTTGCGATACTGCGGGCGAGCATAGTCTTTCCAACACCCGGAACATCTTCAATCAGTAGATGTCCCTGGCAGAGCAGGCTGATCACAGCCAGCTCTACAGATTCGCGTTTACCTACGATGACTTTCTCAATGTTTCCAACAACGCGATCCGCAAATGACTTGATATCGGTCATGTGTTTTCTCCATTGTTTTTTAGGATGTAATTAGATATAAGTCCTCCCGTTTTATAAATATTATCACACTTCCAATTCCTGCAAAAGAAATGTTAGGAGAGTCTTCACATTTCCCGTGAAAGATTTAATTTGCGGGAGGACATAAAAAGAAGTATCTACTGCATTTACTCAAAACTATTAAAAATAGTTCAAATAGAGAAACCTGAATTATGCTAAAATCCACTAATGAAGAAAAGGAGTGCATATGGCAGAGCGAAGTGTCCGGCTTGTCTACCCTCCAACTTTAATAAATGTTCCGGTCATCCACCAACTTATCAGGCGTTACGATGTAACTGTGAACCTATTGGGGGCGGAGATAGATAGTCAACATGGCTGGGTTGAGCTCCAGCTTTCTGGAGATGAGTCTATCATCGATGAAGCATTTACCTGGCTGAAAACATTAGGAATAGAGATACACGACACAGAAAGAAATTATGGCGGATCAGAATGAACTAGAACAGATCGCATACAGGATCCAAACAGCCCTTCAGAATAACCAGGTAGAGGAGGCAAGCACTCTCCTACAAGAGCTCCATCCTGCTGACCAGGCTGATGTTTTTCAAAGACTTAATGATCGAGAACAATCTCTCGTTTTTCCAACACTAAGCGTCATCGCTACGGCTGATCTGCTGGAAGAGCTGGAGGATGATGAGGTCCTCGAAGCAGTCGAGGACCTTTCCATTGAAAAGCTAGCCGACGTCCTGGATGAGATGGAACCGGATGAGGCTGCTGACCTCCTGGGCGATCTACCGCCAGAGCAGGCATCTGAAGTACTGGCTCAAATGGAGGATGCCGAAGAAGTCAAACCACTGCTCGGATACCCGGATGAAACCGCCGGCGGCCTGATGACGACCTGGTATATCGGGATGCGCCGCCAAACGACCATCGAGCAAGCTATCGAGTTCCTTCGCCAGATCGAGCCTGAAACGGAAGTACCTTATTATCTATATGTCATCGACCGGGAAAAACGCCTTGTTGGGGTTGTCGGTCTGCGCTCTCTGGTGGTTTCAGACCCGAAAAAGACAATGGAGTCCGTCATGGACCCGGAGGTCATTTACGTAACCGCTGGTACCGACCAGGAAGAAGTCGCGGAGGTGATGACTCGTTATGACCTTACGAGCCTGCCCGTCGTCGATCACCAGCACCGCCTGATTGGTGTGGTTACCCACGACGATATCACAGACGTTATGGAAGACGAGGCAACGGAAGATATCCTCCACCTCGGTGCTGTTGAATCAGCAGGATTGCTCGATAAATCATACTGGGAACAGAATATTTTCAATGTCGTCCGCTCACGTTTTATCTGGCTCTTGGCGCTCTTTTTCGCAGGGACACTTACAGGGATCGTCCTGAAGAATTATGAAGATGAGCTCCAGACAGTTGTCGCGCTATCTTTCTTCATACCGCTGCTGATGGGGACGGGAGGGAATGCCGGAGCGCAAACGGTTGCTACGGTCATTCGCGGAATGGCGCTGCGTGAAGTCCGGGTAAGAGATATCTTCCAAGTTTGGTGGAGAGAATTTCGAGCCGGACTGTTACTGGGGGCAATGCTCTCTATTGTGGCAATCGTCCTGGGTTTATTTTGGCAGGTTGATCTCCCCCTTGCAATTACAGTCGGTATAACCATCGCCGTCATAACCACTTTCGCAAACACGGTAGCAGCAGTCGTACCTATCCTTGCGACAGCAATTGGGCTCGATCCAACGATTGCATCCGGCCCGATGATATCGACTGTGATCGACGCTTCAGGCTTACTGATTTACTTCACTCTCGCTGCCTGGATATTGCCGCAATTATAAGTACAAGGAACCCATCATGCCTGCAAAAATTATCTTGAACCCTTACGCTAACCGGTGGAATGCATTGAAACGGCGAGGTGAAGCTGAAGCTGCCCTTAAAGCGGCTGGAATTGATTATGATCTCGTGATTACTGACTATCCCAGGCAAGGGATCGATCTCGCATACCAGGCTGTGATCGACGGATTCTGTCCGATCGTTGCTGCCGGTGGAGATGGGTCAATCGGAGAGGTAGCAAATGGAGTTGCCAGAGCAGCAGATGATACCGGTATAGAGGTTCCCCTCGGAATCCTGCCGTTGGGTTCGGCAAATGACCTGGTGGATAATCTGAAGCTGCCGCGCGATTTGCTTGAGGCAGCTAAAGTAATTGCAGCGGGAAATTCAAAACCGCTCGACCTTTGCCAGGTAAACAACCAGTATTTTGACAACAACTCGGCGATTGGGCTCGAACCATTCATTACCCTTATCCAGCAAAAGATCCAACGGATAAACGGAACACTCCGCTACCTGGTCGCGACCGTACGAGGTGTTTTGAACAACCCTTCCTGGATCATGCACCTGGAGTGGGATGGAGGTGAATACCACGGTCCGATCACCCTGGTAACGGTCGGTAATTGTGCCCGGACAGGGGGCTTATTCTATGTGACGCCGCATGCCGATCCATTTGATGGACTGCTTACCTTTGTCTATGGGTATATGCCAACCCGGGGAGCCATCCTGCAGCTGCTGCCTCGGACGATGAAAGCCGGCGAAGGCAGCTATATCGAACATCCGGCAATTCACGAGGTGCACGCAAAGTGGCTGCGGATCCATTCCGAAACTCCAACCCCCATGCACGCGGACGGGGAGATCCAGAGTGAGGCCATCCAGGATTTGGAATACCGTGTGTTCCCCGGTAAACTTAAGATACTCTTGAATTAACGATATCCATGCTCGTTCGTTGGCTCAAAAAATTCATGCGGTTATTTTTCAGGCTGCTGTACAATGAGTTTGCCTGGACGTATGACGTTATTTCCGGAATTGTATCGGTAGGGCGTTGGAATACCTGGATTCGAACTGTTCTTCCTTATATAGGAGGAAGGAGAGTACTTGAGCTGGGACACGGACCAGGACACCTCCAATATTCTCTCCTCCAACAAGATAATCTTCAGGTCTACGGCATCGATCTTAGCCCTTTCATGGGCCGCCGCGCTACGCGTAGATTGCGTAAGAAAGGATGCCATCCGGCACTGGTCAATGCTAGTGCCAGCAGGCTGCCGTATCCATCCGGATCAATGGATACGGTTGTATCTACATTCCCTTCTGAATATATCGGGCAGGAAGAAACAATCCGGGAGGCATACAGGGTATTAAAATCAGGCGGCAGGTTCGTGATCGTACCAGGCGCCTGGATTACCGGAAAGAGTATTCTCGACCGTATAGCTGCTTTGTTGTTCCGAATCACCAGGCAGGCTCCTGAATGGGAAGACCGGTTTACACGCTTATGGGAGAGAGAAGGATTTCAGACCGATGTTGAATGGGTGGAAGTAAAAAGAAGTACTGTGCTCATTATTAAAGCGGAAAAACCTTGAGGATCAATAAAATTGTTATTCATCGAGTGATCTGATGGCATTCTATCTCGAGACATCTCGCCTTATCTTGCGCTCCTTTGAAGAAAAAGATACCCAACCTTTTTCTGAATATCGTTCTGATCCTGAAATCGCGAAATACCAGGGGTGGAACATCCCTTTCACAATCATGCAAGCTGTCGATTTCGTAAACGAGATGAAGTTAGTCACACCGGGTGAGCCAGGTCATTGGTATCAGATAGCAATCGAGCTCAAAACACATAATCAGATGATAGGTGATTGTGCGTTTCATCGCTCTGCTGAAGATCCAGCCCAGGCTGAGATTGGTTTCACCCTCGCTCACGATTTTCAAGGAAAAGGATTTGGCACAGAAGCAGTTTCTCGCCTGCTCAAATACTTATTTGTGGATTTAGATCTGCATAGGGTTAAGGCAGGCTGCGATCCAAACAACACAGCCTCGAAAAAGCTGCTGGAAAAGGTAGGAATGAGGCATGAGGGGCGATTTATCGAAAGTTATTGGTTAAAAGGCGAATGGGTGAGTGAAGATTGGTATGCGCTTCTAAAACGTGAATGGGTATCTAGACATCAATTTGAAAATGAACGATGGAGGTAAATTGAGGTTTACAGTGAAAACGCCGATAGGAGTTTATCTACATAGCCCGCTAACTCCTGGTCTCGCCATTTTCCTGCTTGCTTGTGCTTCTGGATCAAATCTTTCATTGGTGCCCTTTCATCCAGAAATACTCTTACGAAACCTTCCTGGTGAGCAAACCTGAGGCATTTTTCCAACAAATCCAATGCTTCTTCGTGCCTTCCCACGCCTTCCAATGTTAGCGCATGTAGAATGTTAATAGATAACAACCGTCCGAACCGCTCACCTGCTTCCGCCTCTTGACCAAGCCGCTGGAGCAGGTCCAATGCTTCTTCCCATCGCTTGCTGGCAACTAACACTCGAGTAGCCGATATAGAATCGAGCTCCTTACCAAAAGGGATCCCTTTGTTTATGTAGGATAATTCTACATCAGTCCATTTCTGGGCTTCCGTGAGATTACCTTCAGCCAGCCACAGTTTGACCTGGCAAGCCTGTACCATGCTGATCGATCGAGGATACTCACGCTGGATCTGAACCTGCCGGATTGCATTCTCAACCGCCGATCTTGCTTGCAGGAAATCGCTTTCAGCGATGTGAAGGTATGCCAGTACGGTATAACCGAGAGGGAGAAAGTTCGTCCGCCAAATTCCCAGTGTAGTTTCTACGTCTTCTTGAATGAGCTGATGGGCTTTCTCCAGTTCATTTTGTTCAATCAGGAGGCTGGCTTCGCGCACCTTGATCAATCCATTTAGGGCAGAAGGATCTTGAATGTTTTGATTGATCCAATCATTCATATGTGTGTATAACTGCTCTGCCTGGCGCAGCCTCCCCCGTAGAATGTAGATCGCTGCCAATTCGTTCTCAACCATGAGAGAGTGATAGTAATCCTCGCCTTTCTGCGCCCGTTGTAAGATATCCTTCCATATCTCTTCAGCAGAAACCAAATCACCACTGCTGGAATAGGCAAATGCAAGCTGGAAGCGAGCCAAGAAATTTCCAGTGGTATGCTCATCCCCGGTAAGTGCAAGGATTCCTAATCCAACTTCAACTGCCTTTTCTGCATCGCCGTTTAAGTTTGCTAAATAAGTCCGTATTCCGATGATGATGTTCCTGCATTCATTGATGGCAGGGAAGTCTGGCCTGGTTTCCAGAAGTTTTTCGACCTTTACTAGAAGGTTCTCTACGTTCTCAAAGTCCCCCTTCCTCGACAGCATATAAGCCTGATAAATCATCAGCAGAGGCCGAGATTGCACCATTTCGGGAGGCAAAGAGTTGAACCAATCTAATGTGATCACGATCTGGTTCATCCCCATTAATGTCAGAGAATAATCCTCGATAATATCGGCGGTTAATGAAAAATCACCCGCTGCAAGAGCATGCTCTACAGCCTCAATCGGGTAAGAATTTTGCGAATACCAGCTCGCAGCTCTCTTGTGCAGAACTGACTCTAACTTTGGCTCATGCTGCTGAAGCCTGACATGCAGCAGGTCTGCAAACAGGTGATGGTAACGAAACCACTTCCGTTCATCATCCAGGGGTATCAGAAACAGATTACTGCGCTCCAGGTACTCAAGTATTTCTTGGTTCGCCGGTCTTTCTGGCAGAAGGGATCGATCGGGAGGGTGAAAACTATCCGAAACGCTCTCTTCAAGAAGGCTGTCACATAGCTGGCAGCATATCTTTTCCAGTATCGATGTGCGCATTAAAAAGGAACGGATTACTTGCGGCTGGTGGTTAAGGACTTCTTCTATCAAATAATCTAAAACATAGCGTTGGCTCGCTTTGAAAGCACGAAAAAATCCTTGCAGCTCAGAAGACGACTGGGAGAATTTATTGGACTGCATTGCTAATGCTGCCATCTGGATACCCGCAATCCAGCCTTCAACCTTCGTATCCAGGTATGAAAGATCTTGTGTTGATATGGGGAATCCAATCACCTTCGTCAGGAATGATTGTGCTTCTTCTTCCGTGAACCGCAGATCATCTGTCCGTACATCGCCCAACTGGTAATTTGCCCTCAAGCGTGCCAGTGAAAGAGGTGGATCGGAGCGTGTAGAGATAACCAGGTGGAGGTTTGCTGGCCGGTGGGCTAACAAGATATTTATTGCATCGTGAGCAGCAAGCGAATCTATAGTATGGTAATCGTCTAAAACCAGGATCAGGTGGTTGGGGATTGGGATCAGGTCGTTGATCAATGAGGAAAGGATTGTTGAGATTTGGACAGGCTGCGAGGTATGGAGCATCTTCAATGCTTCGGTACCTGCATTCGACTCTGGTAAAGCATTCCGAACTGCATGGATAATGTAATCCACCATAAGATACTCGTCATTATCACTGCGATCCAATGACACCCAGGCAACTCGATCCTCCGACTGTGCAACCCATTCCGCCAGTAAAGTTGTCTTTCCAAAACCGGCAGATGCAGATATCAGGGTCAGAGGGAAGCGGACACATCGATTCAGGAGAGACACCAATCTGGGTCGATGGATGATCGTCCTGGGTACTTTCGGCAGGAAGAATTTGGTCTTTGTCAGAGGAATATCAGGCCTGCCGTTCGACTCTGCAGGAAGAAAGGATGCCTGTGTTTGCCGTACAACCGGGAGTACACTATTCCTGATCTCTTCATAGAGCTTCAATGTATCAGGTTCAGGTGGTTGTCCGAGTTCCTGCTCCAGGAGCCGTTCACATTCTTCATACTGGCGCAGGGCAGCACTCTTCTGTCCGGAGAGGAAATACAGCCTCATCAGTACTCGATGGACTGGTTCGTGCAGCCGGTCCAGCGTCAGCCACGTGCGGGCATGGTGAATGGCATTCTCCCACTCCCCAGTTTCCTGATAGTATCCTGCCAGTCTCTCTAATGCCCTTGCATATTCAGCCCGTAAACCTTCCCGCTCAAAAAACTGCCAGTCGTCAAATTCCGGGCAGTCCTTCAGATTGAAACCTTCAATAAAATCCCCCCGGTAGATCTCCACAGCCTGCTCCAATACCTGTAGGCAATCCTTGCAGAACTGCTCCGGGGGATGGGTGTGCGTATTCGCCTGAGCCAGGAGGCGGTGGAATTGGTCGACATCCACATGAACGCAGTCTCTCCGCAACTCGACTCGTTCCCGATCGATCTCGAGAAGTTCAGGCGGCAGGCTTTTAACGAGAGAAGATAAATTACGCCGTAAGTTACTGAAAGCGTGCTGTTGGTCATATTCCGGCCAAAATAAGGCTGTCAGGGTTTCTCGGGTGGGGGGTTGAGGAGACAGACTAAGATAAGCCAGGAGAGCGAGGGTCTTGCGCATCTCCAGCCGCACGGGTAAGCTATCCAATTGAACTTCAGGAGGCCCCAGCCAGTACAGCCGGAGTTCAGCCATGTGGTTTTACCTCATCTAAGGTATTGTACAGGAAGTTACGAACAAATTCAATCAGGATTCAACCTGCTCACAGAGATTAAGGACAGATTCAGATCCCTTATTTTTGTAAGCAAACCATAAAGAGCAGGCTGATCGATCACCAGACCGGAAATCACGGTGCATGCCGTCCCAGTTTCACCATTCTCGAGGTGAGTCAAAGTCATTCCGTCAAACCACTGCGACCACAACTGATCAAGGTGTCCCTGAATTTTGATTTCATAATAGGCTGACCCTGTAAAAGAATTGGATTTCATGTACTTACAATACCGGAGGTGAGAGAAATAATCGTTAAATCATGAACCAGTGCCTGCCAAATCTCAAAGGAAGTTTGAAGGAATTCCTCGCTGCCACCCGTTCGGACAGCCTCCAGCAGGCGCTGACAGCAGTCCTCTGGCTTATTCTCAAACTTCTCAATACACTGCAGCGAACGTTTTCGACTGGGGAAGAACTTCTGATTCAGTGCAAATAACACTTGTAAGAATGAATCCAACGCCTGGTCAAGTGCAAAGTGGTAGAACAATACATCCTTTCGGATGAGAGCTCGCTCGAAATCTTCCAGGTCATCTAGCAAAGCAAAGTGATGCGAAATTACTTTTTGCCGGAGTTCCTCCGGATAAACAGCTGTGTGATCTTTGAAAGATGCCAGCAGGCTGTCTGGATCGTAAAGAGCAGTCATCTCACGATACATAGCGCAGCGGCCAATCGGATAAAATCCACCATCGATACGGTCTAATTGTTCACCTCGCAAAATGGAAATCAGCTCGTTGGCTGCTTCTTCAACCTGGAAGTACAT
>Ga0105092_10000891_pt1 | contig 15812 bp, 17 predicted proteins | sample PPLLak2March2015_FD_87021 | JGI IMG/M metagenome (GOLD analysis project Ga0105092, IMG submission 87021) | Freshwater sediment microbial communities from Prairie Pothole Lake near Jamestown, North Dakota, USA - PPLs Lake P7 Core (1) Depth... | ecosystem: Environmental > Aquatic > Freshwater >... | reverse complement strand
TTTGTCTTGTGGAAGGCAAGGAAATAACAAATTTATTTTAATGATCTTTTTAGATAAAATTATTTCCTATCCGCACGAATATAATTTTTACACAATTTAATAATTTTTTAGTTTAGTTTAGCTTTTGAATATAAATCGAAACCACGTATCTTAACTTGGTAAAATCTTATAATCATTTAGTTTCATCAATCAGATCATTTGCAAAATTTAGTATATCTCATTTCGTGTCCCTTTTTTGGTAACTAAATCGATGTCATTTAAAAAAATGTGTTTGCTAGCTGTAACCCTCCTTTTGTTTTAAGTGGGATTCCACTGAGCGGTCAACCTGGGATCATACAGGAATGTTAACCCCTTTTTGTCCTTGCTCCACTCAGGTCGGCGGTTTCATTCCAGTATTGACATCTTCAGGCTATTTGCCATCATCATCATTTTGATCAACTGGATTTCCTTTCTGTTCCGTAGCCAGGCGTCTCCACCTAATTATCGCTAATTTGAGTGCCTGTTATGAGGGAGGAGTTTCCTCTCTTTCGAGTGACCCACACGCTAGCTAACACAATAAAATTAAGGCGGATGACTAAAAAAATCTTTGTTATTTTAAAACGTTTAACCTGTGCACATATTCTAATTGTTTCCTGTTCACTAAAGCGGTTAGTCAGATTGATTAAGGCTTTACACCAACTGAGGGTATTACCTACCTATGTAAGATTATTAGAGTGGGTATTAATTGATTTTTTATGCTCCAAATTGCTTTTCAAGCATGTCTCTCTTCTTACTTATTTGGAATAGCGAATCAGTTCGCTCATATGCTTCATTCTTTGGTCTGCCAAACATCATTGATTGAAACAGAAGGTGATTTTCAGGAATTACGATACCTGTTTGATCATCGGAGTAAAGAATTTTCAGAGTATCATCATTTTTCCTCATTGTCTCCTCGTGAATGTGGACCATATTGGTATCATCATGTTCAAAACCAAACTCACGTGCTTTAAGGCGAATATCTGCTGTACCTTTTGCTTTACTGAGAACAGCTACTCCGAACTCGTCATGATAAATGTCAGATATCGAATCAAAATAAGGTACTTTATCTTTGAATCTAATTGTCATTTGATGAAGATGCATCATCCTTGATGGAACCTTATATGCTTCGACATATAGTTTTACTGATGGAAGAAACGACTTAACGTCATCTTGATGATGTGGATTTTTATCCCACTCTATAGAATCCTTAACTTCTTTTGTATCCTCCAAATCTGCCCATCTCCTTATTAATGTAACGTCGTATCGTTGTATTTTATCTGCAAACTTTTCGATCATAGGTTGCATTATTCTACCCATCCCCGAGACATTGCAGCTGCCTTGGATAACATATTTTTGATTAATAACCTTGTCATAATTGATCCTCGAATTGTGAATGATATCTGCAACTTTTTTTTCACCTGTTCTATCTTCGCCTCCTTGAAAAATAGCAGGCTTATTCATGGGTACATAGAGATTTACTTTATTGCTAAAACCAAATCCATCCTTGGCAGCATCGATTACAAGGTCAGATCGTTTAATTGCATCAGAGATTGTCCCAGAAATATCATATCCTTTTTGTCTAAACTCTGCAATTTTTTCTTCAGGAACATAGACAGGATATTTCTTTGCAATAGCTTCATCTAATTTCTCATCAATTGAGTATTTCCCTATCCCAACAAATTGAATATCTTTGTCATGAGAAAATGCAGATGCTATTCTCCTACCAATATTTCCATATCCATTTATGAATACTCTTACCATTTCTCAATGTTTTTACTGGAAATGAAGGATTATTTAATGTATTATTAATTGATTTTTACAACTCATTTCCAGAGAAATATTTCTATGATTCAATAACTTGCAGAGGATTGATTTGTGTACAGTCAATTTATAAACATTAAATATCAATACATGCTAAAAACTAACATTACGAGATGAAATCATAAATCACGGTGTCTTGATATGAAAAAGATTTTGATAATCGATAATTATGATTCATTTGTTTACAATATTGCTCAACTATTCGGTAAGCTTTCAACAAGGCCAATCGTTTTTCGCAATAACAAAATTACTCTCAAAGATATAAAAAAAATGCAGCCTGATGGAATAGTGCTATCCCCCGGTCCAGGCCATCCGGCAGATAAGAAGTCTTTTGGGATATGTGGAGATATTATTGAAACTATTGGACCAAAAATTCCAGTATTAGGCGTATGTCTTGGTCATCAAGGTATAGTTCATGTGTATGGTGGCAAAGTTATCAATGCACATGTTGTGAGACACGGAAAAACGAGCAAAATAAAATATTTGGACAATGAACTATTTGAAAAACTGGCAAATCCATTTGTAGCAACAAGGTATCATTCGCTGGTAGCATCAAGAGAAAATTTTCCTGCTTGCTTAGAAGTAACGGCAATCTCACTTGATGATTCGGAGATTATGGGTTTGAAACACAAAAAATATCCTATCTACGGTGTTCAATTTCATCCCGAGTCCGTGCTAACAAGAAATGGTTATCACATATTGGAAAATTTCATAGATATTCTGAAAAAATAATGTCCACTGAATATCTGCAAAAACAAACGAGAAAAATTTTATCAAAGGAAGATATTGATGAGATTGATTTTAGAAATTCAGTAAATCTTATTTTCTCAGACGAGATTCCAGACTCTACTATAGCTTCGTTTCTTACTGCGTTAACATTTAGGGGTGTTAACTACGATGAGTTAAGAATAATAAGAGATATCATGCTTGGACATTCTTATCAAATAACTCCAAAAGTTAACGGTGCACTAATTGATAATTGCGGTACGGGCGGTGATATGGCTAATTCTTTTAATATCAGTACTGCTGCATCACTTGTTGCGTCTGCTTCCGGAATAAATGTTGCAAAACATGGGAACAGATCTGCCAGTGGAATGTTTGGAAGTGCAGATTTTTTTGAATACATAGGATATGATTTGAATATGCCAGAAAAAAGGGACATTGAATCACTTGAGAGACTTGGTTACGCATTCTTATTCGCACCTAAATTTCATCCCAAATTAAAAAGGATTTCTGGCATCAGAAAGCGGCTTGGTTTTAGGACAATTTTTAACATTATTGGGCCATTATGTAATCCATGTACAAATATTACGGCACAAGTGATTGGAATTTCTGATCCCAATTTTTTCGAGCTTGTATCGAACGCAATGATCAATTCTACTATCAAAAAATTTTTTCTTATTCATTCATTAGATGGCATGGATGAGCTGTCAAATACTTCAAGAAATATCATGTTCATTGTTAAATCAGGCAAAGTTGAAAAACATGAAGTGGATCCCGAATTATTGGATCTGAAGATTGTAGGAAAAGATCAGGTACAAATTAAATCGGCGGAAGACTCAGTTAAGACAACACTACAAACTATCTATGGAAAATCTACTCCTGCAAAGCAAGACATAGTAGCTCTCAATGCAGCAGTAGCCTTGATTGCAGGAGAAAAAACTACTGACATAAATGACGGAATAAAAATAGCCAGGGAATTAGTAAAATCTGAAGTTCCAAGAAATAGATTACGTGAATTGATATCTTCTTACGGAAACATTCAAAAATTAGATCTTATCGAAAAAAAATTTTCTTTATAGATGGAATTGATACATTTATTCAATAATTGACAATTCTTAGAATAAAAAAGATAAAAAAGAAATTTAGGATTTTATCGTCTTCTTGGTTTTGATTTTGATTTTGGTTTTGCCTTTGATTTTGATTTTGGTTTTGCCTTTGATTTTGATTTTGGTTTTGCCTTTCCTTTCTTTACTGCTTTGCTTGGGCCACCGCCTATCTTGAACATCTTGGTTCCACAAACTGAGCATGTTCCCTTTGTTGCAGGTCTACCATTTTTCATGATGACCTGTGACTCGCCTTTCATCTGCCTTTTTGCTTTACATTTTACACAATAACCTTCAGTTGCCAACATATTCAAGTCTATGGTGGTACCTTATAAGAATAGCTCTCTGACTGGTTTCCATAGGCTCTACCTTCACGAACTAGATTCTATTGTTCTCTTACTCGGTTATGATATATCTCCAAAGGAATGAACTTAAGATTGAACTTAATTTAATGAAATACTCGAGGTTTAGTGATTATCAAATTAATATTACAGATAGCGCGTTTGTCAAGCACAATCTCATAGTAAATAGAATTAATTATTGTGGCATTGGACTAGTTACACTAATTTCTAACCTAATTTCTAACATTAGATGATCCCCTCTATAATTTTTCTACCAAATATAAGATATGTAGTATGACCAATCATCCGCATTGATGGCCTTGTTTTACCTTCTCTTGCCTCAATATTGCGGATCATTATTTCAGTGCTTTCAATGTCTGTAAATCCTATTTCGTACATGTGTTTAGCAGTTTTTTCCAATTGATTCATAGTTGGACATATTATTGCAACAGATCCACTGTTCTTGAGGCACTTATGAACAATCTGTAATACATTCCAGGGATCTCCTAAATCAATAATTGCAATATCAATGTCAGAAAGTTGCAGTCCTTCCTTCATTATGTCATGTTTAAACATTGAAACATTTTTTTCCATTCCTGATTTTTTGAGATTCTTGTTTGCAATTTCCATAAATTCTTCATTAACATCATAAGTAAAAACGTGACCTGAAGGCTCTACGAGACTGGCGAAGAATGTGGTTAGTGAAGCACTTCCTGTACCTATTTCAAGAACATTAGATCCACTCTTCAAACCAGTTCTAATTGCGATATATCCTAAATCCTTAGGATATACAATCTGGGTCTTTCTATCTGATTTCATGACAAAGTCATAAATCGTCGGCTCTATGAGGTAAACCTTTTTTTGTTTGGCTGTGGTGATAGAAGAACCGTACTCAAGTCCTAATATCTGATCAAAATCTATAATTCCTATATGCGTATGAAGTTTCTTGTTTTTTTCTACTCTTGTTAACCAATTCTTATTAGCTTGATAAAAAAACAAAACATATGCGCCGTCAGATATTTTCATCTACACAATGAGTTTGCAGAGAGGTAAAAAAATCTTACAATTAGGAATTTTTCCGTTTTAGATTAATGAATATAAGACTACTGCGACTACCTTATTTGATATCATACAAAATTGAGATTAGCTTCACTATATTCTGGAGGAAAAGACAGTAATTACTCTATTTTTGAAATCAACAGACTCGGACATGATGTCACCTGTTTGATTTCTATAATTCCCGAAATCAGTGACAGTTTACTATTTCATTTTCCCAATATCCATCTTACAAGAGTCCTGGCACAAGCAATTGACTTACCGATTAGAGACTTTAAATCCAAGACCTCAAGTTTAGAAAATGAGTTAGCTGTTCTGGAAAACGCACTTTCAAGCGTTAAAGACGAATTCGATATCGAAGGAATAGTTCATGGTGGAATTTCAAGCAATTTTCAAAAAAGGAATTTTGGAAAAATCTGTAGTGATTTGGAATTGTCAGTTTTTTCTCCGTTATGGAATTTGAATCCAAGTAACTACCTTCGCAGGATGATTGATGAAAAATTTAAAATAATTATTACTGGTGTTTCCGCAATGGGTTTGGATAGAGAATGGCTTGGAATTCAGCTGGATTATGAAAGTGTACAGAGACTGGAATCATTGTCATCGAAATATGGATTTAATCTAAATTTTGAGGGAGGAGAGGCGGAAACACTCGTTGTTGATTGTCCTATTTACAAGAAAAAACTTGAGATTAGAACAGGAATGGTCAAATGGTTTGGCGATAATGGAATATTTGAAATAACAGATTATGAATTAATAGATAAATAATGTTAGACAATCTTCGCTCAAGTCTCGGAGCGGCTTTAAAAAAACTCGTAGGCGCTTCTGACGTAAATGAAGAATTGATCGATTCTTTGTGCAAGGATGTACAAAGAGCTCTTCTTCAATCTGACGTTAATGTTAGATTGGTATTAAGCATAACTCAGAATTTGAAAAAAAGATCTCTAGAGGAATCTCCTCCGAAGGGATTGTCAAGGAAGGATCATATAGTCTCAATACTTTATGATGAACTTTCAAGATTGATGGGTTATAAGGGAGAATATATTGCTGAAAGCAATCAACCTGAAAAACAAGTCATTTCATTTACTCCTGGAAAGCTCAATATTGTACTGATGTTTGGTATCCAGGGAAGTGGTAAAACAACAGTTACTGCAAAGCTAGCAAGATGGCTAACAAAACACGGATATCATGTGGGAGTCGTTGGTGCTGATACATGGAGACCAGGTGCACTCACACAGCTCAAAATGAATTGTGTCAAAATAAATGTTGAAGTATTTGGAGACGAATCTAGTAAAGATGCAACTTCAATAGTAAAGAATGGAATTGATTATTTTAAAGGTACAGGATCAGATGTAGTGATTATTGATACTGCAGGAAGACACAAAGATGAAGCAGAACTCTTAGAGGAGATGAAAAGCATGTATGATATTTCTAAACCAGATTTAATTCTTCTGGTAATTGATGGGACTATAGGTCAACAGGCATATAGCCAAGCAAAGTCATTCCATGAAACTGTTCCGGTCGGGGGTATTATTATAACAAAACTTGATGGGACTGCAAAAGGTGGCGGAGCATTGGCAGCATCCGCGGTAACAGGTGCAAAGATTTTCTTTATCGGAAACGGTGAAAGAATTGATGATCTTGAGGAGTTCAGTCCCACGAGATTTGTAGGGCGATTATTGGGGATGGGAGACATTAAAGCAATTTTGGATTTAGCTAAAGATTTGGAATTACAGGCAGATGAAAATCAGTCAAAACGGGTCCTAAGTGGCAAAATGACGATAGAAGACTTTTATTCACAAATGGAAAGTGTCGGCAAAATGGGATTTAGAAACATTATTGATAATTTGCCAGGTCTGTCTGGAGTAGTTAAGGAGGATCAATTAGATGTAATCCAAGGAAAATTGGAAAAGTGGCGTTATATTATCCAGTCAATGACAAAGGAAGAAAAAAAGAATCCTGAGGTAATTAATGATTCACGAAGAAAGAGGATAGCAAGAGGTTCAGGTGTAGCTGAACACGACGTCAAGGATCTGATAAAGAATTTCAACAACTCCAAGAGCATGATTAAGCAAAGCAAAGGAAGGCAAATGCAAGGTATGCTTAGAAGACTAGGTATAGGATAGAACGATATAACTAATTGAAAAGAAAATCTGAATACAAGCTATGCAATTGGTGTTTAGAAAGACAATGTATTAAAAACCACCCTCTTCAAAAAATTGTTGAGGATTGCAAGATATGTCACGGAATATGGAATCAACTAGATAAGGCATGTAACAAGATTATCCAGGCAACAAAAGATTATCAATACGATTCTTTCCTTATTGGATTGACTCTAGACCACAGCTTTTATGACAATGAAGACAGGTTTAGGTCGAGGTTCAGGATAAGAGGAAAAGAAAATATTAAGACGAGTCTCCTACGTGAAATTAGAAAAAAATTTGGTAATATTTCAAATAAGAAATTTAATTTGAATTATCCTGACATTACTATTAATATACAAATTGGCAAAAAATTAGAAACTATTGTATCTGTCAATTCAAGTACGGTTGTCCTGCGTGGACGCTATAAGAAGGTTAAGAGGTTTCAAATCAATACCAAAAATACTGACAACAATAATAGTTTAGAAGTTAATCAGCGTCATATTGAAAAAATCTTGAAAAAAGAATTGTTGAGTCGTTTCGATTCTGATTCCATTGTTTTTCGGCCCCTCGGTAAGGAAGAGCCTGAAAGTTTGGTTCTTGGAAATGGAAGACCATTTTATGTATCGATAAAAAATTCAAAAATAATTAGCTTCAAACATGATTTTTCAATTCAATCTAAGGGAATGATATTCGAAATAAATGAAAAGGTCCGGGCGTTACCCATCTCCTCTCCTGGTTACGTAAAGAAAGTAGAGACAATTGTTTCTTTTCAGGAAAATTTGAGAGCCTCTGATTTGAAGGAAATCAATGATTCAGGTATCAGAATAATAGAATTTGTCAATAGGAGAAGTAAAAATTGGAAATTTATATATCATATTGAATTCAAGTTCAAGACTCAAAAAAAATTACAATTTACAATAATATGTGATAATGGATTACCTATTAGAAAATTTATTGAAGGCAATGAGAATATCTCACCGAATTTAGAACAGATATTAAATAGAAAATGCAAATGCGATAGATTTGATATCTTGGACATAATGAATGAAGACGACTTGGTAAATTAAGAACATACTATAATAAAACAGAACGATAACGTTATCTATTTTGACTTTTGTTTGAATTCCGTAAAGCCGCATTTACCGCAAGTATTCCTATCTTTATGTTCTGCCATGAAAACTCCCCTTCCACATCTAGGACAATCCCTCTTCTTCCTGGTTACCTTGTCACCAGAAATATCATAGAATGAATATATTTGAGATTTTGAATCTTTCTTTTTATCAGCCATACCAATATTTCCCTACTATTTCTTTGGTTTGCCCTTTTCTGAACTTTGCTGCTTTTCTTTCAGTTTTTGAGCCTTAGCCTCATCAAAGATTTTCTTTCTCTCTCCCTTTTCTATTAGTCTCATTGATAGGTATTTTGGTAAAGTTTCCTGGGCGCTCTTTTCATCTTTGTAAATGTGAAAAAAAGCATTAACATCGGTACTTCCCCTATTGCATCTGATTTCCATTGGTATAATTGTCTTTGAATCCACTTTATTTGTTTTCGAGATTGTTTCAATTGCATCTTTCTTCTTTATATTTCCTGATATGTTTCTAAATATGACTTGGAGTTCTCTCCGATTCATTAACTGGTTATCATAATCACGTAAAACTACCAATTCAGTACTCATATTATTGTAAATCGAATCAATTTTTTACTCATATAAGGATTTCCAATTGCGTTCCGTGAAACTCTAATGAATAACGGGTCCGATGGGCTTCGATCCCATGAACTCTGGCTCCGGAGGCTTATGCTTGAAAATCAGCACCCTGTCCTGACTGGGCCACGGACCCATTTAATATTGAAATGTTGAAATATTTAATCATAAATGGAATATTGCAGGATAACTGTGCTAATCGTATGCCAAAATTAAGAGTAGTATAGTGTGTAATATAATGTTCTTTTAGAAAAGTTAATGATATGCAGGACTCAACAGAATAATTTAGTATAGCCTTTGTCGAGCAATGATCTGAGCATTAAGGCGTTTGCAATAGATATTGATGGCACTCTAACCGAAAACGGTGACGGAATGATCCACTTACCTGCTGTTTCGAAAATGAGGTTTCTTGAAAAGATTGGGTATAGGGTATTCTTTGTTACAGGTCGATCCTCAATAGAGGCTTACATTTTGTCAGTGTTTTTGGGTATGACTAGGATGGCTATCGGGGAGAATGGTGGAGTTGTTTCCAAAGGACCTTCAGATCATACAATTCTTGGAAATAAGGAATTGTGCTTAAAGGGATATGAAGTATTAAAACAAAGCTTATCTAATGTAGATACTAAACCAGTATTTCCTAGATTGTCGGAAGTTGTACTGCAAAGGACCTTTGATATTAAGGAGGGCAAAAAGATACTAAAGGAAAGGGATTTGGAACTAGATATAGTAGACAGCAAATACGCATTTCATATAAACGAACTAGGTGTGAATAAGGCTAAAGGTCTAAACCTAGCACTAAAGTTGCTAAATATCGAACCAAAAGAAGTTGTGGCAATCGGTGACAGTGAAACTGACATTCCTGTTTTTGGTATCTGTGGATTGAGTATTGCTTTAGGTCATTCTGATGATGAAGTTAAAGTTCATGCAAACCATGTCGTAAATGGTAAGGAAGGAGTGGGATTGTGTGATGCTATCGACTATGTCACTTTAAATTATTTAAGATAAGAAATGAGTTTTAAGAAATTTATCAGTGAATCCAATGAAGTAATAAAATACGCACTTGGAAAACTAAACATCAAGAATGAATCCTATAATCTTACTGAACCGGCCAAAGACGAGTTTGGTGATCTAAGCTGCAACGTTGCATTCTTGCTGACAAAGGAATTACAAAAATCACCCTTTGCAATTGCTTCAATGTTGGTTGAACACTATCCTCAATTTCGTAATGGTAAGAATCTAGAATCACAATCGTACGTATCATCTGTTGTTGCACATGAGAGTGGATATATTAATTTTAACGCAAACTTTACTTTAATTGGTAAAGAGATAATTGCTGATATTTTAAAAAATGATTATACCCACCTTGATATAGGTAAAAATAAAAAAGTGATTATTGAGCACACCAGTGTTAATCCAAATAAAGCACTGCACGTGGGCCACCTCAGAAACGTGGCAATAGGCGATACCTTGTATAGAATACTAAAGAATACAAATCATGATGTCACGGTATTAAACTACGTGGATGATTCTGGACTTCAAGTCGCTGATATTCTGGTTGGATTTTTATACCTAAAATTTCCAATGAAGCCAGCTAACAGTAATATCAAGTTTGATATATACTGTGGTAACGAGATTTATGTAAAGGTAAATGAGTTGTATGAAAAGGATCCTTCGTTGATTGAAAAAAGAAAATCATTGTTAAAGAAGTTAGAAGAAGAGGATTCTGAAATAACCTCATTTGCATCCGAAATTACAACTAAAGTGCTCAAGGACCAGCTCAAAACATGCTGGAGAATGAAGGCTCGATACGATTTACTGAATTTTGAATCGCATATAATAAGTTCAAAATTATGGGAAAAAACATTTGAAAAAATGAGAAATGAAAATATTATAATCAAGGAAACTGAAGGTGAAAATATTGGATGTTGGGTTTTTGATTCTGATGATGAGGGAAACAAGATTATCGTGAGGAGTGATGGTACTGCAACTTATATCGCAAAAGATATCCCTTATGCATTACTAAAGGTTGGAACAATTGAGGATCCATTCATATATCAAGTTTTCATGAAACAATGGGATGATACAACTCTATGGATTAGTACGACTGACGATTTGAAGGATACGACTCAACCATTTTTCTTTCCCGCAGAAGATTCGATAACTGTGATTGATAACAGGCAAACAAGATTACAAAAAATAATTAAGGAAATCTTGAATAAATTTGAATCAAAATCAAATAGGTATATGCATTTGGCTTACGGTCCAGTTTTACTTTCAAGTAGAACTGCAAAGACTCTGGACATAATTCCTGATAATGTAAAGTCGGTACAAATGTCTGGACGAAAGGGCATATATGTGGACGCGGACTTTGTGCTTGATACCCTCTATGGGAAAGCTAAGGAAGAAACAATGAAGCGAAATCCAGAGATTACTGGAAAAGATCTTGAAAGAACATCGGAAGAAATAGCAATATCTGCTATGAGGTATAGTCTAATTAAGAATGATTTAGAAAAAGAAATTAAATTTGATATGATTGATTCATTAAGTTTGGATGGCAATTCTGGTCCATATTTGCAATATGCATATGCCAGATGTTGTCGCTTGATAGAGAAATCAAATGCTAAATCATTTTCTGGTGATGTATCTCACCTTTCAGATAGAATTGAATTTCGTCTCATAAAGCATCTTTCAAAATACGCAATAGTTATTGAGGATGCTACTAAAAATATGGAACCAAAGCTCATTGCGCAGTACGCATATGAACTAGCAACACTGTTCAACTTATTTTACGAAAAACTACCAATATTGAAAGAGAGTGATGCTGATATATCTGACGCAAGAATTTCTTTAGTTGAAGCGATACGAAAAATGCTCGAAATCAATATTTCCTTAGTCGGTATTACCCCTCTCGACAGAATGTAGCTCGATTCATTAGGTTATGAAATGCGAGTTATGGTCATCTAATTTAGTTGTTGAGCTTGCTAATTGGTCCAATTGTACAATTGCTTACAATGGGATTAAATATTCTGAGTTCTTCGCACAATTTTGTTACCTCCTTTTTCGCAACTGCTTCTGATTTTGTATTAATGATTATATTATAGCATTTGGCAGATCTGACGGATTCAACATTTGAATATCCACTTCTAAAAATGAGATCCTTCTTAATTGTTTCTCCTTCCGGGTCCCCAACTTGATCTTTGTTTTCTATTGTGACAACAACAAGATACCTTCCCATACCAATTTTCTAGGTTATATTTGTCAAAGCATTGGAATAAATTTCTTGTTGTCACTACGCAATATTTAGCAATCTTTTTACTTAGGTGGATGCATCAAACATACTCGCACTACATTTTCTAACTATCTTTCGCATCTGAATTAAGTAATATGATCGCCAACAAACTTTTATTTTGACTTGATGAAAAGGTAACAATGAGTTCTTAAAAAAGTAACATAATAATTTCTTGTACAATCTTTTGCTAAAAGTCTTTATTAATAAAAATTTCACGACATTTATAAAAAGAAAGTTAAGCAACATAGTGTAAGTGTTAGAATATGGTAGTTGAAATTGGTCCAATCTTGCAGGATTTTACGATAATTATGGTCGTTGCTTCTATAATGGCAATGATTTCATACAAACTAAAGCAACCAATGGTAATAGGATATATCATCGCAGGTATGATAATCGGACCTTATACCCCTCCCTTTAGTCTAATACTCAATTTCGATATTCTAAATTTGTTTGCAGAGATTGGAGTCATTCTACTCTTGTTTGTTGTAGGGATGGAATTCCCAATAGAAAAATTGAAAAAAATTGGTAAAAAGGCACTAGTCATAGCCTTTAGCGAGGGACTAGGCACATTTGCGATTGGATATTTCGTATGTCAAGCGTTGAATTATTCTGTTTCTGATAGTCTCTTCTTAGCACTAGCAATTTCAGTAACAAGCACAGTCATTGTAATGCGCATTTTAGAAGAGCTTGACATGATTAAAGAAGAAGCAACAATAATAATTCTGGGTGTTGCTGTAATCGAGGACATTATAATAATATCAATGCTAGCCATAATGCAATCAGTATCTTCTACCGGTGAATTGTCTGGATTAGAGTTGATCACATCAGTTGGCACAGTCCTGGCATTTATTGGCGGCGCTTTATTTATAGGCTCAAAGACAATTCCAAAGTTGGTAAATTTTATCGGAAAAACCAATCAACATGATGTCATAGTTGTTGCAATCCTTGGAGTCGCTTTTGGACTCTCATATATTGCATTTGAGATTGGAATATCTGTAGCAACCGGAGCCTTCTTTGCCGGGGTGTTAATTGCAGAATCAAAAGTTCATGCAGTTACCCAGGTGTTAACTACTCCACTTAAAGACATGTTTGGTGCGCTGTTTTTTGTGTCCGTTGGTGCACTAATGGATATTACAAAACTACCACTCTTTATAGTACCCGCCATTATACTAATCTTAGTATCTATAAGCGCAAAATTCTTTACGGTATATATAGCGTCAAGGTCGCAAGGTTATAACACTCAAACGGCCCTAAGGACTGCTTTTGGACTTTCGTCATCAGGTGGAGAGCTTGCACTAGTTGTTGCTAAAGGTGGAAATGACGTGGGCGTGACAAGTTCCTTCATATTACCAATGGTAGGAACAATGACCATTATTACAACATTTATTACGCCCTATCTCATAAAAATTGGTTGGAAAGTTGCAGACCATGTTGGCAGTTCGGCAGGAAGATTTCCTATACCTTTCAGAAAAGATAGGAAGTGATCTGAGTTTTCTGACAGAAATGAGTTAATCATTTCATCATTCAACTGCCGACAATATCATCCGTCGTTTCCTCCTTGCCGTCGTGTCTATGTCCGCCAAGTTGTTCTAAGCAAATGGTAAAACCAACATGTGCGCAGTCATCAGATTTACAATAATTGCAGTAGGGTACGCCCCCTGTCAATTTAACTTCAATATTATTTGATAAGGTTGTATCATAAAGTATCGTACTCACATCATTGATAAATTTGATTAATACTATTGGATTACCTGAACTAAGAGACTTTTTATCAGATGAACCCATCCATTGCATGAACGCTTCAGTTCCATCTTCTATTGTTTCATACTTTGTTCTAACATTATTACCAGGAGGTTCATCTGGATTCGAGTTTTTCTCTTCACCCGAGTTATGATGATTTTCTTTCAATTGGATTGCCTTTCTTTAGAATTAAACTACAAGTACATGGATCATATTTTAACATATTGTCATCATGCTAGCTCCAATGAGAAGATGACTTGCATTATAATATTATTTCTATCCTTTATGGTTGAATTATTATTGGGGAGTGAATACAAATAATAAATAGGAAAATTCCTATTCTGTACAATACCTTCAAACAAGCAGAAAAAGGAATCAACAAAGCACTACCTTATCTAAATTAGTAAATGGCACTGGCTTATAATAATAAACAAATAGACAAAATTTCAAGTCCAAGAGCAGTATTTCCCACACAAGTGCGCTAGAGTGTATTGATTTTTCATTCAATATTTGTATTTATTTATCTCCAGGCCCGGAAATTTTCCATAATGCAAGTCTGGTTTATATTTGACCCTCTTAATTTTGTTATTGAACGTGAATTACGTATATTTTGATAGGTAAGTCATCTTTAGTGCCAATAAACTTTTAATTATGCGATAAAAAAAATTTAACTCTGTTGACGGTCATGTAGCTCAGCCTGGTTAGAGCGAAGGTTTTGTAAACCTTAGGTCGTGGGTCCAAATCCCACCATGACCTCTTTTCTATGTAAATTGCCAGCCCAGAAACAAACTAGATTTGATTTTTTGAACATGATGTATATTTTAAATTGGTATCGATTGTAAAATTATTGTTTTTTTTACCAATTTATAGGAGGATATATAATATCCATTTAGAGAGTATATTATGACATTAATTGGAGGAAATGATTATAACATAATGTCATAGCATAAGGCAAAAATAATATATATGTGGGTAATATATTGGCAATATTGGACAAAAAAAAGTCTAAGGAAAACATTAATGATGTGTATGAGACTGTCTATGTAGCTACCCATCCAACTAGATTAAACATCCTTATTCGACTTGAATCTGGAAAGGTGTATGCAAGCAAGTTAGAAGAAATGATAAACGTCGATAGAAAGATTATTTCATTTCACTTGTCTAAATTAGAAAAAGCCGGATTGGTTGCTAGTGAATATGGTTTAATGACTTCAAAAACAAGACCAATGGCTGTCAGATACTATTCACTAACAACCGAGGGTGAGAAAATGGTCAAAAAACTCAAATCAATTTTATCAGATTAAGTTAGGATTTGCCGAATTAGTAATCTGAACCATGGTATATTAATGAAAAATAGACAGATTGAAACTGGCATTTACTGGATATAGGGTTGTCCAACGAATATGATTAGAGGGTAATACCAAAACATTTTTCTTAGAGGATCATGGTCATTTCCATTGATAACCACCATGGCTAATGAGGAAATTAAAGTGAATGGCAATGTGTATAAAGTCACGATAAATGATCAAACTAGGATGTATGCTATGAAGCTCAATAGGCTCTATCAACAAGGATTTAACGACGTTGATAGTTTTGACGAAATAAGCACTGAGATTTCTAATACCATAAACAATCTTCTAAAGAATGGCTTATCCCCAGAAGTGCGTGAAGAAGACATGGACGGGGCGGTGAAGCAGCTATTACATATGTTTGACAAACCCAAAAAATGAGTAAAAAATCCTCAATCTGGACTTGTGTCTTGTTACCACTGCTCTAATGACATGGGTTACATTTGATCTTATTAACAAAAAAAGTGATAGGCTTCAGAGAAAACAATGTCCTTTAAAGACAAGTGGAACAAAACCCAGCCAGAAA
>Ga0105092_10000890_pt1 | contig 15819 bp, 13 predicted proteins | sample PPLLak2March2015_FD_87021 | JGI IMG/M metagenome (GOLD analysis project Ga0105092, IMG submission 87021) | Freshwater sediment microbial communities from Prairie Pothole Lake near Jamestown, North Dakota, USA - PPLs Lake P7 Core (1) Depth... | ecosystem: Environmental > Aquatic > Freshwater >... | reverse complement strand
TTGTTGCGCCCATCGCCAACCACAATGAAGATCGTCCGCCCATCGACGGTATCCATGTAATCATCAGAAAAAGTCTCCAGGCTGCCTCCCAGGTCTGTATTGTAGTAACCGGAGGGCATACGTTCGAGAACCTTTGTGACTGAGCTTTGCATATCCTTTCCATCGAAGTCGGGAGTGATAAACTCCAGGTGATCGATGAACGCAAATGCATACGTCTTACTGATCTGATCCTGGATAGAGAAAAGCAGGTTGAGCATCAGCTCAGAACAATACCGCATCGAAGTGCTGATATCACATACGACCACAACTTTTGGCTTCAAAGTCCGGTCGTGGCGTTTGATATCAATCGGCACATTGCCGTGCTTTAAATTTGCGCGGATCGTAGCTTTCGCATCAAGCTGCCCGGTCTTTGCCCTTTTTTGCCGTAGAGCGATTCTCGTGCGCAAAGCCGCTGCAAGACGCTTCACTTCTTTTCTCAACATTTCCATGTCTTTATCAGACAGGCTGTTGAAAGGCTGGTTCATCAGACCATCGATATTGTCGTCGGGTCTCTTCTCGCTCATATTATCGGCAATTCGCTGTCCTGCGTACTGCCGGAGCTGATCTTCGAGGGCTTCCTGATTGGAGTGTAAGAGCTGCCTCAGCTGCTCACTTCGCTCTTTATTCATGCCAAGCTGCTGCAGCAGTTGGGCAAGCTCCTCGATTGCTTCGCGGACTTCTCGGAAGTTCAAAGCCTGTTCCATCCGGCGAGCCATCCACTCTCGATAGCGCATATCGTCGGCATGGTCCAACCCAACAAACTGTCCGAGCTTGTCCATTTCTTCCTGAGATAGCTGTTCGCCGCGCATCAGTTTTTCTAACATTTTTCGAAGCTCATTGGTAAACTGGCGGAGAACCTTGGCCAGCATCTCAGATTCTTCCGGCGTCAGATCTTTCGTAACATCCAATAATGGAGGTGTTTCAGCAGTATCAAAGAAAAGTGGAAACATTTCTTCAAATACACCCAGATCTTGGGCTTCTTTTATCAAAGTCGACCGCAGACCTAATTTAAACACCTCGCGATTTTTTACACCGACCTCTTGGGTAGCCCTAAAGGCATCTTCACTTTCGGCAAGACTGATCCGGACGCCGCCAGCTCGTAGAGCTGCGATGAATTTAATCATTCGTTCGTCCATTAGTGTCTCCGTGAATACCGCATATCCTCATCATCACCCGGCCGAAAACCCTGAGAGGGCCTCTGGAGCCATCGTTTGGCACGTTGTAAATCACTCTCATGCTTGAGCAAAACACTCAAAGTATTTTCCAACACCTGGGGTGTCAGGGTCTTTGCGTTCAGGGTGACAAGGGCTTTACACCAATCGATCGTCTCACTGATACTCGGAGATTTCCGCATGTCCATCGAACGCAGGGACTGTACCATCTCTACGGCTTGCTGAGCAAGCTTTGGTGACAGTTCAGGTACCTTCAACCGGACAACACTCAGCTCTTGTTCTACCGATGGGTAATTGATGAACAAGTAGAGGCAGCGGCGCTTCAACGCTTCGCTCAGCTCGCGAGTATTGTTGCTGGTAAGCACGACCAGGGGTCTGTGGACGGCAGCAAGGGTACCCAACTCTGGAACGCTGACCTGAAAGTCGCTTAAGACTTCCAGCAGGAATGCTTCAAACTCAGCATCAGCCCGATCGATCTCATCGATCAATAAAACGGTAGGATTCGGGCTTAAGATGGCCCTCAGGAGAGGCCGCTGCAGCAAAAACCGCATTGAGAAAAAGACATCCTCTTCATTCGCAAGACGGTCAGCCGCATCTGACAGGTTATTCGTCCCATTCAAGCTCTCATGCAGTTTATCCCGCAGAAGCTGTGTGTACAATAATTGCTTCGCGTATTCCCATTCATATAGAGCTTTTGTTTCGTCTAAACCTTCATAACACTGGAGCCGGATGAGCTCTCGATTTGTAGCACCTGCAATTGCCTTTGCCAGCTCCGTTTTCCCAACACCTGCAGGTCCTTCTGCCAGCAGCGGTTTGCCCAACTGCTGGCTCAGGTACATAATCGTGGAAATTTCATCACTTGCTATATATTGCTGTTCACTTAATGCAAATTTCAAGCCTTGCGGCGAATCAAAACGCACGGTTGTAGTCTCCATATCTATTTTTCCACCCTTTTATTCAGTTTCGTAAGAACCTTTAATTTTCTTTCACTTGTTTACTTGCTTCTTCACTTCCCCAGTCAGGCGCAGCCCTCTGTAATTCATTTTTTGATACTCGGTTCGCACGACTGCAGTGTGGGCAGTAGGCATTGTAGTGCGCTAAATCATCCCTTTTCAACTCATCTAAAGCGGCATATACCGCTTCTTTTCCTAGAGCGAAAGGTTTATGACAGTGTTGGCAGCGTATTTGCATTGCGGCATCTCCTCCTTATTGCCCTCAAGTATAGTCAGGTCTGATTAAGTAGCATACCGACCTAAACTAGAAAGAAATTTCGATAGTCGAAATACCAGTATTTTCTACTGGAATTTCGTACCCCCAATTTTAATAGTATACAACAACACTCCGAATTATGATAGATTATTTCTTTACTCTCTTCATTTCTAATAGAAAACTTATTTAAGAAAGTATCCGGTAACCTCTCCACCTGTACTTTCGAACAACGAATTCAGAAAAGAGAGTTCATCCGCTCGAACTGGGATTCCACAGGATAAACAGAGAGTTATAATTCATTCATGCCAAAATTTTTTACACGTACAGGAGACGATGGATACACTGGACAGCTTGGAGAAGGAAGGCTGCCAAAACACCATCCTCGGATAGAAGCTGTCGGTACCATAGATGAAGCCACGGCTTCACTAGGACTGGCGCGCTCTTTGTGCAAAGCAGAAGCCAGCAAAGACATCCTCCTGACAGTCCAGCGTGACCTGTATAAATTAATGGCTGAGCTGGCGGCGACAAAAGCGAACGCTCACCGCTTTCGGGAATTAGGTGCAGATAGAGTCAGCTGGTTAGAAGAACAGATAGAGATGATCAATGCAACAGTCGAAATGCCAAAGGAATTCATCTTACCGGGTGACAGCACCGCTGGAGGCGCTTTATCCGTAGCACGCACGGTTGTCAGAAGGGCAGAAAGAAGAACTACCCAGCTATTCCATGAGGAAGGACTTGAAAACCTGGACCTTCTCCGCTACTTGAACCGGCTCTCCTCGCTATGCTTTGCGCTCGAATTATATGAGAACCGGGAAGATGGAAAGATAAATACCAGCCTGGCGAAAGAAAAATAAAAAGAGAGAGCATCACGAACAGCTCTCTCTTCTTATATGATCTGAATTTATCGTTCTTATTGGCTGGAAGCCAGAGCATTCTCTACAGCTTGCTGGACATCGCTAAAACTGGGTACGAACCCTGGCGTAAGCAGTTCTCCATTAACGAAGACACTCGGTGTGCTGTCGACACCTAATGAACGAGCACTTGCAATATCTTCATTAACTACATCTTCATACCGGTTTTCATCAAAGCAAGCTTCGAACTGGTCCATGTCCAGGTCCAACTCCTCAGCAAAAGCTAAGAGGCGGTTGTCTCGAAAGGCGCCTTCATTCTCACCACTCCAGTTCGTGAAAAGGATATCATGATAATCCCAGAAACGGCCCTGCTCTGCTGCGCACATACTGGCGTTTGCAGCCTGGTCAGATTCTTTTGATACTGAGATATCATCAATGAATGGGAAGTGATGGTAGACGTAATACACTTCCCCTGTTTCGATGTATTCCTCTATGATCTGTCTCTCTGTATTCGTCGAGTAATTTCCGCATGCAGGACACTGAAAATCTTCATAAACATCTATGCGAACAGGAGCATTCGGATCACCCATCGTCTTGCCATCTGACTCCGGGTAAGGGAATGGGGTTATCTGGACAATCTCTCCTACCGGAGCACGGGCATCACGGATCGACTGCAGTATCGGTGGTAGAACAATTAAACCAACCAGGAGGAGTACTACTCCACCGATAACGGCAATGACTGCCAGGCGGGTTAGCATTTGTTGGCGGCGGCGCCGCGCTCGTACTTCTTCTCTTTTTGTTTTTCCTTTACGGTTTTCCATTTCTTCCAATTTACTTTCGGTAACAGGGGATTATCCAACCGGGTCGAATTTTCCCATACCTGACCCGCTTTGTCCAGGGATTGACCGCGGCAGTTTGTCTTTTAGCCAGTCGATAAGATAATCAAATACTTCTTCTTTTCCAAAATCGTTATGAAGTTCGTGGTATCTATCCGTCCAAATTTTTAACAAGCAGTTGCCCTTAACAAGGCTGTTGAACTTCTCGCTGCCAGACGTGTATGCAATTTTATCTGCATCTCCATGCATCAGCAAAAGGGGAACAGGAAATTCGCTTGCGCGAGAATATGCGTAGTCAATTGATCCAAGCAGCTCTTTCCCCATCCTGGCGGTTATTTTGTCATGAACAAGAGGATCACTGATATAGGCCTGGATAACTTTTTTATCTCTTGAAATATGCTCAGTCATTAAGCCAGATTTTATCGTTAGCTGCGGTACGAGAGAACCTAATGCCCTGGCGAGCAGTACTTTTCCTTTCTGCATTTGAATGGCAGTGTTGAGGCCTGGAGATGTAGCAATCACTCCGGCCAGGTCCGGTTTTCGCCGGAGAGCGTGATTTAATACCAATATTCCACCCATACTGTGCCCATACAGGAACTTCGCCTGGTCAGGAAATCGCCTGTCTGCTTCCTGCAACAGAAAGTCAATATCCTGCATATGTGATTCAAACGACGGGCAGTGACCGTGCAGACCCCCAGAGCTGCCATGTCCACGGAGGTTGTATCCGAGGACAGCATAGCCTTCTTTCGTCAGTCTTTCAATAAGATGGCTGTAACGCCCGATATGCTCACCAAGACCATGTACCAGGCAGATCACTGCTGCAGGAGCTTCATCCGAAACCCAGCATATACCAGTAAGATTAATATTGTCAAATGATTTCCAGGTACACTGTTCAATATTCACCAGCCACCACCTTTGGTTTTTTCAAACGATTAACAACGGTTAACCAGAATTTGGACCGTATAAATATACTGGATATACCTCACCGGTTAAACGAAAACCAGATTTCCGATAAAGGGCAAGAGAGGCTGCGTTTGCCTCCTGTGTATTCACAGTAACCCGGATCGCGCCTCGGCGTTCGAATTGATCGAGGGCATCGCAAACGAGAGCGAATCCAATACCCTTGCTTTGAGCGTTTGGATGAACGGCAAGCCGTGCTAAATGTCCACCCATCGGGCTTGCTGTACTGATTTGGTACCCGAGCATGCCATTATCATCTTCTGCGACCGTGGCTACAGCATGCTGCTTATATGCAAGCATAAGGGAATCTCTTGAATTCCGCCACAGGTCACCAAATGCTTTCCAGTCCAATTCTTCCACCGCTGTAATGTCATCAAAATTCATGGGCCGTATGCGGAGAGGCAAATCTTTCGGCGGGGTAAGGGCTGTTCCTCGCTGCCATACCAGGGACACAACATTATCGGCGAGGATAAAACCGCTTTTTCCCAGGATCGAACGGAACCACTGCTGGAGTGGGATTGCAGCTACGAAAACTTCATCTATGCCGCGAAGCTGTTCACGAGCCGCTGCCCAAAGAGTGTTCCATGCTTCGCCGACATGCCAGGATGAAGAAACAGCAAACAACCGGATCCAGGCAGCTTTTGGAGGGTCAGGTGGACAGACCAGCGCCGCAAGAACGTCTTCGTCTCGTTCAGCAACAAGATAAGGAGAATGACCTATCCAATCGAGCGGTGGACGCCAGTCCAGGTGCCGGTGGACGTAAGTCTCAAAATGTATCAGGTTTGCAAGTTGATGTCGATCATTATCATGAACCGAACGGACCTTTATACTCGTACTTACAGACATAGAGATCGTTTATGCCTCGGACAATAGCGTAAGAAAAACCTGGACAATGCGTGGTTCGAAATGGGTACCAGCGTAAGACCGCAAATATTCTACCACCTTCTGATCGGACCAGGCCGAACGAAACGGACGATCAGAGCGTAGGGCGTCCCAAGCATCTACAACTGCGAAAATTCGTGCCGCAAGAGGTATCTCGTTTCCTTTCAACCCTCTTGGATACCCGGTTCCATCCCACTTTTCATGATGACAATATGGAATGTCCAGGGCAGACTTCAGGTAAGAAATGGGTAAGAGCAAATCGTACGCATAAATTGGATGCATCCGGATCACTGCCCACTCATCTGTCGTCAGCGGACCAGGTTTATGCAAGATATTGTCCGGAACCCCAAAGATCCCAATATCGTGCAGTAATACTCCACGTCGAATATTCACAATATCCTGCTCACTCACTCCCAACGCCAGAGCCAGGTTAATGGTCATCTCGAGGATGCGCTGCATGTGACCCTCAGGCTCCGAACGGCGAAGCTCCAGAATGCGAGACCACCCCTCCAGGGTCGTATCATAAGCCAGGATGAGCTCGATGTTCGTCATCTGTAGATCGTTGAACAGGCTTGTATTATCGATAGCGATCGCAGTATCTCCTGCCAGTGTTTCAAGAAATTCCAACCACTCACTGTCAGGTGACAGGTGTGAACGATGAAAAATCTCCAGCACACCTTTTAGCTGTCCCTTCGCGAGCAGAGGCATGCTGTAATATGTGACAAAATCTTCTCCAATTAACCTTTGGGACTGAAGAGATCGCCGGGAATCTTCAGACAGTCCCGTGAGCCTCCGTTCAAGAGCAGCTTTCCCAGAGAGTTCTTCTCCCAAACGCAGACTCGTTTTGGTAATGGTACTGCTGCGAAAACCCCTGCCGGCAGCGTAATCGAGAGATTGGTTTAATCCATTGAACATCAATACTGCAGCCGCATCTACACCTAACTGTGCAGTTATTTGATCGAGCAAGACGTTCAGCGTAACCCGCAGGTCAAAGCTGGAACTGATCGCCATGTCCATGGTACGCAGCGCTGCCAGACGGCGCAGGCGCTTCTCGGTTTCTTCGAAAAGACGGGCATTTTCAACCGCAATTGCGGCAGTATTTCCGAGAAGCGACAGGATCTCAATTTCAGATTGGCTAAACCGGTACCCATGTTTTGCGCATACCCGAATAACGCCTGATACTGCTCCCTTAGAGACAAGGGGTATATAAAGCCCTTCTGATGGCGGTTCAATTGAAGCTAATGGCAATTGATCCCTGCAATCTTGTTTGATACACAAAGGCAATAGCGACTTCCTTACCTGCTCATAGTTCCTTTTTACAAAAGAGGGAATCTGACTGTTAGGAACTTCCTTCGTATGTCTCTCGCCTCCATCTTGATTTTCAACGGAAATTGTTGAGATAAGATGGTGATCCTGAAATAAAGTGAGCCAGACAACACTGACTAAGGGAACAAGATCAAAGGTAGCAAAAACTAACCGGTGTTTAATTTCGGTTATCTCTAACGTTTCAGAGAGTGCTCTTTCTGTTGCACTCAAGACAGCTAGCTGTTCTGCCTGATGTTTTGTTTGCTCATGCAAGGTTGACCGGTTGATAGCATTTGCAGCGATATCGGAAATGGTGTTCAAGAATCGGAATTCATCCTCCGAAAACGGACTATCACAACCAACCAGCAGTGCACCGATTGTTATATCTTGAGCTAGCAACGGAACAGCCGATGCAGTATATTGACCCTCGATTCGGGAGGAAATCTCATTACCTGTATCCAATCGAATATTCACATTTAAGAACGGTTCCCCATGCTCAATAAGCTGGAGGAGCAGTCCTTGATCAGGAGGCAGTCGCAAACCTTCTAACCTTTTCCAACTTCCACATGCAATCCTGACGACCGCTTCTCCTGTTGATTGGTTTTTCAAGATAATTGCAGCAGCAGTTATCTTCAAAAGCTCACAAAGCTGATCAAGTATGATCGGTAACATATCCGAGTGGGTTGGAGCACTTCGCAAAGCCGATGATACCTTGACAAGGACGGTCATTTCGTCAGCCCGGCGATTCGTTTCCTTATGCAGTCTTGCATTAACTAAAGCAATTGCCGCGTGAGCAGCCAGAAGCTTGAGCATCTGAAGGTCATCATCGGAATAAACATCTGGTGCATAGCTCTGAGAGGAGAGGCAGCCAATCGTAGTACCGCCGATGAGCATCGGCACCATGATGATTGACCTGACCTGCTCTTGATCCCCGAAACGCATTTCACCAATATCTTCAGTAGCATTGTGTAAATCGGGGATGAAAACAGTCTCACCTGTGGTCACAACATGACCAACCAGGCTGCCCTCAACAGGTATCGTATAACCTTTGAACCTTCCGTTCTTATCAATTACATAAACAGCATCGATGGAAGCTTGGTTGCTGTCAAGTACAGCAATGATAAATGCTTCACATGGCATTAACTTGCGAACAGCTTGATGAATGGCAAGATATACCTTCTCTGGGTCCAGGCTGGAGCCAACTATTTCCTGGCTGATCTCATAGATTGTAGCAATTTGATTGGCATGGAGTTGTTCATTTGCCTGCGTGCGTATTCGCTCGATTGCGCCGGTAAGCTGACCAGCGAGGGTACTTAGCAATTTGATATCGGAAGAAGAAAAAGCATCTAAACGTATACTCTCAGCATTGATGACTCCGATGACATGATTGTCTACTTTCAATGGAACACAAATTTCAGATTTTACAGGAAGCGTGCTTCCCTCAATATAATCTGGGTTCTTGCTGATATCTCCAAAGAAAGCCGGCACTCCCGATTGAAATACTTTTCCGGTAATCCCGGTCCCAGGGGGGATCCAAACATTATATTCCGCGTCTTTAATACCCCTATAAGATGGATGCGCACGAAGCATTTTTGTCTTCGGATCGAGCAGGAGAAGCCCGAAATGATCGGGGTAAAGAGTCTCTCCAATTACCTGGGTAACACGATCAATCAGATAATCTTCGCTGGTTGTTTCTGCTGCGGCAGCCGCGACGGCATGGAGTACAGCCAGTTCTTGATTACGACGTAGAAGACTTTCCTCGGCCTGCTTCCGGACGATTGCCATGGCAACCTGGTTTGAAACAAATTTCAATATCTCCAGGTCTTCCTGAGAGTAACGAACTCCTTCGCGGTACGTTTGTATGACCATTACACCGATGAGATGGTTGTCGACCTTAAGAGGGACGCCCATCCAATCGAGGGAGGGTGGGCCGATGGGTAATACTTCACCAGTGGCGGTGAGCTTCTCGAATATATCAGGAGAAGCTAGCAGAGGCAGCCCGGTGCGCAGGACATATTCTGTTAAACCATGCCCTGGCAGCGATTCTACCGGTGGTTCATCATATTCGTCTACAAAATAAGGAAAGCTCAGTAGATTTTCGTTTTGGTTGTAAAGGGCAATATAGAAATTCTGAGCCGGCATCAACTCATTAAGAACAGTATGAATTGAGTTATAAAGCTCAGTCAGGTTGCGGGTTTCATTGACTGCTTGTGCAATCTGGTAAATCGCTTCTCGAACACTTACCTCACGGTGACCCGTTCGTTGCCCCACCGCACTAAACCCGATTTGTTGACCTTCATCCATTTGCGAAATATGAACATCTGTTGAACCCGAGTCAGGTTCAACAGATGATATGGATTTTTCGTTTTGTGGTTTTTTCTTCTTTGAGCGAAATAAGGATGTGAATACCATGACACCAGCCAAGTGTGATATTCACGATCGAAACAACAGTTTCATTTGGAGACGCAAAATCTTACGAATAAACTTTTGCCAGGTGGTTAATCCTTCAATTTCTCCTAGTTCAGCATCAAAGTTCATGAGTGATTCCATTGGGCGCTTCGTACGCAGCTGAAGATTCGAAAGGGAGCGTAAAATTGGAACACGCATCTCATGCTCACCTATCTGTTTAAATAAAGCTGCCGATTGATCGTATGCATCGATTGCTTCGTCCAATCGCCCAAGACCTTCGAGGATCGCGCCACGATTTCCAAGAGCCATTGCCTGACGTTTTATGTCACCAGCAGAGGCGAAGACTGCATCTGTTCCCTCCACGGCCTGAAGCGCAGTCGGATAATCTTTGCCCTTCAAGAGAGCAACCGCACAATTATTCAGCATTTCGGCGGCATTTAGTTGATCGCCGGCGGATTCATAACCATTGGCTGCGTTTTGGAAAGCAACAGCGGATTCATAATAATTGCCCTGGCTATAAAAAGTCTTACCTTCATTAGCAAGTTCAGTTGGGGTGAGGGTGGTTTGGTTCATAATGTGATCTCCAGCAGTCCTTCAGCAACTGCACGAAGTTTTTCTACAGACATTTCACTTAACCTCTTTGCCAGTTCAATGTACGGCTGGTTTATTGGCTTACTGACAAAGGAAATCAGGTCGTCGGGCATCTCCATCATATTTTGAACGGCTTTCTGCCGTCTCATCCAGGCGCCAACCGGACCCTGCTGATCTTGAAATTCACGTACAGGCCTGTTCAATTCACGGCTGATCGATTCTAAAAGGGGAAGTGGAACGGCCTCATCGCCAAACTCATAATTGTCGAGCGTCTCAGAAGAGATGCCAACTTTGCCAGCCAAATCATCTATCGACAAACCAGATTCCAGGCGAGCTTGCCTGATCAGAACGCCGATCATTTTTTGGCGGAGCTTCACGATGGTTTGAGGGTTATACGAAGGGACCTTTCCATCACCGGAATAAGATGTATCGCCCAAGAAATGATCGACCGGGATATTCAGGTAATAGGCGAGGAGTTCCACCTGTGGGAGAGAAGGAGATTCATCTCCATATTCAAACGCTTCAAATACTTCAGGTAGAACACCGGTTGCAGCAGCACAATCAGGAATGCTTCTGCCTTTCGATAGACGAGCGTCTTTGATAAGAACGCCCAACTTTTTTGCTTTTAGATTCAAGGACCGTGAGATATCTGTCATTGGCCACCTGTTCTTCAATTATAGCAAAGCTATCCAAAATAAATTTCGACGTGTTTTTGCGAAAAGTTCCCTAAACTACGCTCATACCAAACGTTTCTATTCTCCCAATTCAGGCATGGTATATCCAAGTCCCGGGCGTGTCACGATATGCTCGGGGTTACGAGGATCATTTTCCAACTTCTGCCGGAGCCGAGAGATGCTCACCCAGAGTATCTCTTTATCTTCCCTGTACTCATCTCCCCAAACATCACAAAGAAGCTGTTCAGATGGGAGTATTTTCCCCAGGTTGCGGGCAAGCTGCAGAAGAAGACGATACTCTGTTGCAGATAGAAATACCATTCTATCGTCTTTATAAACTTCTGCACGGGCAAAATCTATACGCAAGTTACCGTGAGTAAACAGGGTTTGCTGGAAGAGGCTGCCAGAAAATCGAGAGCGCCGCAAAACAGAGCGTACCCGGGCGAGCAGCTCTGTAGCAGAAAATGGTTTGACGATATAATCGTCTGCACCCAGGTCTAAACCCCGGACGCGCTCTCGTTCTTCACCCTTGGCTGTCACGACGATGATGGGAATATTCGAGAACTCACGTATGCGTTCACAGGCCGTGTATCCATCAAGTACAGGCATCAAAATATCTAACAACACGAGATCTGGGTGCTGTGCGACGACTGAATCGATCGCTTCCTGCCCGTTGTTTGCTTTCAGCACTTCATATCCTTCGGAAGCGAGATTAGCTTCCATCAGTCTGACATATCGCGGCTCATCATCTACGACTAAGATTCGAGTACTCACGGCAACATCTCCTCTTTTTTTACATTTTGTCCTGTAGTTTCCGGATCCAATGCATTCAAATACATGTGGAAAGTCGTACCCATTCCAATAGTTGAATCAACTGTAATTTCTCCACCATGTGCCTGGATAATCTGGCGGCAGATAAATAGACCTAAGCCAGTACCACGTGCAACAGCAGCATAATCAGGTACACGGTAGAAGCGTTTGAATAGATTTTTCATGTGCTCCGGAGGAATTCCAGGGCCATGGTCCGTTATGGTTACATGAGCTTTGTCGTTTTCGACATCCAACGTGAGAATGACCTCGGACCCAGGCGCATACTTCACAGCATTGCTAATCAGGTTATCAAAAACTTGCGCGATCCGGGTAGGATCAGCAAAACAGCGAACCTCTCCCTTCTTCAGGACAAGGTTGACATTCAAACCGGAATATCCGGAACTTGCTCGAACCGAAATATCTCTCAGCAAGGTGTCCAGCCGGATCGGCTGAAACTGCATATGAAGGGTGCCAGACTGGAGCCTCGAAGAATCCAACAGGGTATCGATAAGCTCACGTAGTTTATCAGATTCTTCTTCAATAATCGTTAGGAACTCCTGCCGGGTGGCTTCATCCCAGGTCGTATCTTCACGCAGGAGAGTTGTAGCATATCCTTTAATAAATCCCAGCGGTGTACAGAATTCGTGAGAAATCGTGGCAATAAAATCTTGCTGAAGCTGATCGAGCCTGCGTTCTGCCTCGAGGCTTGCAATCCGCTCGACGAGGTGCTGGCGCCCAAGAAGTTGGGCAATATGAGCACAGATGAACTCAGCCAGGTAGATTTGTTCCGGTGTATATTGAGGTCCACCAAATCGTCCGAATACCAGTGAACCGAGGATTTGGTCGGCCCAAGATAAAGGCATAGCCAGGAAATAGTGAAGCGCCAATCTCTTTTTTGGCCAGCCCTCATGCTCTTCCTTGTAAAAGTATGTTTGCCCGGTACGATAAGCTTCTGCTGCTGCAGGCTCTCCCCAGGCGAGCTCATCCTCAGAATTTTTACCTCTTCCAATGTTACGAGCGTAGCTTGGTTCTACAGAACCGTTCTCGCCCGGTAAAAAGATAACCATGGTATCGAAAATAAAAACTGTACGTGTTAAACGAACGATCTCGTCTAAAGCCGAATCCACAGAAACAGTGCGTGCAATCGCCCGGCTGATGGAATAAACTGCGTCTAGTTCTTGCGGACGGAGCGCGTGGGCTTCATCCTGGTAATCATACGGGATCATTTTTCACCCCCTGTAAGAAAAACTCAAATCTGGTACCTTTCTCGATAACGGACTGCACTTTCACAAGCGTTCCATGTGCTTCTAAAATCCGCTTTACCAGCGCTAATCCAAGCCCTGTACCACCGTACCGTCTTGTTTCAGAACTATCGAGCTGATGAAAAGGTTCAAATACTTCTGGTGTTCGTTCCGGAGGAATACCTATCCCACTGTCAATCACGCACAGGTTGACTCCATCTTCTTCACGATCAGCACAAATGGCTACATGACCTCCTTTGGGAGTGAACTTTATAGCGTTATCCAATAACTGAAGCAAGACCCAGGTCATTTTTTCCGCATCAACATATACCCTGGGAAGGTTATCCTGCAAGTACGTTTGGAGATCGATACCGCGGGATTGGGCTTTCTTTTCTGTCCGGGCTATGACCGATTTAACCAGCTCGAACACCGTAACCGGTGTTTTATGGAGTGTAAATTCTCCTCGCGAAATTATGGAGAAGCGAAGAAGATTTTCGATTAACTCTTCAAGGCGGCTTTCTGAACGCTGCATCACATCAACCGCTAAGTGCTGCTCCTCACTCAAGCTTCCCAGACTACCATCAGCGAGTAGATCGAGGTAACCCTTAATGTGAGTGAGAGGTGTTCGCAGTTCATGGGATATGTTCGAGATAAAATTTGATTTCAATTGGTTAAGCTCGGATAACTTACTGAGGGCATCCTGAAGGTCACGTGTGCGTTCCTGTACTCTTTGCTCCAGTTGAAGGTTTGATTTTTGTAAGGCGACTTGAAGTTGGAAGATCTGCTCTGTAATTACCTGATCGAGAATCTCGCGATCGATCAAGTTATTCTCAAGTAAGACCTGTCCTAACAGGCGGGGCTTCTTTTCGGTTACGAGCTGCCTTTGATAATCGAGCCCTCGCTGTAGATTGTCTGGTTCGATAAGCTTCTTCTCTAGAAGAATATCACCCAGGCGAGGCACCAGAATTTCAGGAGTTAGCGGCGCGCTATGGGAGGCAAGAACTGGTGCATTAAACTCTTGCTCAGTAACAAGTATAGCAGCCAAAGCGAGGTCAACACCGCAATGCGGACAATCTCGCATAGCTGGGTCAACCACCTGGCTACAACGTGGACATATCTGTACAGGAGCCATTCAATAAGCTCTTTTTATCCCGGAATCTAGCCGCGTTACACTATCATATCCTTACTTTTCATTATGTGCAAGGAACATACCAACATAATTCCCTGTAAAACGACCTGAATATATTAATAAATTCATCCTATAAAATATTGACGACCTATTACATTCGTTGGTTTTGAATGACTTGTTGTAAAGTGTTTGTAAGGTAAATCGACTTTGTTTTGATGCATAATCGAATTGAAATTCGAGTACCTGGAAGGTCGAATGCGAACAAAAATCCTAATCATTGATGATGATAGTGCTGTAACCGACTTGTTAAAGCTTATGCTGTGCCAGGGACCATTTGATGTTAATGTCACGAATACGGCAATGGATGGTATTGCGAATGTAAAGCGATGGAATCCGGATGTGGTTGTATTGGATCTCTTAATGCCTGGGGATGACGGCTGGACGACTTGTAAAGAGATCCGGAGATTCAGCCAGGTGCCTATCCTGATTATGTCGGCGCTGAATAATCCGGGTATACATACAAAGGTACTGGAAGAGGGAGCAGATGACTTCCTCATTAAACCAGTATCGAAAAATATTTTTATAGCACATCTAAAAAAGCTGGCATGGAGAGCACAGGCAGAAGCTAGAGCCGCTCAATAGAAAATTAGCTGATTGTGGTAAAATCACGAGAGCCATCTATGCAGATGCAACATAAGGAGGGGAAATTCAGTGCAAACCTGCTCGAAATGCTATGCGCTTTCGCACGATTCAGCATTCTTCTGCCACAATTGTAACTCTGATTTAAGAGAGTTTTCGACGACTGCAGTCGCATTAAAACGATTTCAGGCAAACCAACGCGTCCAGTATGTGATCGTCCAGGTATACGATGACTGCTGCCCAGCTTGCCGGAAAGTCCAGGGGGCGCACCCCAAAGATCAAGTTCCAAAGCTGCCTGTTGAGGGCTGTTCTCACGCCAGGGGCTGCAGGTGCTTTTACCAACCCGTCCTATCTGAAATATATCCATAAACGAGAGAACAAGATTTCGAGAGGCCAGCTGCCTGTACTGGAGCGGTAACAGCTTAATCTTCGGATTCCTCGGGCATTGTGCTCATGATCTGGCGGGCGAACGCAAGCGCTTCTTCACGCGAAGTAACCTTTCCTTCGGCTTGTGCTTCTCGAATTTCAGATAATATCTTTCCAACCAGCGGACCGGGTGGAATCCCTGTTTCCTCAATTAATTCGCTGCCGTTGAGGATTGGTGGAGGCGTTACGGATTCCTCCGGATGATCCCAATAGGCCTCCAGAAGTGTACCTACGACGTCGAGATGGCGAGACCAGGTATCTGCGGGAAGCGTTGGACCGTAAGTAGCGAGAACGTCTGCAAGAGACAGAAGACATACATCCACTCCTGAAGCACCGGTATCTCGGAAGAACCTGTAGACAGCGCGCCTGGAAGGCATTTGCCCGGTGTTCGCCAAAAGCATCGGGCGAAGGTGGTGACGGACAATCTTACTTAAATGTTCGATCTCTACATTGCTCAACCGCAGAGCGCGTGCCCGTTTCGCAATAATCTTTTCTCCTAATTCATCATGGTTGAAAAAACGAACCCGCCCATTTTTCTCTACTGTCCGCGTTTGAGGTTTGCCAGCGTCATGGTAAATCGCTGCAAACAACAGAAGGGTGTCCAACAACCGATCTCCACTGAGAGATGCTGCGAGATGCTCACCAA
>Ga0105092_10000889_pt1 | contig 15827 bp, 15 predicted proteins | sample PPLLak2March2015_FD_87021 | JGI IMG/M metagenome (GOLD analysis project Ga0105092, IMG submission 87021) | Freshwater sediment microbial communities from Prairie Pothole Lake near Jamestown, North Dakota, USA - PPLs Lake P7 Core (1) Depth... | ecosystem: Environmental > Aquatic > Freshwater >... | reverse complement strand
GCATCATACCCCAGGCTGACCAGGCGGAGGAATAGATGTTCGCCGGCTGCAGCCAGGTGCGAATAAAATTAATGTTGTTATCGTGCATGGCTTTGAGCACATCTTCTCGCGCATCGATCCGGTCGAGCTGTTGTGTATCATAGGAGTTGTAGCCCAAACCGGTAAAATTTGAGTTGGCGAGATCCGTGTTATCGTACTCGAAGTAACGGGGATCGTTTTTTGCCACCCGGATGAAACCTTTGTTGCTTGAAGGGGTGACCGTAAACACGCTCTCAGTAGATGTGACGCTCCCGCTTTTATCAACTGCCTTTAACCGGTAGTGCCAGGTTCCGACACGATTGGGCGCGAAGCGGACTTTCCAGGCGAATTCGCTTTTGGGATAGATCCATGGTTTGCCGGATTTTTCCGTCGAAACAAAGTCCTGGTAATAAAAGGCCGGCTGCTGGAAGGCTCTGGCCCAGTTTGTTTCGCCTGGCGGGAGAAACAGGGCATCGACCGAGATGCCGATACCAACCATTTTTTTTAGGTAAGTTCCGGCAGATTGCGTGGTCAGGTAGGGCAGTTGGTAGTTTTGGGCGGCAGTATTGTTTACCTGGAATGTGATTTCCAGTTTTTCATACCTGGGGATCGTCCGGCCCGGGTATGCCTGGCGGTTGTCTGTGATGCCGGTGATGCTCAAGTCTGTGCGCGCAAAGGCTGTTGATCTTGTGAGGAGCAGTAAAAAGAACAGGAGCGCGCACGCGGTGAAAATGCGAAAAAGCAAGGGAAAGGTACGGTAGACTTGCCCGCTCAATTTCCCGGCGGGTGATTTTGGAGTATTGATAGCAGAATGGGTCTGGTTTTGTTGAGTTCGCATTTGAGATTTTTGATGAGACGTTATTTGTATAATAATATACAATTCAATGATCCTGACGGCAACCTTTTGGGGCGAATCCGCAATGAAAATAAACAAAATTGAAACAGTTGAAATAATACCAACTGCTCCTTTTAATTTTGATTCAACATTCCATAAACCCGACCACTTTACATCAGGGGATAACGATTGGGAACCAGGAAAAAGGTGGCAAACTTGGGTTTGGCAGGGCATGTGTTTTGGGTTGAAGTTCCAAAATCGAGGCAGTGTTCTGGACCCCAAACTTCTCATCGATATTTATGCGAACAAAAAGGTGGATGAAATAACAATTTCACCTCTGGTTGATGAAATCAAATACAGGTATAACCTGGAACTTGATTTGAGCGGCTTCTATAACGCATTTCATCAAGACGAAGTCCTGAGCCCAATCATGAAGCGCTGGTATGGTATGCGGCCGGGTCACCCCAGCTCTCTTTATGAATACATGATCATTGGCATCGTACTTCAAAATGCTACGGTAAGACGGTCTATTCAAATGTTCAAGGCGCTTTTAGAGAGTTATGGCACCTTGCTCGATTTTGACGGCAAGAGCCTGTGGTGCTTTTGGGAACCAGGCGCTTTAGAAAAGGTTAGCGAGGAAAATTTACGAGCGCTAAAAGTTGGCTACCGCGCGAAATCAATCAAAAAGATTGACGATTATTTTTTGCAGGGAACGGTTGACGAGCATGTGCTTCGAAGCAAAGATCGAGATACACAGATGAGCGAGCTTTTAAAATGTTATGGGGTGGGTCCTGCTACCGTGTGGTATTTACTATTCGATGTTTTTCACCATTTTGACTTTTTCAATCACGTTTCACCCTGGGAACAAAAGATTTATTCCAAGCTGTTCTTTGATAAAGACCCTGAAAACCCCGTTGAAGTGAACGAGATCCTCAAACATTTCGAGAAATTTGGTAACTATAAACAGCTGGCTGTGCATTATATCTGGGAAGATTTATGGTGGAAACGAAAGAATGAAAGCATCCCCTGGCTGGAAAAGTTGATCAGAGTTTAGCCTTTGTTTTCTTCCCAGGTCCTCCAGGGGTAGGGATTCCCCTACCCACCCTACCCCTGAGTCTCCCCCTTCTCCCCTTCTCCCGAACCGCTAAAATGAATAGTATCTGATGCAAAACCCTGTCCTGCGAACTGTTTGTATTGTGCTTTAAACCTGAGAAATCCAAATGGGCGGAGATGGTTTACACCGGCAGCAGGACATATAAAATGCATTTTCAAAAGGTACCCCGATGAATCTTCACGATGCCGCCATACAGTATCTTGTTTACCTGAAAGCCGTTCGTCTTCCGGCCAATGAAATGAGCACGTACCGCAGCGCGATCTCGAACATCGTGTGGTTCTACGGCAAGAATAAACCGCTCGATGCCTTTGATGAATCCACCACACTGCAGTACGTGAAAATCAATGACCCGTTCGACTGTGACAGGCTTCACGAAGAGCGCGGTGAAGTTTTCTGCAACTTCACCCAGTGGCTGATGGCCAATAAGCTCATCCCTGCCTGGGACGGATCTATTGCCGGGAGCAGCCGCTGTCGCGATTACAACAGCGGCGAGACACTCGATAACCTGGCTGCCTGATAAATAAAGTCGGAGATATCCTGAAATTGGGTATCCCCGGCTTTTTGATTCTTTCTACTCAGCCTGCACGTTGAAATACATAACAGACCAGTAACCATCTTCCCAGGCAAGCTGGATGGTGATCGGTCCGCTTTTGCCCTCTTTATAGTCGTTTGTTCCAATCAGTTCGATCACCGGGTGCTCAAGGCTCTCGAGCTCGATCACGCTCGAATCGTCCCACGACCAGGCGTCTGGGTGAACCTCCAGCCCGCGCAGTCGTCAACGGCTAATACCTGCCCAGTGAAAGCCCTTTCTCGATAAAATAGCGGTAAGTCTCGGGGTGCACATTGTTTGGGATAGAATGATCGCTGTGCAGCACGTAGCCATAATGCCCTTTGACAACCGGGATATTGGCTTCCAGCTCGCGGTCGATTTCCTGGCGGTCGTTGTTGTACAAAACCCGCACGTCAATCCCACCCATAAACGATAGCCGCTCGCCATAGTTTTGATACAGGCGCGCCAGGTCCATCCCAGCTTTGACCTCGATTACCTGCAGGCAGTCGATGCCCGCTTCCAGCATCCCCGGCACCAGCGGCTCTACAAATCCGCACGAGTGCATAATCACCGGCAGGCCCTGGCTGTGCGCCCATTGGATGGTGCGGGTGTGCGCCGGCTGGATGATCTCGCGGTACATGCGCGGCGACATAAATGGGTGCTGTTTATAACCCATATCTTCGTAGTACCAGATGCCGTCCGGGCGGCCCTCTCTGGCAAATAGAAGCTCTTGCAGCTCGATGGTCAGCCGCGAATAAGTTTCGGTCATATCGCAAACCCATTCGGGATCCAAGGCCATGCCCATCAGCATGTACTCGTGCCCGCAAACCGGGTGCATCAGTTCAAAAACGTTTACCCCTGACCAGCAGAAAAAGCGGTTCTTTTGGGCCGCCTCCTGTTTTGCCTGCCTGTAGCCCTCAAAGTCGATCCGCCGCGGGTCTGCCGTGAGGCGCGGTTTAATGTGTTCTTCCCATCCACGGCGATCCTTGACCAGAAAATCAACGTGCTCTGGTGTGCTGTCATGCAATTTGTGCCTGCGCAGCAGCGCCCCGTTGCCATCACGTTTGAGGATCGTTTCTTCCGTCTCTTCCACCACAACCGGGGTAAAATCGAGGTCGGCAACCATGTTGAACGACCAGAAGAGCTGCATGTCAAAACCAAACGAATCGGCAAACGAGACACCCTCGGGGATCCAGCCGTTTTCGTTCCAGATGCGGTAAGTGTCGTCCCAAAAATGTTCGAAAACACCAATCCGGTCCACCGGCTTGCGCTGCAATATATTGCTAATCCGTTCGACCCCGGTAAGCTCTTGCATGTTGTCTGCTCCTGATAGGTTTGATCTGCACGATAGGATAGGCCAATTATATTGCATTCCCATAAACCTGCCAGGCGGAACAATCGCTGCCAGCGTATCGTCTTATTTGTGAAAATCGGAACAAACGATTTCAGTGAGGAACCTATGAACACGCGATCTTTGTGTACTGTATTTGCTCTGATGGCGGCAATGCTGTTCTTGACTGCCTGCCGGCCCCCCGCCGAGGTGAGCCTTGACAGGCAGGCGAATGGCACACAAGTATCGGTCAAGACCGATCAGGCGCTGACCATCCGGCTGGATTCGAACATTACAACAGGTTACGGCTGGGAAATCGCCGAGTGCGATGATGCTGTGCTAAAATCGCAGGGAGAGCCCGAATACATTTCCTCTGACCGTGGGCAGAAGCTGGTTGGTGGGGGTGGGGTGCAGGTGTTCCATTTCAAACCCGCCGCTGCGGGAAAAACGCACCTCAAGCTGGTTTACCGCCGCCCCTGGGAAAAAGATGTGGAACCGATTGAGAGCTTCGATCTGGATGTCACAGTACCGTGAGCCAGCACCATAAAGGATTACCTGCTCCAGCGCGTGTGCCCTGGAACTTTTCCGACAGGAGAGCCGTTTGAACGATTCGCGCAGTGAATATATCACGCGCCTCAACCGCGTCCTGGATGCCATCCATACCAACATCGACCAGCCGCTGACCCTTGAGGTGCTGGCAGCGGTGGCCGGTTTTTCACCATTCCATTTCCACCGCATTTTCAAGAGCCTGGTGGGTGAAACGCTCAACGAATATGTCCAGCGCGCCCGCCTCGAAAGGGCCGCGAATATGCTGCTCTACCACCCGGGCCGCTCTGTGCTGGATGCTGCCTTTGCCACCGGGTTTTCGAGCGCGGCGGTCTTTACCCGCGCCTTCAAAGCGCATTTTGGAGAAAGCCCCACCCGCTACCGGGCCCAAAACAGCAAGAATCGCAAAGTGGAGCGCAAGCAGGGCAAAGAAAGCTGGCCGCCGGCTGGCTACAATGAAGACAGGCATTTGCCAGACGTTTCACTTGAAAGGAGCGATTTTTCGATGGATGTTGAAGTAAAAAACCTGCCTTTCTATCACGTGGCTTATATCCGCCACATCACCGGCTACAGCAAGGGCGAATTTAACAGCGATCTCAACCAGGCCTTTCAGCGCGTGTGCGCCTGGGCCGCCGCGCGCGATCTGTTTGGCCCCACCACGCTGGTCATCGGCATACCTTATGACAACCCCGACATCACCCCCAACGACCGCTGCCGCTACGATGCCTGCGTTACCGTCCCCGCGGAGATCCGAGAAGGCTCGGGAGAGGTCGGTGTCATGGATATCTCTGGCGGAAAATACGCCGTGGCGCGGATCTCGGTCAGCAGCGCCGAGACGCGCAAGATCGGCGAGACCACCGACCGCATGTACGGTGAGTGGCTGCCATCCAGCGGGTTCACCGTCGATGACAGGCCCGCGCTCGAGATCTACTACGACAACCCCGATCACGCCCCCAGCGAATGGATTACCATGGATTTCTGCGTCCCGATCGTGCCGATGTAAGGGGACGCCCGTCACAGTGTGTTGCCGGTAGGAGAAGAGGGATTACCGGCGAGTGTAATTCGAATCACATTATGCTGCTTTACCTGAGCTCCAGGTTCTGCTCCAGTTTGCTTGACCGGTTCATCCCAACCATGCGTGAACTGCTCGATTTCGGGACCCATGGCAAATCTCCTGAACCGGGAAAGCAAGAGTGGTTTCTGAACGCGGATAGGCTAAGGGAAGGATGCGAGAATTAGCAAGGAACTGACCTTCTCAGATAAAAATCCATGTACAATAATGAGGAGGAAAGAGAATGGACCTACAAGCTTTGCTTCAGCAAAATCGGGAACAAGTAGTAGAGACAGCCAGACGCTATGGCGCTTATAATATCCGCATCTTTGGCTCTGTTGCCCGAGGCGACGCAACTGCATCCAGCGATATTGATTTCCTGGTTTCCATGGAACCCGGTCGAAGTTTGATGGATTTGGGGGGATTACTTTACGAATTAAAAAATCTATTGGGGGTGGAAGTAGATGTCGTTACTGAAAAGGGTCTACGTGCACGCATTCGTGATCAGGTTTTAAAAGAATCGATCCCGTTATGAGAAGTGATCGCGAGCGATTTGCAGATATTCTGGAAGCAATCGAAAAGATTGAGCGTTACGCATCGCGTGACAGGCAAGCGTTCGAAGCTGACGAGATGTATCAAGTTTGGGTTGTCCGTCACTTGCAAATCATTGGCGAGGCTGCCACCCGGGTCTCCGAAAATGCACAGATCCGATTCCAGGAAATTCCCTGGGGAAAAATGATTGGCATGCGCCATGTTCTGGTGCATGGCTATTTTGACATTGATCTGGATATTGTTTGGTCTGTTATCGAAAATGATCTGTCCCCATTAAAAGAACAAATTCTGAAGGCAGAAAAAGAATTGTGATGATCGTTAAGTTGCTCCACTTGTATTCTGGACGTGTTCCAATATCTAGAAAAATCCGCCCTAACGACGAGACCAGAATTTCCCCAGATTCGCCTCATCTATAGAGCGACACCCCCTGGTTTTTGCGGCGGATGCCAGTGACATCTCCACACGGCTGGGGCGTTGAACCCTTTCTTGTCAAGACAACCAGGTCTACCGACGTAACGAGACCCCAGAGCAAGACATTCGTGAACCCGCAGTTGGAGCGGGTTCTTGTTTCTTCATGGTATGATTGAGGCCGAAATCTCAGTTCGAGAATCGGTTTTGCCAGGAGAATGGCTTCGATTGATAGGAATTGAAGATCCGCGGCCCGAAACACACTATAAATGGTACCTGCTCGTTCTGGGGATGCTGACCAACACACTGGTCTCGGCTGCCCCTTCGATGTGCCTGCCGGTGCTGTTCGCTGAAATCGCGGCGGACCTGGATCTGAGCCTGGTGCAAATTGGTTTCGTTTGGGGCATCAGCGCGCTGCCGGGGGTCATCACCATTCTAATCGGTGGGGCAATCGGCGACCGCTTTGGCCCGAAGCGCATCTTGATCCTCACCTGCCTGCTGGTTGGTTTTATTGGCGCGCTGCGCGGCACGGCCAACGGTTTTGTCTCCCTGACGGTGGCGATGCTGCTGTTTGGGGTGTTTTCACCGTTTACCACGATGAACGTGTTGAAGGTCTGCGGAACATGGTTCCCCAGTAGCCAGCTGGGTTTTGCCAGCGGTGTGCTTTCGATGGGCATGGCGCTGGGCTTCCTGCTCAGCTCGATGTTCAGCGCCACGTTTCTTTCACCAGTCTTAGGCGGCTGGCGCAACGTGCTGTATTTTTACGGCCTGCTGTCTTTGATCCTGGCCGTTCCCTGGTATTTCTCGCGCCCTGCTCCAAGAGCCTCCCTCTCATCGGCCGTCCCAACCAGCGCAACTTCACTGATGCAGAACCTGCGCTATGTGGCGCGCATTCGCAATATCTGGCTGTACGGCCTGGTTATTTTTGGAATCGGCGGCTGCGTGCAGGGCGCGCTTGGTTATCTGCCGCTCCATCTGCGCGGCCTGGGCTGGCCAGACGCCACGGCGGATGGCGCACTGGCTGCGTTTCATTTCATCAGCATGGTGTGCGTGATCCCCATCGCGCTGCTCTCGGACCGGCTTCGAACGCGGAAAAAGGTGTTGATTGTGGCCGGATTGATGATTGCCCTGGGGGTTGGGCTGCTGTCAGTCGCGGACGGCGTGCTGGTGTGGGCAGCCGTGATCACCGCCGGGATGGTGCGTGACGGCTTTATGGCGGTCTTTATCACCTCGATCATCGAGACGGACGGGGTGGGGGCAGCCTACGCGGGCACGGCCACCGGCATGGTGATGGTCTTTTCGAGCGTGGGCAGCCTGGTCGCGCCGCCAATTGGCAACAGCCTGGCAAGCATAACGCCGGGCAGCCCTTTTCTCTTTTGGGCTGCCCTGACAGTGGTTGGTTTTGCCGGCCTGCTGCTGGCTGCCGAACGCAAGGCGAGCCCGGTGCTGGTGAACCAGTAGCTCGCCAGGGGCTACGAGGCGCTCAGCATTTCTTCAACAGGTTTCGATTCGCCCTCGGCATCGCTGGCCCCGCTCCGCGAAGCGAGGAACACCAGCACCGCACCGATCAGGTACAGCGCGATGTTCATCACAAATGGCAGGATGCGGTTTACTTCTGAAAGACGACCAGCAATCCAGCCAAAAGGCGAACCAACAATGAGCACAATCAGGAACAGCAGCGCCATGAGGCGCGCTCGCTCCTGCGCATCAATGGTGATCACGAGCATGCGGTCGATCTGCGTACTGACGGTCGCATAGGCGCACGCCTCTAAAAAGGTGCTCAGCAGCAGCAGCGCGTAGCTCTTCTCGGGGATGGTGATCAGGATGATCTGCGACAGCGCCAGCGCCGCGAAGCCAATCATCATCGGGTTGCGAAAGCGCATCTCTTTGATCGCCGGCATGATCAGGAAGAAGAATACCATCATGATGATCGAACGCGCAAAGGGGTAGATCGCAATCAGGCTGTCGGGTATTTGCAGCCTTTGGGTCACGATAATAGCCCAGAAGGTATTGCCGATGGTCGTGGCCACGTTCATCGACAGCAAAATCCCCAGCGTATACATTGTGCGCGGAGTGCGCAGCATCTGGCGGATGACATCACTGTAGCCTCCAACCAGCGCAATCATGCTCTGCTTGCGGGTGTCTTCCAACCGGATCTTGCCCTGTTTTGTCTCGGTTGAATAGAAATACAGCACGAAGAATTTAATCGTCATCATAATGAAGGCAAAAATGAACAGCGCGCGGATGGTGGGGATCAGCTCAAACCGCCCGATAAGCAGCCCGGCGATTGGCACGAAAAACGCCGAGAGCAGCCCGGAAATATATACCCAGGAATAAATATCGACCAGCTGGTCAGGCTCAGCGTCTTCGACCATCAGGCAGCTCCACGAGGTTTGTGTTACCCGCCAGACCGCGTTGAACATGGCCGCCGCGACAAAGTAGCGGAAATCTTGCGCGATCGCCCAGATGAGTGTGGGCACGCTCCAGGCGATGAAATCAAAGAAAAAGGTGGTTTTGCGCCGGCCCAGCTTATCGGTGATTGCCCCGCCCAACAGCGCCCAGAAGATCTGCATGGTCATGCCGATGGTTACCAGCAAGCCAATTTGCGAATCCTTCAGGCCCAGGCCGAGCATATAAATCGAAACATACGGCGCGTACAACTGGTAAGGGATGCCCCACAGCGGTTCGGTTAGCACACAGGCTTTGGGATTGCCACGCAGGCTGGTTAAGGTCTCAAACAGTGAGTGCTTATACATTGGGCCTACTATAATTTCTTCAGGTATTCTCGTATCATTAATGCCGCCGTTGCGCCTTCACCTGCCGCTGCCGCGGCTTGTTTTGTCGACCCTTCGCGCACATCGCCCGCCGCGAAGATGCCTGGCACAGATGTCATCAGCGTGGCGTTGGTGACGATAAAATTGTGCTGGTTTATCTCCACCAGGTTGTGAACCAGGTCGCTGTTTGGCGAGAGACCGATAAAGACAAATACGCCGTCATACTTCCATTCTTTTATTTCACCGCTGGCGCGGTCTTCTACCACGATGGCCTCCAGCTTGCCCCGTCCTCTCAGCTCGCGGATGGCGTGGTTGGTGGTCACGGTCATGTTTGGCATGGTTGACACCGTATCTTGCAGCACTTTACTTGCCCGCACTTCTGGCAGGAATTCAACGATATCGACTTGCGTGGCAAAACGAGTCAGGAAGATGCCTTCCTCAAAACCGCTGTTTCCGCCTCCGACCACCAGCAGCTTCTTGCCCTTATAAAAAGCGCCATCGCAGGTGGCGCAAAAGTGAACGCTGCTGCCCACCAATGCTTCTTCTCCTGGTACGTTCAGCCGTCGGTACCGCGCGCCGGTTGCCAGCAGCACGGCTTTGGCGCCGTACTCGGTGCCATCTTCGGTGTTTACGCACAGGAATGGCTGCTGCGGCGAGATGCTCGCCACTTCGGATGCCTGGAGGACTTCGACGCCAAAGCGCTTTGCCTGGCGGGTAAGCCTTTCGGCAAACTCACTGCCCGCGATTCCTTCATCGAAGCCGGGAAAATTTTCCATGCGCATGGTCGAGCCTGCCTGGCCGCCCATGGCGCCTTTTTCGATTACCAGCGTATCCAGGCCCTCACGGCTGGTGTACAGCGCGGCGGTCAGCCCTGCTACTCCGCCGCCGATGACGATCACATCATAGAACTGGCGTTTGGCCCGCGTTTGCAGCCCCATTTTGGCCGCCAGCTGTGCGTTGCTCGGTTCGACCAGCGTGCTGCCATCCGGAAAGACGATGGTTGGTATGATGCGCTTGCCGTGGTTGACCTGTTCCACAAAAGCCATCGCTGCCGGGTCATGTTCGATATCAATATTGATGTACGGCACGCGCTGTTCGCCAAAAAACTTTTTGGCGCGTTTGCAGTCCGAGCACCACACCGTGCTGTAGACCAGAATGGCGTTGGAAGGTGTATCCGTCATTTGTGCTCCTTGCTACTGCAAACCAAGCAGCCGGGTGAGTGCTTCTTCCACGTCCACCAGCCAGGTTGATGAGAAATTCGCCGCGGTGCGGGTGAGGGCGGTTAGATTTCCGCTCAGCAGCAGCACGCCCATGATGATCAGCAGCAGGCCGCTGATCACGCTGGTGGAATGCAAGAACAGGTCGCGCCCGAAAATGCGTACCGTCCAGCCGCGGCCGCGCAGGAACTTCCAGAAACGCGTACCGGTGCCCAGACGGCTGAAAAAGGTTGCCACCAGGATCAGCGGCAGGCCCAGGCCCAGCGCATAGACGAAGGCCAGGAAGGCGCCCTGCAAGATACCCATGCCCTGGGTAGCCAGGAGAGTCAATATGCTGCCCAAAATTGGCCCAATGCAGGCCGACCAGCCCAGCGCAAAGGTGGCACCATAAACATACGAACCGATGATGGTCGCCTCGGGGCGGGCCTGGAACTGGATGCCGGTAAAGCCAAGTCCAAAAAAGCTCATAATGCCAAAGAGAACGATCAGCATGCCGCCGATGATGAGAATGGCCTGCTGGTTTTGGAACAGGAAAAAGCTCAGCGCCGTGGCGCTCGCGCCAAACAGCGTGAGCGTCGTTGCAAGCCCCAGGAAGAAGGCCACGGTGGTTACGACGACCGTGCTTCTGCTGGTTTGAAAACTAAAGGCAAAATAGGCCGGCAGCAGGGGCAGCGTGCAGGGTGAAAGAAAGCTCAAAATACCCGCCAGGAAGGCCGCGGGGATCATCAACAGTAAATTTTGGTTCCAGGCCGGCGCGGTGGCTCTGCCACTGGTAGAAACCAGCAGCACCATCACCGCGATCACACCGGCGAGGATGATCGTCAGCGCGGTCCAGTTGCGGCTGGAGGCCTTGGAAGGAGTTTCGTTATCAAAATTCATTTTCTGCATGGCACCATCTTACTTGAGATTCGAATAATAATGGGATGAATTTGCTCGCCTTTCAGCTTTGTTCGTTGCCTGTGGTTCCATCCGTCGCGGGCAGTTTGCGCCCGAAGGCAAAGATCGCCGGTTTTAAAGATCCCGGCGCAATGCGCTGGTGCAGCACACCCAGCGCATAGGCAAACTTCGAAAACGAGAGATACGAGGGCTCTGCTTCGTAACCATACACAACGGCTTCGAAGCCCTCAGCCCGCAGCGCCCGGCGCACCGCGCCGATGGTATTACAGCGGTAGAGGGTGGGGAACACATCCTTCTCCTGCAGCCCTGGCTTGGCCTTGGCCAGTACGCCGGCATGGCTGCGGTTAGGGATCAACCGCGAAAGCAGCGCGATGTAGTTCCAGCGGTTGGGGGTGCGGATGCAGACGACCCCGCCTGGTTTGAGCACGCGCCGCGCCTCGCGAAAAAAAGCGCCAGGATCGGGCAGATGCTCCAGGACGTTATCGCACACGCACAGGTCGGCCGAGCTGTCGTCCAGCGGCCAGCGCGGGCCTACCAGCCGGTAGAAAGCATCCACAAAAGGATTTTCCGCCGCGCCAGGGTTCGAGTCCAGGCCGATCACCTGGCACACTTTGCCTTTGAAGATGCGCAGGTCGCGGCGGAAAGGCACCGGGTCATCGACATAGACGCCGCGCCCGCAGCCAAAATCAACCACCACGGCGTCGGGACGGGCCAGCGCCTGCACGCGGCTGTAGAAGGCGATGGTGCCGTCTATTTGCGTAAAGCCCGCAAAGCGGCTCTCAGGATAGAAAAACTGCATCGCCATATTCCGATCCGCGCCGCTACGGCGCCTGGAGATCCTTGAGCATCACCCAGCCGAGGACGGTGCGGGTCTCGCCCTGATACTCCACAAATACGCACTCATTGTTGAAATCGTCGAAGCGCCGCTCGGTAGGCAGGAAGCGCACGATTGCTCCTTCTGGGATGCGCCCAACCTGGTTGAACTTGTCGTAACAGCCGGAATATGCCCATAACTGGCGCGATGTTGTGCCGGTCAGCGGCGTGGGGGTGATGGTCGGTGTCGCCGTGGGGTTGGGCGTGGGCGTGCTGGTTGGGGTTGGGCTGGCCGTGCGCGTGGGGGTGGCAGTGGCTGTAGGCTGCGGCGTGGGAGTGGGTGTCAGTGAAACGATATATGCCCGCACTCCGCCATACCCAGCCCACAGCAGCATGCCGAGGATGAAGATACCGATGATGACGCCGCCCGCCTTGATACCGGTGAGGGTGTAGTTGTAGCTCGAAAGCGAGCGGGTAAGCTCGATCACCCCCGGGTCATTGGGGTATCGCGTGCGCACTTCCTGGCTCATGCGCGCGGCGGCAGTTGGCCAGGAGCGATTTGTGTTGTAGGCCACGTTCGCCTGCTGCAGCTCTTCCTGAAAACGCTGCACGTCGCGCGTCAGATGGTCAAGCTCCTCTTGCAGGCTGCCAAGGTCGTCATCCAGCGGGTCTAACAAGCGCACCTGATCGAGCACCTGCCGGGCCTGTTGAATCTTGCTTTGCGCGGTTTCGAGAGTTTGCGTGCGGTCTGCCTGTGATTTGAGCGTGCGCACCTGCTCTTTCAAAGGCTCGAGCACTTTCGGGATCACCAGCTCGAGGCGCGAGCGCAGCCGGCTGAGGGTCGGGTTGTCGCCGTACTCCAGCGTCATCCCATCCAGGATATTTTTTGCGCGCGAGATGGCCTTCGGCACGGGCGTGCCGGCATTGAGGATTTCAGTTGCCTGGCGCAGGTGATCTCGCACCTGCCGCATGGTCTGCACGCGGTCGTTGTAGCGCGGGAGCCCGGTCGCCCTTGCGGCCGTTTCGACCCGGTCGATGCCTTCGTCGAACTGGCCCTGGGTAAACAGCTTTAACCCTTCATCGTACACGATCTCTGCGTCGATATTCTGCTGGAGCTTTTGCTCAAACTCCTGGCCTTCTTGCCAGCGCTGGATGCCCATTTCGCGCAGCGTTCCCTGGGCCTTATTGAGCAGGTTCATGGCTTCCTGGTAGCGCCCCAGACGCGCCGCGGACTGCGCCTTGCCAAATGCGGTCGCTGCTTCGGCGGGCAGCGCCACCGATGGAATGTAACCGGTGCGCAGGTAATTTTCGGATTCGCTGCGGTGCTGGCGCGCGCGGTCCCAATCTGGCTCGATTTGCAGCACCTCGTCATAGAGCTTGATTGCCTCGGCGTAGCGCCCGCCGTAGAACAGCTTCTCGGCTTCGGTCATCGAAAATTCAGCTTCAGGGTTGTGCTCGCGCGCCTTGGGCGGGTTTTTCAGCGTTTGCCCATTTTCGGGGATGGCAAAACCTGCGCCGTTAAAAGCGGCGGCCTGGCCTGATTGGGCAGCGGCTGGCGCTGCCTCGGGCCCGCGCACCCTGGCGCGCAGCTCTTTATAAAGCGCTTGCAGCATGCCGCGCTGGTCGCGCTCCATCCCCTGAAAGTCGGGTGAGCTGAAATACTCATCCATTTCGACCATCAGCTTGCGAATTTCAGGCAAGGCGATCGGTTCCTGTGCGATGAGTTTGTTGGCCTCTGCCTGTAGTGTATCAAAATCTGCCATGCTTGCTTCCTTCAATGGATTGTGCCTTGGGTTGGGCGTGGCTCTCCAATCCCAAAGAATATCGATTAGACATCCGGTAAAGCCAGGAAGGCTTTCTTTAAATCATCTCTCAAACGGATAGCATTATTATATTCGCCTGCCAGGACTCTTTCCATGATTTGCCGGAGGTCTTCTGGCAGCCGCTGGTCATCATAAGTCCACTGCTCCTGGTATGATTTGGCGGCCTGTTCGATCTCGTCTGGTCGAGTCGGCCCGAGCGGCAGCGCCCCGGGAGCGGTGCGCCCGGTCAGAATGTGGTGCAGCGCGCGCGCGCCAAACTGCACCAGGTCCATCTGCCGCTCGTAGTCTGAAAGGCCTTCGGGATGCAGGCGGGCAACATTCCAATCAATGGTGAAGATCCCGTGCATCGATTCGAGCCAGTAATAGTGCAGGATTTTGTGGTCGCGGTAGACGATATTGCGCTGGTGCGCTTCCTGGAGGATCTCGCAGATCTGGATGGACATCAACAGCAGCTCGCCAACCGAGCGGTACTGCCCGCCGGTCAGCCCGGCGTCGCACAGCGCCAGCAGGTTTTCGCTTGGGTCGCGCTGTTCGATGGCCAGATAGGGCGTCCAGCTCTCGTTGATGCGCGACTCGATCTGGTGGATAAACTCCTGCCCGATGTTCGGCCCAATCCGCACCAGGCTGCCGGTCAGGGCCGGGTCTACCATACCATCCCGTTCCACCGGCATCGTCTGCCCATTATCGAACTTCAGGAAACCGCATTCCAGCAGCGGGCTGATCCCAGGCACGCCGCGCATGGCGTTCAGCACCAGCACTTCTTCGCGAAAGAGCGGCAGCGCGTATTCAATCTTGTCCATGCGCATCAGTTTAATCGCCGCCGGGATTGGCTTGTTCTGCGCATCGCGCAGCACCCCGCCAAATACCCGCGCCGAAGACCCTCGCGCCTCAGGGATCCAGTAGTCGATAGGCGCCAGAAGGTGCAAATCCTGGTCGATGCCCAGCTTACCGCGCATCGAGCTGGTCAGCGTGTAGAAGGGCGGCGGACAGCCGGCCGCTTCGCCTTCCTGCACGAACGCGGGCAACTTTTCGCGCCGCTCGAAACGGCGCAGCCAGGGCATCTCTTTGATCAGCAGCGGCATGCTGGTGAACAGGTCTGGCGGCCAGGCGCCGCGCCGAAGCTGGCGGCAGCCTTCCAAAATCAGGTCCATCCAGGCGGCCGGGCCAACCTGGTTGCGCAGCTCGCGCCCTTCAAATTCCACATCGGTGATAAATGCCTGGTAGTGCTCGCCTGGCTCGGGCCCGCGCTGCACTCTTGCCAGCCAGAAAGGTGTGTTGTTAAAGGCATGCCTGGCGCGCAGCACCCGTTTGCGGTCGGGGTCCCACAGCAGCACCTGGCGCAGGCCTTCGCTGGCGGCGTCGAAATCGCCGCCGTCCCAGTCATTGAGCACCCGCGCCACCTGCGCGCGCGGCTGCGCCAGCGCCCGGTCGAGCGCCTGGCCTGCCTCGGGTAAAAAGGCCGTGATCTCGGCCAGCTCTTCATCGATTTCATCATAGGTCAGGTTCGAGAAGGGCGGGCTGGGGTCGATATGCAGCCAGTTGGGGATGGTTTCTTCACGCAGGCGGTGGACCAGCGGGCGCAAGCGGAAAAGCGCGGCCTTGCTGTTTTCATCGTCAATGCGCTCGTGCTTTTCGACCATGTTTTGAAGGGTGAACAGCGTTCTGCGAGTCACCATCATCGGCAGCACATCGCCTGCTTCGGACCCAAGCTGCTGTCCGCGAATGTTCGTGATCAGGTCAAACCACCAGTCGGGATCAGCGCTGTTGTCTAGCGCCGATACCAGGCTCCACAGAACGGCTGGCCAATCGCGGCGCAGTGATGATTGGACGGCATCACACAGGTGGGCCTGCTGCGTTGCGCTGGCGGTTTGAGAGCGTGATGTGATACGCGCCAGGTTG
>Ga0105092_10000888_pt1 | contig 15827 bp, 26 predicted proteins | sample PPLLak2March2015_FD_87021 | JGI IMG/M metagenome (GOLD analysis project Ga0105092, IMG submission 87021) | Freshwater sediment microbial communities from Prairie Pothole Lake near Jamestown, North Dakota, USA - PPLs Lake P7 Core (1) Depth... | ecosystem: Environmental > Aquatic > Freshwater >... | reverse complement strand
GTCTCAGCGGCTCGGGTGACTCAGGACGAGCGCACCGGGGAGCCCGTGGTCCGCGTGATTTTCGCGGACGAGTCCCGGCCGGGGGCGCATTGAGATGCTAGCGCGACTCGTCTCCTTATATAGAAGGGTGACGGGCCGTCGCCCTTGGCAAGCGGCGTCCCCGGCCGGCACGCTGCAATTAGGTTTTCTGACCGATGCGGGGGCTATCGCCCGAGCGCAATCGCTTGGGCGGGTCACTTACATCGACCGGGAAAGGTGCGTTATCATTTTCGATACGCATTTGGGTTCACAACAAAACGGAGATAGGTAAATGAATGCCCCTCAAGTTATCAGCAAACTCTCGGCCCAGAAAATCGTGGGCAACGTCAAGGCGTACGCGCCGCAGCAAGGGAAAGACGGATCGATCCCGAAGGATATCGTTCCGCTCTACCGGATTTTCGGCTCGGCCAACGGACTGCGCGTCGGCCAGTCCGATAACGGCCCGTTCGTTGCGTTGCTCGGCCGGTTCGAGGCTCAATCCATGCTCGCGGACGAGGACGGCGTGGTTTCCGAGGATCGTTTCATTGCCGCGCAGTGCTTCCTGCCCGGCCCGACCCACGCGCTACTCGTGGACAAGCTGTCGCAGAAAGATGCCGAGGGTAAGCGGCTCGTGGAATCGCTCGATTTCGCTTTCGAGGTTGGTGTCAAGGCGGCGAAAACCCCCATCGGCTATGAGTACGTGTGCGTGCCGCTGATGGAAGATACCGGCTCCGATCCGCTGGCCGCGCTCCGCGACAAGGTGAAGGCCCTCCCGTCCGCGCTCCCCGGCGCGAACAAGGGCGCGGCGCTCCCCGCTCCGGCGACCCCGGCGGCTAAGAAGAAGTAGCCCGCCGTGCCGGACCTTAACGAAGCGAGTCCGGAAGAACAGGACGGCCCCGATGAGGGGCCGATCCTTCTACCGGCGGGGGCGAGCTGCCAGGGGTGCCACTACTCGGAAACGATCCGAATGGCCGGGCAAATACAGACGGTCCTGATTTGCCGCCGGCATCCCCCGGCCCCTGTTTTCATGCCGAACCCTCAGGGCGGCGTACTCACGTCGAGCCCGCCGCAAGTGCCGGCCGATTACGTGTGTTTCGAGTATGACGCGAAAGAGGCGCTCGCCTTGATCCCTACGGGTCTAGGCTGATTCCGGAGACCCCGCCGGTAAGGAAAGCGAATCCCTAGGGCCGAATAGAGCCCCGCGAAAATAGGGACTAAATTAGGGGTCACTAAAGCCCGCCTTGCGCGGGCTTTTTCTTGCCCGTACACTTCCCCGGACTGTTATCGCTCCTGTTATTCCCGGTGTTCTAAAGCACGTTATAAAGAGGTTCTGAATCATGGCTAAAACGACCGATCGACAAGGCACGGAGTACGTGGCGCTACCAAAAGGCGTCATTGACACGCTATCCGGTGACGAGCCCGTCACGGACGAGGAAATGGCGTTCGATGAATTCGTCTCCGGTATGTCCGCCGAACGTATGGGGGAAATCCGGGTCGGCAAAATCAAGGTGGCCAAGGATGGGACACCTATCGCAAACACAAAAAGCGCACACTGCTTTTCGGCCCCCATTGACCAGTTCACTTATTCGGCGCTACTCGAACATATCCGGGCGCGGCACGGCGCGGGGCTCTACCGCGTGGTCGGGGTCGAGGCCGGAAAGCGTGGCCTGATTTTTAATCGGCTGTTAGAGATCGCGGAGGAATTGAACCTGCCAAGTAAGACCCCGGAAAGCTCGCTCCAGAATCCGGCCAATATGTTGGAGTCCGTGGGCCGAATCATGGCCGAAAGCGCGGCCAGGACGGAAGGGCTCATCGCGCGACTTTCGGAAACGAAGCCGGCCGCCGCAGACCCTATGGATATGATGCTCAAAATGGGGACGCTTATGGCGACCCTCATGGGCGCGGCCCCAAAACCGGCCGGTGGCGATGACTTGCTCGGTTCCCTAGAGAAGCTGGCCAAGGTCAAGGAATTGCTCGGCTCGTTTTCCGGTGACGGTGGCGGCGGGGGCGGTGCGGAGGCCAATTTTTACGACGTGGTAAAAACCGGCCTGCAATCGTTCGGCCCCGCGCTGGCGGCCCTCGCGATGAAAACGGCCGCGCAGGCCCCTAGCGGGGCGCCGGCCCTTGCCGCCCCCGTCGCCCCGTACACTCCGATTCCGCCGGTTCAAGGAATTCCCCCAACTTCCGCACAAGGTGACCCCGCCATGGCCTCTTTCAAGCGTCAAGTGGACACGTTGGTACAGAACGCGAAAAACAACGTCGATCCGATGCAGCTCGCCGGAACGATCTTGGATTTGACCCCGGACGAAAAGCTCGATGCTTTGGCCGATATGATCGAGGCCCCCGATATGATTGAGAAAATGGCGGCCCTAAATCCGGAGGTCCAAGTTCATCGGGTTTTCTTCGACAAGCTACGAGCGGCATTATTGAGCTTGCTACAGGAGGACGAGACGACTACACTCCCCGGCGACGGTCAGGCGACCGCTCCGGGTGGTTCGGGTGCTCCAACGGCTTAGCGCGCAGCTCCTTTCTCTGCCGGACGGCGACGCAGGCACGCGCGCCACACTGCAAGTCATGGCGTCGCTCGTCCGGCAGTACCGCAAGAACATCGCCGTTCGCTCGCTTGCGCTCGATGTGGTAGAGCGCGTCCCCGGTCACAAGAATTTCGGAGGCGAGGCCCGCGCGCTGTGCGTGTGGGTCCGCTCGAATATCCGGTACGTCCGGGATATCAACGAAGTCGAGACCATTCAAACGCCGCTCAAGACGTTGGACATTGGCCAAGGCGACTGCGATGACCAGGCGACTTTACTGGCCTCGCTTTTAGAGGCGGTCGGATTCCGGACCCGTTTTATGGCCATCAAAACGGCCACCCTCGGGCCGTACGTCCATGTAGTGGCCCAGGCCGAAGTAGGCCGGGAATGGGTCCCTCTCGAAACCACGGAGCCGTGGGAGCCGGGGACTTTCCCGGTCCGCGTGGCGGGCGCAATGATCGAAGAAATCAGGGGAGCGTAATTTATGCCCATGCCCGGTAGAGTCATACAGGCGATGGCCCAACAAGCCCGCGGCGGAATTCCGATCCCGGAAATTCTGTCCACGGATGAAATGAATTTCATGCAGCAAGTTTTTCCGTCGATCCGGAGCGCGGGCAATTTCTCACATCCCGATTGGGCGGGGCTCGGCTACCCGGACGGCCCGCCGCTCTCGCCGGTCGCGTTTGCTGCCATGAAATACGTTTGGCCGCAGATTCGCGTTGCGGCCGATTTTTCACATCCGAATTGGGCCGCGATCCCGGTGCCGGTTGATATCCTGGCCGCCGCGATGCCGATCCCGGAAGCGCCCATGGCCCCGGCGCCCGCGTTCAACGCGCCCCCGCAAACATCCTCGGGTCCTACCAGTCCCGTGTTCAATACGTCGATGCCAGTAATTCCGGCGGGGCCGCCCTCTTACTATCAGCCGGCGGGGCCGCTTTCGTATGAACCCCTGCCGGGTGACCCCGATCCGCCCTACGGTGAGGGTGAGGGCGAAACCCCCATCGCTCCGGTAGAGGCTGGAATGTTCGGCGGGCTTTCGCTCCCCATGCTTTTGACCATCGCCGGGGGCGTCCTGTTTTTCAGCCTCGCGAAAGGGGCACGCTCGGCGCGGGGCGGGAAAAAGCGCCGCTCCCGCCGGGGGTAGAAAGTGGGTCAAGTAGGAATCATACCCCTGATTCCGATTGCTATTAAGGCAATCCCGGCAATCATTGGCATTTTTGGCGGCAAGAAAAAGAAAAAGGCCGCTGAACGGATGGCGCAGTACGAAGCCAACGCTATGAAAATTGCGTCCGGCCAAGCTATCGCGGCCACGGACGCCATGACGGAGGCTGACAAAACTTTTCTCCGCAAAGTGTGGCCGCAAATAAACGCCGCCGCGAGTTTCGATCATCCGAATTGGTCCGCGCTAGGCTACCCAGCCGGGCCGCCCGTGAGTCCGGCTGGCTACGCGGCCATCAAGCACGCATGGCCCACGGTTCATGTGGCCTCGAATTTCGATGATGTGAATTGGCAGTATCACGCGGTGCCCATTGAAACCGTGGCCAATTTGCTCCCCATTCCGGAGCTACCCGAATACATGCAGCCGGCGCAGCCGTATCTGCCAAACATGCCGGACTGGCCTGGCAATTTCATGACCGATTCGCAGGGCCGGACTTTAGTGGACTCGCGAACCGGCAAGCCCGTCCAAGCGTCGATGTTTCCGAGCGGCATTCCAAAAGAGGTTTTGATTGCCGGCGGTATCGGTCTCTTGCTTCTACTTTCGTCGCGGCGTTAGACTCCGCGACATAACCCAAGGCAATGCCTGATAAGGCCGGGAGCCAGCGAACATGAGGGACAACGATATGGACACTTACGCACCGTATGGCGCCGGCCCGCTCGGGGAAGTGGTGGCGCTCGATTTAAACCGCACGCAACTCGCGCGGGCACAGTTTTTGACGTGGCTGAAATCGGTCAACCATGACCTATTCAAAGCCGCGCTGAAGCACGCCGAAACCGAAAAGGCGAACTTCGCGGCGCAGACCGGGAATCCGGCGGCCCTCTCGGGGCTCGGGGAAAACGGCGAGCCGAAAACATGGTGGCAATCCCTGGCCGAAGGGCTCACGACGGCCGGCACGGCGTACCTGGCTTACAAGGGCCAGAAAGCCAACATCGATCTGAACCTACAGCGGGCGCAGCAAGGTTTGCCGCCCATCGATTACAGCCGGTACACGGCGCCCACTGTCCGAACGCAAGTGGATGTTAGCCCGGAAATTCTGGCCCGCTTACGCGAGGGCGGAACCAACACGCTGCTTTTGATTGGCGGCGTCGCGGCGGCCTTTCTTTTGCTGCCCCGTTTGCTAGGGCGCGGCCGGCGCTAGGTCCATGCGCACCGCGGAATTAAACCGCTTGCTAGAGCTGGGCCTTATGGCCGGGATTGCGCTGGCTATCCTGTACGTCATCAAAAAGGGCCGGCTCGCGCTGGACTTCGGCGGTGAGGTTATGGAATCGGCGCAGTTTCGGACTGCGAACCTAATCGAGACCTTTTTCCCGCTGGTCGATTCCAATTCCATGATGACGCACGCGGTGACTTTCCCGGACGGTTCGCGCCATGCTGTTCCGGGGGAGACCGTGGACCGCTCCGGGTTTTTTCTCTATAAAGGCGCGCGGTATCGTCTCATGACGAATACGCAGGGTCAAAAGCTCGCTATCACGGCTTAAAGGGGAAATTCATGAATGCGCTGTTACTGTCGCTTTTGACGACCAAGATTTTGCCGCTACTGGTTCCGCCACTGATTGCGGCGAGCCGGAAATTTTTGCTGGCGAAACTGCCGGCGAAATACATCCCGATTGCGCTAGGACTCGGCGGCGCGGCCGTGGGCGCGGTGGGGTCGTTTTTCGGGGTCGAAACTCCGGACCTTTCGATGGCGGCGGCGTCGGCGTGGGATGGCACCTTGATAGGGCTTGCGAGCGTGGGTATACATCAAGTGTGGACGCGGGCTACGCAGAAAAAGGAGTGATTTTTCAGTGTGGAAAATCGTTTACCTTGACGCGCGCGGCCTTACTCATGAGGCCGAGTTTGAGGCCCGCGATATCCACGATGCTATCGATGAGGCCGAGTCGGAATTTGGCGATGATATCGATATCATTTGCCTAGAGCTGCAAGAGGATGAGGACGACAATGAGCCGTAAAAAACGCAAGGCCAGTCCGGCACAGCTCGCGGCCCGCGCCAAGTTTACGGCCATGGTCCGGAGCGGGCGCAAGTTCGGCCGCAAGGTCCGTCGCAAGGCGGCTAAGGTCGGGCGGAAATCGGCTGCGGCGGCTAAGGCTTTCCGCAAGACGAACCCCGCACGCTCCGCGTTTCAGATTGCGGCGGCCAAGGGGAAAAATGTGCTGTTCCTGGCCGGCATCGGACTTTCGAGCAACCGCGCCACGGCATCGAATTTCGGCACGCTCTCGACGGCCCGCAAGATCGCGCGGCAAGTCCGGGATGTGGGCCGTAAGCTCGGGGTCGGGCGCGTCGCCGTGGTCACGAGTCACGACAGCCCGCAGGCGATTCGGAGCTTTCTATTGGGGGACCCCCTATCGGGGGAACGCTAAGCCCCGCCGGGCTCGCGCGAAAGCGCAATCCGGTGGGGCCAACACAGAGCGAAATCGCTGAGGCCGCGCAACGCTACGAGGAATTTTCAGGACACCGCGCCGGGTACGGCGAGCGGGTCAAACTTCCAACGCCACGCGCGGGCCTGGTCGTCGGGGATTTGGACGGGGTTTTATACACCACCGTCCGGGACGGCAGAAAAGAGCGTTACGTCCATAAGTTCAAAAAGACGGCCAAGCCTTTGTTAGTGGCCGGTTCGGACGGTCGATCCTTACACGTGCTCGGGGATCGATTCGAGTTTACAGAGCGCGGGATCGTAGATCAGTAAATTTGGCCCTCAAGGCCGGGAGTCAGAAATGGAAATGCTACTCGTGAACCCGAGAAAGCGCCGCAAAAAGGCCAGGGGCCAAAAGCGGCGTTCGTCTCGTCGTCGTCGTCGCCGTTCCGGGGGCGCCCGTCGCGCTGCCGCCGGTTACACGGTCGGAAGTGCGCCGGTTCGGCGCCGCAAGCTGAATCCGCGTCGCCGCCGTCGCGGACGTGGCCGGCGGCGCGCCGCCAGGCGCCGCAATCCGATTTCCTTGCGCTCGTTCGGGCCGGGGAATCTGATGAGCCAGGTTTCCGGCGCGCTGCCGGGAGCCGTGGGCGCCCTGGGCCTCGATGTGGCCTTGGGATTCTTGCCCATTCCCGTGACGTGGAAAGCCGGTATTCCCGGATACCTGACGAAAATCGTCGGCGCTATCGCACTCGGCATGGCGGCCAGCAAGGTCGCGGGGGCCAGCACCGGCGCCAAGGTCACAACGGGCGCGCTCACCGTCATGTTCCACGGGGTTCTTCGCGAACTGCTCGCGGCGAATTTCCCGACCGTTCCGCTCGGCATGTATCTGCGGCCCGGCGTTTCGGGCCTCGGTTACGCGGGCTCGGGCTACAACCCGATGAACGGCATGGGCATGTATCTGCCGGACATTTCGGCGGACAACATGGGCATGGACCAACGCGATTTGGGCATGTACATGGCCCAGGACGGCCAGGCGGACTTTTACAACACTTGAAGCCTGCCAGGAGGGATGGCCCCGGAAACGGGGCCGTCTCTTTAGACCGCAACGTTTCGCCCTATCGTATAAGGGCTTTTCGGCTGTCCGGCGTTTGCCGGTGTTTTGAAACCCGCCCCGGAATCCAAACAAGGGGCAACTAGGAGCAAATTATCATGAGAGGCTTAGGCAGACTCGGGCAGGCGACCGGAAACGGCGGCCTCGGCCCGTTGACCCCGTACCACCCGCCCCACATCGACGCGCTTCAGGAATACAACGTGAATCGCGCCGGGCAACCGGAAGTCATCTGGCAACCGCTGTATGACTACTTGGTGTACCCGATGGCGGGCGCAACGCAATTCACGTTCTTCCAGCGCGCCGTAGGATCGGCGGCCGGCGTGACCTACGCGGATACCAACATGTCCATTCCGGGCATGCTGCCGCGTCCCCAGGAATTCCTGGTCACAGGGATTCAGGTCTATTTCAAGCCCGGCAACGCGGTGAGCCGCGCCGGCCTCGCGGCGGCGGTGGTTCCGGAGAACATCAACGATATCAACGATATCGTTTTTGGGAACAACTTCCTGAAGCTGTTCATCGGCGCCAAGGATTACTTGATCGAGGCGCCCATCGCGAAATTCCCGCCAGTGTTCGGCATCGGGGGAATCGCGGCCTACATGGGGCAGACCACGACGGCGGACGTGAACGGCCGGTTCACGGACTACGGCAAGAGCGCCGGGCGGTACTATTCCATCACGCCCGTGAAAATCCCGGCGAATCAGAACTTCAACGTTTCCATCAACTTCCCGGCGGCCATCGCGGCCAGCGTCGCCGGGACCATCGGGCTGATCCTCGATGGCTTCCTGTACCGCTTGAGCCAATAAGCGCAAACGCGCAGGGGCAAACCGGGAGGCCGAAAGGTCTCCCGGTTTTCAGGGCCGGCAGTTCTTGTCGGGAGCTGTTCGGCCCTTTTTCTCTCGCGATCCTGACTAGCTTCTAAAACCCGCGGTGTGCCAAAACCGCCTTGGAGAAAACGAGTCATGCGCAACTATCCGAATCGCCGCAGCCCTGGAATGGGCGCGATGGACCCGGCCCTAGAGGAAGTGGAGAACAACCAGTTCCTTCAACGGCGCCGGGATTTGTATGTGTACGAAGCCCAGGCCCTAGCACTCGCCGCGTCCGCGACCCTCACGGACGTGGTGCAGATCGAAGCGGATTCGAGTTTCATCCTTCAGAAACTCGCGTATCACGCGCAGGCCCCGGCGGATACGGCGCTTGCATCGGCGGCCCTTGGCCTCGTGGATTCGCAGCGGATCATTGCACCCGTCGCGATTGTCATCACGGATACGGGCTCCGGCCGGCAACTCATGCCGGCGCCGATCCCGATTCCGTCCCTGTTCGGAACAGGCCAACTTCCGTTCATTCTGCCGAATCCGCGCCTTTTCATGCGCAATTCGACGATCTCGATTCAGTTCACGAATTTGGACGCGACCAACGCCTACTCGGTCCGGCTCGCGTTCATTGGCTACAAGGTTTACGCGACCAGCTAAAAGCGGTGCCACACGCGCCGTCACACGGGACGGGGGCGGCCTTAGGGGCCGCTCCCGGAACCCTTTAAGGAGTGCCCCATGCGCCAGTACCCTCGCACGCACCGTTTCCGGCATCGCCCCTCTGCGCCGAACAACGCGATAGAGGAAGGCCATTATCAGGCCGGTTTGGGCGAGTTGCCCGAAGATATGATGAAAGAGCGACGGCTCCGTCCGGTGATCTTTTCCCCACGCGGCACGCCGGGCGGTCTAGCACCGTCCGACGATCCGCTGTCCGTCCCGCTCGGCCCGCCGGTTCAACCGCCGGCCACGCGGAGCTACAATCCGCAAACCCTGTCCACCTACACGGTGGACGTGCCGGCCGGAGTGCCCACCCCCATTTTCGCATCTACACGCGAGCGATCCTATTCAATCATCATTAACGGCGGCCCGAATCCCGCCGTCATTACTTACGGCCGGGAACCGTCCGGGGCGGCCGATGGCATACCGCTCGCGGCGGCCGGAGTGGGATTCCATGAGCTACTCGACGGGACTACGGGAACCGTTTCCGCATTCTCGGCGGCGGGCACGTTTTTGAGCATCACGGAAGGACGCTTTGACCCGCCGATGGAATACTAGCCGGGGATTTTCAGTGAGCGCCATCATTGTACCCCATCGCACGCTTTACCCAGTCAAACGCGCCCGCGCGTTGTACGAACGGCGCAACCGCGATTTCATTTTCAAATATCCGGCGCGGGCCGGCTACCGCAATACAAGCTCGCCCCCGCGCGGGCTGCATTACGGAGCCGCCGCAGGGATACCCGCATTTACACGGGAGGTTTTTCTAGTTTCAAACCCGGCCTGGGTTCCGCCGATAGGCGTTATCGACTTTGACGTGCTACTCGTGGGATCGGGAGGCACTGCTAATTGGTGCGCCGATGCCGGCCTTATTTTCCTTATGACGGCGGCCGGCGGTGGCGGGGGCAGTATTTTAGTCCAAAACGCAGTGCCCCATAGCGACCCATTGGGTTACAACGTCATTGTTGCGCCCGTCGCGGAAATCAGGCTCGCAAACGCCCCCTTTACGACTATCGCCGGCCCTTCACAAGTGGGCGGCGAAGGACCTTTAATCGTATCCGCCGCCGCCATCGGGGGAGGCCCCCCTAACGGAAGCGGAGGCGGCGGCGCTTTCGACCCCATTGCCGGCGATCCTACTTGCGTACCGGGTGGCGCCGGGGCTGGCTCTGGAAACGCAGGTGGAAACGGTGACGGCCTGGTACTAGGCCCGCCCGGCGTGACGGGCGAAGAATCGGCAGGCGGCGGTGGGGGCGGAGCCGCGACCGTAGGAAGCGGCGCAGCGGCGTCGGCTCCGGGCGGCGCTGGTCAGCCGGGCGACGGCGGAAACGGCGCCATACCGCCACCCTCGACTTTTGGTCCGTGGGGTAACGACATTGGCGAGGGCGGCTTTTTTAGCGGCGGGGGCGGGGGCGCTCAAAACACGTTCGGTGCGTCTCCTTGGCTACTTGGCAATAGAGGGGTAGGGGGCGGCGCTGCTAATACCGGCGGCGGCGCAACCGCGAATCCTTTTCCGGATCAAACCAACGTGAGCGGATTCACCGGGATCGTAGTAGTGATATATCAAACGCCATGAAAAAGGATGCCCTCATTTTACTGGCAGTTTTGGCGGTCATAGCTGTAACCGCCGGGGGAGTGGTCGCCATGAATACCCGTGGTTTTCGGAATAACAATCCGGGCAACTTGCGCGGGCCGACTCCGTGGCAGGGCCGCGTGGGAACGGACCCGGAGGATTTCGCGATTTTCTCCAGCATGGAATACGGGGTCCGCGCGCTTCGCGTCGATCTAACCGCGAAGCTGAACCGGGGCCTAGACACGGTGCGGAAAATCATATCGGTCTACGCGCCGCCCTCGGACAACAATCCCACGGCGACCTATATCCGTAAGGTCTCGGAATGGATGGGTGTCAACGCGGATCAGCGGTTGACGCCGGCCGATCTTCCGGGGCTTGTGGACGGCATCATTCGATTCGAGCAAGGCGGGCCGCTGCAAGCGGCCATCATCAAAGCCGGCCTCGCGCTGGCCTAGGGCTATCGCCCGAAGGGTTTCCCATGACCAAAATGACCATGCCCTATTACGTCACGTCCTGGCACAACGAAGCCGAAAGCCGCGCCGGCCCCGTGCAGGGCGGCGTCGCGTGGATACGCGAGACCATCGAGGAAATGACCCCGGCGCAATTCGACGCCTACGAGGCAGGCATCCGCGCGCAGCCTTACGAGGCGTTCGCGCAGAATCAGGACCTCATTACAGCCCTTCAGGAAGTGAACCGGCGCCGGCAAAGTGAGGGCTTGGATATCACGGTGCGGAGCGGGAATCAGGCCAGCCTTTTTGGCGGCTCGATTCCTACCTGGGTGTGGGTTGCCGGCGGCGTCGCGTTGCTTGTGCTCATAGGCCGCCGGTAAGTGCTACGCGTTCATTGCTTCAAGTGCGGTAACGAACTGGCGGCGCCCGGCGCCGTTATCTTTGGGACGCCCCGCGAGCCGTCACCGAGCACGGCCGTTGCCACCGTGCCCAAGTATCACCTATGCCGGGATTGCTGGCCGGTTCTTTTGAAGTGGCTTTGTGGAATAGATCAAGGCCGATAAGGAAGTAACCCCATGCGCCCTACCGTTTTTGAAACCGAAGAATCCCTAACCATCGCGGCATTCCTAACACCGCCGACGCTGCCCAATTCGCTGACCCAAAATTGGAACCCCGGCGAGATAGCGAATATCAGCCGTATCCGTTTCAGCACGGCGGGCGCTGCGGCCCAATTAGGCGGCATGATTCCGCCGCCCGGTGATGGCCGTATCATTATTTTGACGAATGTCGGCGCCAATATCCTGACAATTACCGATCAGGACGCCGGCTCACTCGCCGCTAACCGCTTCGCGGTCGGCGCCGGTATCGTCATACCGCCCGGCGCCTCGGCCTCATTCATTTATGATACCAATCTGCTACGGTACTCTGCCGCGGGAGGGGGCGGCGGGGGCGGGGGCGGAAATCTTACCTCTACATTATGGGCCGCGCGCGGCGTGGGCTCCACGGTGGGTCAACAAGCTCTCGTTACGGATGTGGGAGCGGCGCCGGGAATAGTCGTCAATTGGGACGGTACTTTTTGGAAGCTCGTCGCTCCCTCATTTGTGTTTTTGAACGTGACCCCGGTCAACGGCGTCTTGAGCGCCGCCGAACAAATCCTGCACCAATTTTCAATTCAGCCGGGTCTATTGCGAGCGGGCCGTATTATCCGCTTTGGAATGCTGGCCGGCGACAACGGCGTCGTAGACGGGGCGACGTACAGAATCAGGCTCGGCCCTTTGGGGACCATAGCCGATCCCACTATTAGCGCGCACGCCTCAATAGGTGCCGCTTTCTCGTCTTATTTTGCGGCGGTTTTCATAGCCCCTTCGGCCATTCAGCTAAGACGATTCACCGGTCAGGATCAAGTATCGGGATGGAATTCGCCCATCGACTCCGTAACTGCGTACCCGCAAAATATAGCCATCGGTGATATCGACGCGGCTACGCTTATCGCAAGTTTTTCCGTGCAAATGGGCGGCACAGATATTCCGCTGGTCGCGCATTCGTTCATTGATATGATCCCCTGAAATCATGGCGTTTGTTCTGCCTCTCGTTTTGACTCCGGTCGAGCGAGCCCGGAACTTTTTACGCCAATATTCAAGACAGTTTTATGACGGTCCTACCGTCAACATCTCACAGAGTGCGCAACTCGCGGCGCTAGGGGACCTCGCCGGAGCTGTCACACTGCAAGGCGTACCCGTCAACGGCGGTGCCACTATCACGGGGCTCGTCATGTACACCCCACCGGGGGCTAGCGGGTCACTGGTAAGCCCCACACTTTTAAGCCGCGTATGGACCTACGCGCCGGCTCTCATTGGAAATCCAATAGCACAAAACACCTACGGACCTCCGGGAGAGGCTGTGTTGCCCCTCTATTCCGTGATCGCGCGACGCTTCGCTTTCAATACCACGGCCTCAATTATCGCTGTATCCGGCGGGGCCGGAAACGCGGCCTGTATGGTTACGCTATGGATTGACCAGCTCGACGGATTCGGCTATCGCTTAGCGACACGGCAACCCTTTCCGGGAGCAAGTGGATTAGGTGGCACACTGTATTTCGATCTAGGGGACGGAATACAGCGGAAAATTGCACTAGACGTGCAAGGGATCTTCGGCGGCATCGGAGTGAGGGCCGGGGATTTTCTGACCCCGTATGACGATCAGAGAACCGCCGCCGTTATATCAACGCTCGGGGATTCAATTGCCGGAGTAGGAATCGAAATGGCGGGGCAATTTGGCTCGTCCTCGGTCGCGTCCTTTGCTCTCGGAGGGACCGGCTATGTGAAACCGAATCTAAACGCGGCAACGGCTAACAGCAATTTGATCGCGGCCAGCGGAATACTATCGTCCGCCTCGGGAAATATAGGCTGGCAACCCGGCGCCCTCCCCGGCGGGGATCAGGCCACGACTCAAGACGGACACCCCCTGATAGAAAACGAACTGGCTCCGGTCCAGGGCAGCACCGGCCGCACGGGCGCACAAACGACCGAAATCGTGAGCGCGAATCCGGACGTGGTTCTAGTGCTCATGGGTCTCAATGACTATATGGAAGCCGAACGGTTTTTGCCTAGCTCCAATGGGTGGAGCATGACCAGCGCTCTAGCCGTAACCCTGCAACGTCTGCGGGCAGGTTTACCGAATTCACTTTTGATTGTCTCGACTCCATGGGCCGGGAATCGAAGCGTGAACGGCTACGGAACTATTAATGCCAATTACACGGCTATTTCAAACGCGGTGGATTTATTGCCCGGCCCCTGGCTATTTGTGTCTACGGTGGGGACCGGGGACGGTCTATTTGCGACACAATGGCGCGGCAAACGCGAGAACGGTTCGGTTCTGTCCGGGACCGTGGACGTGGGGCCAATCACAACGGGCACGGGAAACACTAACGCGCCTACGGGTATCGGGAATGCAGACTACATTTTTACCGATGGCGGTCCACACCCCTCCGTGTTCCCCGGTGGCGTACAGGTTACGGCGCCGCAAACCTTAGACCAGACCCCGGCCACACTAGAAGTCAATACCACGTTATTCGGACTATATCCAAACGCGGGGAGCTTTTCGTTACAGTCTGCGGCAGACCCACCGATTTCCTATCGGCTCGGAGTGACCGTGAATTACACCGGGAAAACACCGACAACAATAACCGGCTGCACTATTGACAGCGGCTCGGTTAATGCGGGCGTAGGGGACCGGGTGTATATGCTGGACGAAACCGGCCAAGCGCTTTACGCTCGCAAAATCTCGGAGCAAATCATCGCGGCCATGCTAGCGTGGGGCTAAAGAAATAACCGCAGTTGCGGGGGCTTGCGTCCCGTACCGTCACAGACCGGGCACGTTAAAATTCTGGACGTGTCGGGAATCATCGCGTGGCCGGGCAGGCCGGGGAATACCTGGCCTTGGCCGTCGCAGTTGTAGCACAGGCTATCGTCGCGGGGCTCGTCTAGGGCGGCGGCGATTTCACCGTGCAGGCCGTGGAGCGCCCGAAGCACCATTAGTTCTTTACGCTGGCTCACCGCGCCACCAAGGCCGGAATATCCTCGATCCGAACCCCGACCATTTTACAGGCCGCGACAAACGACTCCCGGTCTTTCAGCGGCCGGATCGTCACCGATAATTCGCCCCATTCTCCGAGCTGGCGCGCGTGCCGTTGCGCCGTGGCGTAATCGCAGCCGTTGGCGATGCAGATACCGACGAAAATATCCCGGCTCCATTGGCTCGGGTTTTGGACCGAGAATCGGAGGCCGATTTTGGGGAGGTCGCGGGTGGGGGCGGACATATATCGCTCCATGAAACGGGCTGCTCTATCTGGGCGTGGATTCATAAAGGTATAAGGCAATCGAAGCAGACCCCGGCTAGGGTTTCGCGGACCTCGCGGTGACAGCAGGAGCATTGCTCCCGTACCACGATACCCACCGTTTCAGGGTACGATTCCAGTACGCATCCGGGCGCCACCGATTTTTCGCCCAATTCCAGCGATCCCGGAATGTCGCCGGCCCGTACATCACGAGTTGCCATCGCTCGCCGTCCTGTGTGTAGATCATGCGAGCCAGTGTAGCAACGTAAGGCCCACGGCGCCAAGCTCCGCAGCCAAGGCGACGACGAGGGGCCAGCGGGCATCATCGGCTCGGGTGCCCTGTAAGCATTCCTGAAGGGTCGGCAAGCGTTGGCGGCGATCCATGGGCGGGGCTCCGTTGTAAAGAAATTCGACAGGTATTGTCGCCTCGGGAGGGGCGGAAATCTGTGAACCGTTTCACGGTTCGGAAAAATACTACCCTTTTTCCTGGCGGGCTATTGCGGCGGTCTTAAAAGGGCGTAGGATTCGAGTTGCCCAATACAGGGCTTGCATTAGGGGTAAGGAACCAATGACGCGCAAAGACTACATCTTAATCGCTAACGCGCTGGCCGATGCGCGCCGCGATATCATCGCTAAAGAGGGACCCGCCGCGCAGTCAACTCTACTCGACGGTACGGGCTACGCCGCCGATTGGCTGGCGGATTCACTGGCCCGTGATAATCCGAGGTTTGATAGGGCGCGGTTTTTGAAGGCGTGTGGGGTGGCGTCATGAGCCGCGGTCCTAAACAAGGGTCTGGCGCAGACGCGCAACTTGAGGTGAACACCTGGTACTGCTTCGTGACGGTCCAGTTTGATTAGAGAGCGCGAGTTTTTGACAAGCATAGACGCCTACATGACAGAGCACGGGCTCGACGTTGTGAGCATCAATTTCGGCTAGTGTCTCGGCGCCCCGTGCAATGCGGGGCGCGCTTAACCCCACGGAGAAAGAACATGCAGCCGAACCGCGAAGATTGCCCCAAGTGTGGCAACACCGATACGAACGAGGTAGCCGTGTCAAACATCGACGGCTATGAATGCATGAAATGCGGATGTTGGTTTGATAGGGACGAGACAGACGGCTCCGTTCGATTCGCATACGAAAGCCACCCGCTAGAAATCTGACCGCGCATTAGGCACCTAAAACGGCTCGCATGTTATGTGCGGGCCGTTTTTATGGCTCG
>Ga0105092_10000887_pt1 | contig 15829 bp, 13 predicted proteins | sample PPLLak2March2015_FD_87021 | JGI IMG/M metagenome (GOLD analysis project Ga0105092, IMG submission 87021) | Freshwater sediment microbial communities from Prairie Pothole Lake near Jamestown, North Dakota, USA - PPLs Lake P7 Core (1) Depth... | ecosystem: Environmental > Aquatic > Freshwater >... | reverse complement strand
GCGTTTGCTTTGACGACCGCAATGATGTCCCGCTGCTCTCCGATTCTTCGGCGAATCGCCTGGACGTTTGCTGCAATATTCTGGAGGGATATTTCCACCCAGCTTCTTTTCGATAAAGACATTTCTCGTTCCACGAACTTCTATCCGGTTGCAGCGCCGCGGTCTTTTTGGAGGGCGGTGGCAAGGAGAGGCCGACGCATTACTAGGCGTCGACGCGACACCGCTTTGCACCATGGGATTTGCATATACCAAAGCGGTGTCGCGTCGACGCCTGGTAATGCGTCGGCCTCTCCTTGCCACCGCACTCCAAAAAGGCTCCCGCCGCCCTGGCTTAACACCCTCACTGCGTGCGCGGCTACTGTACCGGGTGACCCGGCGCCAGGTTCTCGAATTTGGTCCACTGCTCGATAAAGACGAGCCGGACGATTCCGACGGGGCCGTTTCGTTGTTTGCCTATGATTATCTGTGCGATCCCTTTCTCTTCGGGGTCCTCTTCCTTGCTGTACAGATCCTCGCGGTAAATGAACATGACAACGTCCGCATCCTGCTCAATTGATCCTGACTCGCGAAGGTCCGACAGCTGCGGCTTATGGTCCCCCCGGCGCTGTTCCGGCGCCCGGCTCAACTGGGATATGGCGATGAGGGGGACATTCAGCTCTTTGGCCAGCCCTTTCAGTGACCGGCTGATTGCGGAGATCTCCTGCTGGCGGTTCTCGTACCGTTGTCTGGAGATAGGACCGGCGGACATCAGTTGCAGGTAATCGACGATGAGGAGATCTAAGCCGTGCTCCGCCTTCAAGCGACGGGCCTTCGACCGCATCTCCGTCACGCTGATGCCGGGCGTGTCATCAATGAAAATCTTCGCCTTGTCCAGTCGCGTGATGGCTTTCCCGAGCGCCTGCCAGTCCTCCCTGTGAAGCTTTCCGGTGCGGACGCGGTGGCTGTCGACTCGCGCCTCCGCGCAGATAAGGCGATGGACGAGTTGGTGAGCTGCCATTTCCAGGCTGAAGATGCCGACCGTCTTTTGCATCATCGCTGCATGCTGCCCGACGTTGAGGGCAAAACTGGTTTTCCCGAGACCCGGGCGGGCGGCAATAATGATCAGGTCCGAAGGCTGCAGGCCCGAGGTCATGGTATCGAGTTCAATGAACCCCGTCGCGACGCCGGTGACAAGTTCCTTCTGCTTGCTCAGGACCTCGATGTTTTCGTAAACCTCGGACATCAGGTCCTGGATTTTCCGGAACCCGGTTTTCACATTATCCTGGCTGATCTCGAAGATTGAGCGTTCTGCCCGATTCAGTAGTTCGTGAACGTCTTCCTCGTTCGAGAATCCCCTGACCAGGATCTCATTAGCCGAGTGGATCAGCCTCCGAACCGTCGATTTCTCTTTGATGATGCGAACGTAATGCTCGATATTGGCGACCCGAGGCACGCCGTCCATGAGGCCGGAGACATACGGCAGACCCCCCAGGCCCTCCAGTTCATTAGAGTTCTGGAGCTCGTGTGCCACGGTAAGGGTGTCGATCGGTCTGAAACGGCGGGAGAGCTCGAGCATGCCCATGAAGATCTTCCGGTGTCCTTCAAAGTAGAAGTCATCCGGAGTCAGGGCTTCCGCAGCTTGATCGAAGGTGGAGTTGTCGATAAGGATGGCGCCGAGAACAGCCTTCTCCGCATCAAGGCTGTGGGGCATGCTTTTCTGCAGGGTGACGTCCGCCTGTTGCATCGCGCCCCATTGTACGGCAAACGGTCATCGAACAGAGCCGTGAGCGCAGCGTTTTTTGCGGAGCGACCCGGCCCGTGCCATCTGCGCAAGTCAGTAGCTGCTAATGGCACGGGCCGGGTCGCTCCGCAAAAAACGCTGCGCTCACGGCTCTGTTTTGACGTTACTCTTCGGCGGGCTTCTCTTCGGCGCTGCCCTCTTCCTTGTGGGCTTCGCGTTCTTTTCGTCCGCCCTTGCGCTTGGGTTTCGCTTCGGGCGCAGCTTCCTCGGGAGCCGCGGCAGCGGCTTCTTCCGGCTTGCGGGTTCCGGTCAGAAGAGCGATTTCCTTGACCTTCGCATCGAGGTCGGCGACGATGCGGTCACTTTCAGCATCGCGCTTCTTCGCTCGGGCTATTGACTCATCTCCCTCGGGGAGGACGGAGACAGTAATGATCGCCTGCACCTCGCTGTGCGGCCGGACCTCGATATTGTAATTCCCGATCGATTTCGCCGGCTGTTCCATAAGGATCTTGCGCCGATCCATGTGGATACCCTGGGTTGCAAGCAAATCGGCCAGGTCTTTGGAAGTAACCGAGCCAAAGAGTGCGCCCGTATCGCCCGCCTTCCGGCTGATAATCAGGTGTATCTTGTTCAGCTCGTTCGCCAGCACCTGGGCTTCTTCCATGAACTTGGCCTCTTTCTTGGCCATGGCCAGTCGCTGCTGCTCGACCATCTTCAGGTTGCCGGGTGTTACCGGGATCGCTAATTTGCGAGGGATCAGATAGTTGCGACCATAGCCGTCGGCCACCTTGACGACCTCGCCTCGCTTGCCCAATTGAAAAACGTCATCAGTCAGAATCACTTGCATATGTCGTCACCTCGGTCAATCGGCCACGTAAGGCAGCAAAGCCAGGTGGCGCGCCCGCTTGATGGCCAAGGCCAGTTTGCGCTGATGGGTTGCACACACGCCGGAAATTCTTCTGGGCAGGATACGCGCCCGCTCCGGAACGAACTGGCCCAGCAGCCGGGTATCCTTGTAGTCGATGTAGTCTATTTTCTCGGCGCAGAACTTGCAGAATTTTCTTCTTCTCACCATATCCGCTACTCCTCCTCTTTCTCCACGGGTTCGGCTGCGGCCAAAGCCTCTTCCATCTCCTGACGGCCTGCCCGTTCTCCACGCACGGGTGCCGGACGCTTCTGGCGTCGCAGGTCTCGTGCTTTCTTGAACTTCTCGGCGCGCTTCAGATCAAGATCGGTCCGGACAGAGAGGAAGCGGATCACGGAATCAGTTACCTTGAAACGGCGTTCCAGTTCTGCAACGGCGGTTCCACTCGGCTCATGCAACGTCACGACGACGTAAAATCCGTCGGAATGCTTCCCGACGCGGAAAGCCAAGCGGCGTTTCCCCCATTTGTCGACACTGACAATTTCGGCCCCTTTATCTCTGGCTGTCTTGGTAAAGCCTTCAATTTGCTGCTCTACCTCGTCTTCAGTCAGAGTGGGAGCGAGAACGAACACGACTTCGTATCGTCTCATGGACTTTTTCTCCTCACTTGAAAAAGGGTTATTCTAACACAACCCGTTGGTATTGGTATCCCTTGATTCCATCCGCTTTTTTGGAAGTGCGGCCGCAGAGACCTGGACTTTATACGCATCTCGGGACCACCGCCGGATATAGAGAGCCGCGCACGGAGCGAACGGGCTTCAGCCCGGAGCGCAGTAAGCGGGCCACCCATTGTGCGGTTAAGGTTCGTTGGGTGGCCCGCTTACTGCGCTCCGGGCTGAAGCCCGTTCGCGCAGTGCGCGGCTCTCTATATCCGGCGGCGGTCCCGAGATGCGTATAAGAGCCCAGCCTCAAGGCCGTTCGAGCTGAAGCCCAACAGTCTTACCTCAGCAACGGGCTGATGATCAGGGCAGTGATAGCCATTAAGCGAACCAGTACGATCACCGAGGGGCCGCAAGCGTCTTTGAAAGGATCCCCGACCAGGTCCCCGGTTTGAGCGGCCGCAAACTGCTCAGCACTGGGAGGCTCGGTGGTGCTGAGCTCCAGCTGTTTTCGGGCATTGTCCCAGGCGGTCCCGGAATGCACCATGAAAAAGCCGAGAAGAACGGCGGACGTGAGCGCCCCTGCCATCATCCCGGCCAAGGTGGCCCGGCCGAGGACCTGCGCGATGATCACCGGAGAAGCGACGGTCACGAGGAGTGGCAGGGCCATCTCCTTGAGAGCTGTCCAGGTTGCGATGACGGCAAAACGGCGGTTGTCGGGCGCTTCAGTTCCTTCCCGCAGACCGGCGATCTCCCGAAACTGACGGCGCGACTCTTCGATCTGTGTAAAGGTCGCCTTTCCAATCGAAGTGATGATCGCATCGGACAGAAAGAACGGGAGAATGCCGCCCAGGAAAAATCCCACAATGACTGTGGGGTTCACCAGATCGATGGCGGGAAGGCCGACCAGGCGGGCGTAAGCCGACAGAAGAGCCAAAGCAGCGAGAGCGCTGGCACTGGAAACGAGTGATTTTCCGACTGCCGTGGTCGAATTGCCGGTCAGGTGAAGGCGGGTGAGTCCGCCCAGCCAGGCCGGATGTGCGCGGGCCAGCCGCACCACCCCTGTTGCACTGTCGATGATCGGCCCGAAGGCGGACGTCGTGATTGTTCCAGAGACGGTGGCGAGCATGCCGACTGCCGCCATGCCGATACCGTAAATGCCGGCGTAGTTGTAGGCGATAAGAATCGCCCCGCAGACGGTCAGAACAGGAAGGGCCGTCGACTGCATACCGACAGTGATACCCGCGAGTATGTTTGTTACGGTTCCCATCGTCGAAGCCTGAGCAATCCGTCGAATGGGCGGCCCTGACGTGTACCATTCGGTCAGAAGCCCGATAATCAGGCTGCTGATGACACCCAGCAAGACCGCGTAGAACACGCCCAGCTCCAGCTCGAGGGCATTAACTATGAGGAACGTGCCGACGAGCAGGATCACGGAAGCGATCAATTGGCAGAACCTGAAAACCGTCCCAGCCTCCCATTTCGGGACCAGATAGCGCGCCAGCAACGAGATTATGGAAGCACCGAGACCGATTCCCCCGACGAGAACCGGCAGGGACATATAATCGCTCCTATTCTCGTTCGTGATATCGACGATGGTGGATAGTCCCGAGGAGGCAATCAGAACCGTTGCGACAATCGATGCCCCCCAGGCCTCCACCAACTCGGATACCGCTCCACAGAGATTTCCGATGTGGTCCCCGGCTTTTTCGGCCACTGAAGCCGGATTTCGTGGATCGTCTCGGCCGAGGCCCGGCTCGAGGCGTCCGATCAGGCTTGCAGACAGATCGGCGGCTTTGCTGAAGACTCCTCCCCCCAGCCGGCAAAAAAGCGAAACCGAAGTGCCGCCCAGGATAAAGGCCGCAAGGTCCACGGGTTCAAGCGGACCACGCACGGACAGGAAGTAGACCAGCGAGAGACTGATTACCCCGACCGAAGCCGCAACCAGGCCGCAAATGCCGGCGCCCGAATAGGCGACCTCCAGTGCGCCTTCAGATCCTGTTTCCCCGGCGGCTTTTAGAGACAGCGGCACGGTGTGGGCCGCCATGAGACTGCAGATCGCGACGACAGTGGCGGAAATTACAGCTCCGGCCAGAAAGCTGCCGGTGGTGCCGGGTGTCGCCCAGTAAGATAGGGCCGCCAGGATCAGCAGAAGCAGTGCCAGGAACACGAAGCCTGCGCGTGACAGGAAGATCACCACGGATCGCAGGATCTCGGAGGAAATGCCCGCAAATGCGGGGTCCCACGGCAGCCATCTCCTCACCCGGCGCAACATTATGAAGGCGAGTGCCAGGCCGACGATACCAATCAGCGGAAGCAGAATCAGGAAAGTGAGGGTCATGGGATCTCCGGCGCAAATAAGGATGAAGGATGAAGGAAGAGGAATGAAGAAACCGGCGCGACCGCTTCATCCTTCATCCTTCTTTGCGGCCTATCCATTGAACTTCGCCATGCTCTTTTCGATGCCTTCCGACACCCAGTTCTTGACGGCGTCACAGGCCCGATCCAAGACGGAATCCAGGACGCGCAGATCGGCTTTCGAGAAATTCGACAAGACAAACTCCGGGTAGTCCTCTGGTGGGGCATCGAGGCCTACGCCGATACGGAGTCGAGGTACATCCTCCGTCTGGAGGACATCGAGGATGGACTGCATTCCCCGGTGCCCGCCGGAGCTGCCCGACCGCCTCAGTCTCATTTTGCCGAGTGGCAGGGCAACCTCGTCATAGGCAACGAGTAGGTGATCAAGCGGGACGGGGAAGCGGTCGAGCAGCTCCAAAACCGCTCCACCGCTTCGGTTCATATAGGTCAGAGGCTTGGCGAGGACCGCGTCCTCGCCGCAGCAAGCGATAGTGCAGGAAACTGAGCGTTTAAGCTGTCGCTCGAATCTGGCCCCGGCCTGCTCCGCCAACCGATCCACCAGCATGTAGCCGGCATTGTGACGGTTAAGCGAGTACTGTGTTCCGGGATTCCCGAGGCCGGTGACCAGAAACACCTGCGCCTACTCCTTGCCGGCTTCTTCTTCCTCAGCCTTGCCCTTCTTAATGACTTCCGGTTCTGTAGTCGCTTCTTCAGTCGGCGCCGCCACAACCTCTTCCACCTTCTCGGCGGCCGGCAGGACGACGCTCAGGACCACCAGATCCGGGTCGTTGAGGATCTTCATCTTTTCGGTATCGACCTGGAGCTGCGATATACGAACGGTTCCGCCGATATCCAGGTCATTGACGTCGATGGCGATGTGCTGAGGCACATTACCAGGCAGGCACTCGACTTGGACGGTACGGAGAACCAACTCGAGCAATCCGCCTCCGGTCTTCACGCCCTTCGCAGTTCCGAGCGGCTCCACCGGAACGTCGAAGACCATGGTCTGATCCATTGCGATAGCTTGAAAATCGGCGTGGACCAAGGTGTCTCGGAGAGGATCGAGCTGCATGTCGCGGATCAGTACGTCCTGGGAAGTCCCGTCGACGTCGAGCTTGAAGATCGTGTTGCGCCCGGTGTCCGAATGCAGTATTCGATGGATGTCGCGCGGGTCGACGCTGACTGCGATCGGGGTGATGCCGCGGCCATACACGACGCCCGGAATGCGTCCGCCGGCTCGAAGCCGACGATTCGAGTTCTTCCCGAGTGTTTCTCTTACTGTTGCCTGAACTACTGTATTTGCCATTGGTTGATTCTCCTGACCTCAGTTAAATAGCTTGCTGACCGAGGTCTCCTTGTGTATCGATCGGATCGCCTCGCCTAGCAGGGGGGCGACACTTAGAACTTTGATTTTCGAAATCGCCTTCTCGGGAGTCAGTGGAATCGTGTTGGACACAACGACCGCCTCAATGTCCGATTCCGCTATCCGCGAGATCGCCGGACCGGAAAGCACCGCGTGCGTCGCAGCCACCAGGATCCGCTCGGCTCCCTCGCGCCGCAGCACTTCTGACGCCCGTAGGATGCTTCCCGCTGTATCGATAAGATCGTCAATTATGATGCAGTTTCGGCCTTTTACGTCTCCGACCAAATGCATCACTTCAGCAACGTTGTCGTCCACTCGCCGCTTGTCGATAATCGCCAATGTGGCGCCGAGTCGCTTGGCGTACGCCCTGGCCCGTTCCACGCCCCCGGCGTCCGGGGATACGACCGTCATCTTCTTCATCGTGAGCAGTGACAGGTAATCCAACAGGACCGGGCGGGCATAAAGGTGATCGACCGGGATGTCAAAGAAGCCTTGAATTTGCCCGGCGTGCAGATCCAGAGTCAAGAGCCGGTGGGCGCCCGCGGCAGTCAGCAGGTCACCGACGAGCTTCGCGGAAATCGGAACGCGGGGCTTCTCTTTCCTGTCCTGCCGAGCATAACCATAGTAAGGAATCACGGCCGTGATACGCCACGCAGAGGACCGTTTGAAGGCGTCGATCATGATCAGGAGCTCCATGATGTTCTCATTCACCGGCGGACACGTCGGCTGAATGATGAACACATCCTTGCCCCGGACATTCTCCAGGATCTGGAAATTGACTTCCTGATCGCAAAACCGCTTCAGCTTCACCTCGCCTAGAGTCTCGCCGAGATGAGAGCAGATCTCCTGGGCCAGAGCCAGGTTGGCGCTGCCTGAAAAAACTCGTAGTTTCGACGACATGTTCATGTGTGGTGCGAGACGGTTGTCCAGTTATTCGGTTGTCCAGTTATTCGGTTATTCGGTTAGTCGGTTAGTCGGTTATTCGGTTATTCAGTTATTCAGTTTATTCGGGTTGTTCGATTGTTCAGTGTAACTTACCGAGTAACCGACTAACCGACTAACCGACTAACCGACTAACCGGCAACTCACAGTTCTAGACCTTTTACCGCAAACCTGCTCGTATATTCTTGCCTTGAGAGACTGCGACAGAGGAAGACTTCCCCTGCTGTCTGCTGCGCGACTTCCTGGGCTATCCTCTCTGCCCGTTCAGGGTCCGCAACTCCGAAGAGGCAAGACCCGCTGCCGGACATCAGCACCGGCTTGCATCCAGCCGCCAGCAACTGGCGAGCGCCTTGAGCAAGAGCCGGGTAAAGATCGAAAACGACTTCTTCAAAGTCGTTTTCCAGCCAAGATAATTCGACCCGTGCAACGGCCTCGCGGAAACGTTGAATTTTATGCTCCGCCTCAATCGTTGTCAATACTGGGTTCCCGGCAAACTCGCCCCAGTTCCGGGCCTGGTACGCGTCTTTCGTCGCCACCGGGAAGCCGGGGTAAAGGAGAACCAGTGTCTGCGTCCGAGGAAGGTCAGGCAGAGGGAATATGCGGTCGCCCCGACCGGTTCCCAAGGCGACTCCTCCGGAAAGAAAGAAGGGGACATCGGCCCCCAGGCCGGCGCCGAGTTCGGCGAGATCATCAGGCGCGAGGTTGGCCCCCCAGAGGCGGTTAGCCGCCAGCAGTCCGATGGCGGCATTGGAAGAACCGCCGCCCAGCCCTCCTCCGACTGGAATCCGCTTCTCGAGCGTGATGCGAAGGCCTCGCCGGACGGCTGCCTTTTCCTGCACACGGGCAACGGCGCGGTGAAGCAGGTTGTCCTGGCCGCTGGCAACCTGGCGGCCGTCGACCTCCAGGCGAATAGAAGGGTCTTCGGTGACGGTGAAACTGATCCGGTCCGCCAGATCTATCGTCTGAAAGACAGTCGTCAGCTGATGGTAGCCGTCAGGGCGGCGTCCCTCGATTCGGAGAAACCAATTGATCTTGGCGAAGGAAGGGACTTCGAGTTGGGAAGGGAGGTCGAGAGGCGCGCCCACGCTGTTTGGAGACTGCGCGCCACGAACCATGCAAAGGAGGATAGCACAGGGCCGCGGGTTTCGATACGCCGGGAAAAGCGTCCCTGGGAGCCCAGGCCTCCTGCCTGCCCGCGCTCGAAGCAATATCGATTGTGCTCGCAGCACGGGCAGGCAGGATGCTGCGCTCCCAGGTTACCTACTGCCGGCGCTGAGACAGGACTTTTTTTACGCCGGTCAACTTGCCCTGGACTCGCCTGCGCTCGTCGGTTTCTTTACTCTGAGCCAGGGACTTTTCGTAATACTGCCCCGCTTCATCGTAGCGGCCAAGTTTTCCGTAAACGTCGCCAAGGTGCTCCAGGATCGTCGGATCCTCATCGTTCAAGTCGGCCGCTTCTCGCAGAAAACGTTCGGCTTGCTCGTACTCCTTCAGTTTGAAGTACACCCAGCCGAGGCTGTCGAGGTACGCGCCATTGTGAGGATCCAAGTCGACCGCCCGTTTGATGTACCCTTTGGCCTCGTCCAGGCGGATTCCCCGATCGGCCAGCATGTATCCCAGGTAGTTAAGGACGGCTGCATGCCGGGGGTTTTTCTCGAGGACTTTTTTGAAACTCGCTTCAGCGTCCCCGTACTGTTCCTGCCGCTCGTAAATCGCGCCGAGCTGGAACTGCATAGTTTCGCTCTCTGGTTGTTTTTCCAGTCCTTTCCTAATGACCTTGGCCGCCTCCGGATATTTCTTGTGATCGATGTACAGTTGACTGGCCGCCAGGACGAAAGGCTCAGGATCCGGTTGTTTAAGTCCGGAGTCGGTGAGCAGATCCACTGCTTCCTGGATCCTTCCCAGTGCGCCCAGAAGTTGCCCCTTCGCAACCAGCAGATAGATCTCGTCAGGGTGCTTGCTCAGATACCCGTCAACGAGAGTCAGGGCATCCTGGGCATGCCCGGCGTCCTTCAGCGCGAAAGCCAGGTTCATCGTGTATTCCGGATTCTCCGGGTTCGTGTTGTACACCTCTTTGAAAAGCTGAACCGCCTTCTCAAATTCGCGCGACTCCTGGTACAGGAGCGCGAGCCGGGACTGGACTATCGGCTTCGAAGGCCCGGGCAAGTCGGTGCTCAAAAGCTTCTTGAATCCTTCTATCGCATCGGCCCTGCGGCCGACGCCGGACTGGGCCTTCGCGAGCTCGAAACTTGCCTCGATTTTTTGCTCCTTGGTGGCCTTCGACGACAGTGCCCCGGTCGAGACGGGGGTCAAGACGTCTACCGCTTCCGAATACTTCCGGCTCAGATTGAGGGCCTTAGCCAATTCGAGCCGAATCTCAATATCTTCGCCGCTCTCGTCCATCTCCATGGCCTGACGGAAAGCGTTAACCGCCTTTGCAGTCTCACGCCGCTGCAGGTACAAACCGCCAAGCAGTTTCAGATGATCCTCTCCCGCCGCCTGATACTCGACCGCCTTCTCCAAAACCAGGATGGCCTCGTCCGTCTTGTTGAGCCGGACGAGCGCCAGCGCTCTCAGGTAGTGAGCGTCCGAGTGAGAGGGCCGCAACTGGACGACGCGAGCGAGAGTGTCTGCCGCCTTTTGCCAGTCTTCCTTCAGCACGTAGAGTCGGGACAAGTAGTCCAGGGCATAGACGTGCTTGGGATCAAGCTGAATGACCTTCTCAAACTCCCCCATCGCCTTGTCTATCAGGGTGCCTGAAGGGCTTTCCCGGTAGGTGAAATAGAAACGGCCGAGCAGGAAATGCGGCTCCGGGTTCTTTGGATCCAGTTCGATCGCCTTCTCGGCGGCCGTCACGAAATCGCGGTAGTTCGTGCTTTCGTAGAAAGCCATGGCCTGATGAACACGCAGTTCCGAGCTCTCCGGATTGAGCTTGATCGCCTTGTCAAATTCCGCCAAAGCATCCGCAAACTGTTTGTCCTGGGTGTACATCCTTGCCAAGGTGAAATGGTAGTAGGCCTGCGCCAGGTCGGCACTTGCTGCCGAGGAAAACCCGATCAGGGTGGGGAACATCAATACACAAACCAGGACAATTCTCATAGGTGTCATTATGGCATACCGAGCCTGCCATGCTGTAGATGAGCCGGGGGGGCAGAAGGTTCAGGAAGGGGGACGCACTTTTGAAGTTTCCAGTTTCCAGATACCGGTTACCGGTTACCGGTTACCAGCTACCGGTTACCAGCTACCGGTTACCGGGTTGCGGGTTAGGAGTTATCGGTTGCCACGCGCAACTTTTAACTCTCGTAACTCGCAACTCGCAACTGGAAACCGGTAACTGGTAACTGGAAACTTCACTCCTGTACAACGTACGCCGGAACCAGCGACAGCAGCTCGAGGTTATGCGTGAAAAAGATTTCAACGCCAATCAGGTCCTGGTCGGATGTGACCTTCGCATAGCCCCCTATCGTCTCTTCCAGATTGGGGAACAACTCCGTATCGGTCAGCATGTTGACCAGCCGGCCACCCGCCGGAATCGTCACCTGCTTCCCGGCCAGACGTGTTCCGTCCGCCGCAAAGATCTCAACCTGGGCGGTAGCAGCAAGCTGCCCGGGGTTCAGGAGGGAGAGCCCGGTCGAATACCCCAGGCCTTCAGCCACGTGTGAAAACGACAGCTTTTTTCCGCCCGAGGGATTAAGGGGCAGAGTGGTCATCGCCTTCCCGCCATAGGTCCGTATCTCGGCGTTTCCCGCCAGCCCGTCTTTGTCGGTATCCACCTGAATCCAACCGGAAACCGTCGTCCCGCCATCGGTCAGCTGGAAGATCTCGGCTACGCTCCTTCGGGCCTGTTTCCCGGCCTCCAGTTGAAAAGTGGCAGGGGCGCCGACCGGCTTCCCGCTGTTGTCTTTGAGAACAGCGGTTATCGTGGCTGTTTCCGTACCGGTATTGACAAGGTTGAGGAACGTCTCGGATCCGGCAAAAGCCGCTACCTGGGGAACGAAAAGCCTTTTGCTGACGTTGAACACTGCTCCCTTGGGGAAGCCGTAAAGAAGGGACATTCTCTCGGGATCGTAATAGCGTTCGATGGCCATCAGGGGATACTGAGCTTCGATGACAAGATACCCGTTCGTAAAATTCTCAAAGTTCGCGTCGGTAAAGATGCCGGCCAGAGTCCCTTCGGTTCCGTCAGGGTCTTTGATGTATTGGGTAGTCTGCATCCCGCCTTGCAGAGCCAGGGGCTCGGTGGTCGAAATCAGCGTCCCTTGGTCATTGTAAAGCTTGACGACGGCAGAATTAGCGGTCCAGGAGTAATTAAAAACCGTCAATTCAGTCCGAAAACCGTCAAGTACCCGGACCTCGGGGATAACGACCGTCGAGGCCATTTGCATGAACGCCGGCGCTCCATCCAGCCTCTTCACGTCCGCGTCGCCAACCATGAAAAAGCTACTGAGCTGGAATACGTTTGAATCGACGTCCAGCCAGCCTTCAACCGTCTTGCCGGTGGAAGGCTTCAGAAGATCAGCGGCGGTAAAGGCCTTCTGGGTGCCGGGTGCCAGGGTAATCGTATTGGGATTGGTGTACTCCTTAACATCGGTTGTCGATGTTTCATCCTGGTACAAGATCCCTGCGAAGGAGTAGCCGTTGGTCTTGATGGTCGCTTCCGCGGTCGAACTGTTGTTCGTAAACGCCACGCCGGTGAACCAATTTGCTGTAGGAGTTGTGCCCTCCGCGGGTGGCGGAAACGAATAAAGGTTTGGAATCGCGAAGTTCAGGCTGTCCCCGATCAGGTCAATCGTGTTGGTGTTGAAATTGAGTGAGGCGAGGACCTTGCCGTCGGGCGTCATTGCGAGATCGAGCGGAGCCGCCGCCAGCCCGGCCGCTTTTAGCGGGTCAGTGTCCGCGAGCGGATTGATGAGCGTCCCGACATCGATTATCCGCATCACCTCTCCGGTATCCAGGCTGAAAACCAGGAGAACGTCGGACAGAGGGGCAGAGATGAACATTCGTTTGCCGTCCGGAGAGAAGCCTGGCCGGTTCCCCGGCTTAAAGTCTGCGTAAATCGGCGAAACAGTGGCAGCCTGCAGGTTCCTGGTGTCGACGATCGTCACCCAGATTTCACCGATGAGCACGAACCGGAAGCCGTCCGGAGTGGTATGCGCGCTGCCCGGCAGGTTTCCGACGTTGAAGATTTTCAGTACCTTCCCGGTGGCCGTTTCAAACAGGATAGCCCGGTCCTCGGTTAAGGGGCTTGGCTGAATCGTGCTGGTAAGCTGATCTGCAATCAGGCCCAGTTTGCCGTCCTTGGTAAGAGCGACGGTGTTGACGGCTTGAAAATCAGCCTTGATTTCCCTGTCCTCGAATTTGGTGTCTATCCATCGAATGACCTGGAAGGTCTGGGGGTCGATCATCCCGACTTTGTCGTCTGGTATCAGCGTCGCGCCTATCTTCCAACCAGTGAGAACGACCGTGAAGTAACTGAAGTCAGGCGCCATCGTGAGAGAGGCAGGACGCGAGCCCGCCGGCACTGTCAAACGGGGCGTGATTTCCTTGGCCGTTTCCACGTCGAAACGAAGGATTTCGTCGGTCTTGGATGAGGCGACGAATCCCGTTTTGCTGTCTGCCGAGAAGACGATGTTATTCGCGAACGAGAAAAAGACCTTGGTCAAATCCAGGGTCTTTACCTCGTATGTCTGGACGTCGACGATATTGATCGCCCCCACTTCCTTCCCGATCACGTCGCCGGTAACCGTCGTGTTGTCCTTAAGGAACAGGCAGGCGACCGCGAGCTTCTTCCCGTCGGGCGTCATCGCAAGCAAGCCCGGGTTGACGAGATTGGCAGGATTGACGGGACTCTTTGAGGTCGCGATCGTCGCGAGTACCTCGCCGGTAGACGGGTTAAACGCGATTATTTTGTCACTGCCCGGGAATGTGACAAATCCCTTCTGCGAGTCGGGTGTGAAGACGATGTTGGGCGGAAAATTCAGATCTGCCGGGCTGACCCCGCCCTCAGCACCGACCGGCACGTTGTTGACGTCGAATTTGTAATTCGTTTCCGTCCCGGTATTTGGCTTTACTGTCGCAAGGGGGCGCTCAGCGCTCGCGAGCGAACCGCTAAGTCCCAGCACAATCACGAAGATAAGGGGGCGATACAACATAAGTCACCAATTATAAGCGCGAGGTCTCAACCATAGCAATTGAGATTGAGGCCAGAGGCCTGCTCAAAACCAGAAGTCAGAAGTCAGAAGTCAGGAGTCAGAAGTCAGAATAAAGACGTTGGGACGGTGCGGACCACTTGGACCCGTCTTTATTCTGACTTCTGACTCCTGACTTCTGAGCGATCCAACTGCCTCAATCTCTTGGATTGACAGTGAACGTAATTCGTTCAACGAGTTCCCTGCGCCAGAAGGCGTTGATGGAATGGATCAGCATGGCTCTCATTTCGGCCAGCTCGCTTTGCCAGCGTTCGGTCGCGACGCCCAGGATGAGGTGCTTGCGGTTCAACTGGAGAGGGGAGGTCTTGCGGGCCAATTCCTCGCCGACGATTCGCGGCCAAAACTCCGAGAGACAGAGAAAGGCAGCCGTTTCGTCTCTGGCTGCCTCTCTCACGAACGCCGGGAGAAATGACGTTACCGACTTCATTCCGTTAGTGCCCGACTCCGGCCGGCACTTTCGCCTTGATCTCGTTCTGGCGCTTCAGGAGCGCCTGGTCCTCGGCGATGGTGGAATCCAGGACTACTCGCTGAGGCTTGAAAACTGAAATGCCTCCATTCTGATCCAGTTCGAGGATCAGCTGGCCGAGGTAGCGACCGCGCTCCATACTCCAAACCAAGACCGCGTTGTTTACCTGCTCGGGCGTGTGCTCGATGACCGATCGCTCGATCATCATGATCGCGTAGATCTCAGGGTTATCCTGGGCCAGACGAATCGCGATCGGTTTAGTCACCTCCGCGAGGACAATCAGGTAATCCGCTTTCTTCAGAACCTCCGCTTTGATTTTCGCTACCGCCTCGATGGGATCCTGGGCGGTAAATGGAGAATTAGGTTTCAGCTGGGCGGGGTTGGTCAGCCCCAGGAAACCGAGTCTCAGATTCTTTTTCAAGCCCACCTTGTCGGCGGGAACTTCCACAACCGCGTAACGGCGCGGAGTGGGCAGAGTCTTTTCGCGGGGTGTGAGGTTTGTGGAGATAACCGCCGTCGTTTTCAGCTTCGACTGGCTCAGCTCTTTCCACATCTGCAGGTCTTCCACGCCGAGATTCATCACCTGGATGGGCAAAACGTCCAGGCTCTGTTTCATGAACTCATTCACGATATCCGAGCCGGGACCGAGCGGCATGAAGTAGTCGCCTAGATCCACGTGCATCGCATACCCACCTTCACGCTTCTGATACTGTTCCGCAAAACCGGCTCGCCGAGCCAGTCCCCCAGATGGGTTGACCGGTCACCCACATGGGCCGTAGCTGCCGTGAACATACCCGGTATAGAAAAGCGTGATCTTCCTGACCTGGTCCGCCGAACCCGATTGGATCGGCACAAACCAGAGCAAGGCCAGCAGCAGGGCCAACGCGCATACGACTCGTAATCGCATGGCGGCAATTGTACCAGAAGTGGGAAGCGGCAAGTCCATAGGGACCGACTGGCCGCTGACCACTGACCGACTGACCACTGACCGCTGACCACTGACCGACTGACCACTGACCACTGACCAACTGACCGCTGATTGGCTGACCACTGACCAACTGACCGACTGACCGACTGACCACTGACCACTGACCAACTGCCCGACTGACCGACTGCCCGACTGACCGACTGACCGTTGATTGGCTGAGCGCTGCGTTGTGATTGGCCAATGGGCTGACCGGCTGGTCCCTTGGCCAGGGCAGGATCAGAGGCCTGAAGGGCCGACAACATAATAGCCCAGGCCGAAG
>Ga0105092_10000886_pt1 | contig 15833 bp, 24 predicted proteins | sample PPLLak2March2015_FD_87021 | JGI IMG/M metagenome (GOLD analysis project Ga0105092, IMG submission 87021) | Freshwater sediment microbial communities from Prairie Pothole Lake near Jamestown, North Dakota, USA - PPLs Lake P7 Core (1) Depth... | ecosystem: Environmental > Aquatic > Freshwater >... | reverse complement strand
TTGGCCCGCCGCGGCACGGGAATCCCCCCGCGATGAAGGGCAAGCCGGCCGAGCACGAGCCGTATCCCGCCGAGATCCTAGCTATCAGGCGGATGCCGTACGGCCTGAGAGGGTTCAGGCGGTTCGCCAAACTCCTCGGTCTCAGGATCTGGCCGTTCCAGGCGTACCTGCTCGGGTTCTACTTCGCCGGCGTCACCGAGCTCGTGATCCTGATCCCGAAGAAGAACGGCAAGACCACCCTCCTCGCCGCTCTGGCCCTCTACCACCTGATCATGGTTCCCCACGCCGAGGCCGTGATCGGCGCGTCCTCCAAGGAACAGGCTGCGCTACTTCACCGGCAGGCGACGATGCTGATCGAGAAGGCCGGACTCGAACGCCATGCTCTGCCGGGGGACCGTCGGGAGCCGACTCGGTATACGGGGGTCTTCGAGGTTCGCGAGGGGATGCACGTGATCCGGTTCGAGAACGGTCGGCTGAGGGTCATGCCGCATGAAGTCCGCACGGCCGACGGCGTGATCCCCACCCTCGCGCTGGTGGACGAGCTCCACCGTCACCCCACGGGGGGGCTCTACAACGTCTATCGGAACGGACTCGTCGAAGGCGCACAGATGATCACGATCTCGACCGCTGGGGCGTCGCTGGACTCGCCGCTCGGCCGGCTGCTGGAGAAGGCGCAGACCGACTACTCCATGGAGAAGACGGGCCGACGCCGAACCTACACGTCGCGCAGCGGGGGGTTCGTGCTCGTCGAGCACGCCCTGGACCCTGAGGATGACCGGGACGATATCAAGCTCGTGAAACAGGTGAACCCGGCGCCGTGGCTCACCCCGCATCTGCTTCGTGAACGCCACCCCGATAACTCGCCGATGGAATCCCGCGGCTCGTGGGCCAGGCTGACCTGCAACCTCTGGACCGAGGGCGACGAGCCGGCGATCGAGGGGCAGGAGTGGGACCGGCTCCAGGTCGACATCGGCCAGATCGAAGATGGCGAACAGGTCATCCTCGTGCCCTCGGTCGGGCACAACGCCGCGGTCGCCATCGTGGCTCCCCGACCTGAGGGGCGTGTCGCCTGCAAGGTGGAGATCCTCGAAGCTGCGGAGGGTTCCTCTATCCTCGCCAGGACCGAGAACCTGATCCTCGACCTCTGCGAGCGGTACCAGGCCGATGTCCATCATCCGTTGGGGGCGTTCACCCGGTCATCTCAGCTCCTCCAGGGTGAGGGGATACTGATGGCCCCAGCCCCTCACTCGGTGACGGCGCTGGCTGCTGCCTCCGGGACGTTCAACCGGTTGCTCCGCTCGGGGCTGCTGATGCACGACGGTGATCCGGTGCTCCGGACCCACGTGTTGGCTGCGAAGCTCAAGACGAACGAGGCTGGGGAGCGGTACGAGATCACCGACCGTGCCCGTGGCCTCATCGCGCTGGTGATGGCGGTCCACGGCGTGACCGAGTACCAGCCCGAACCGTACATCGGAGCTCCATCGGAGGGGATCGCGTGAGGAAGCCGGACGTGGCCTGGATGAAGCGACTCGGGATGGAGTCCAAACCCGACGTCGCCTTCGAGATCCAGGTCCCTCCCGAGATGAGAGAGGCGATGACCATGGGGGGGCAGGTCGCCCCCAGGGTCTCGCGGAGAGAGGCCCTCCAGGTGCCGGCGGTCCTCCGGTCGCGGAACCTGATCGCTGGGACACTCGCTCGCCTGCCGATCCACATCCGTGACAAGGAACGCCAGATCGTGGAACCGACGACCCTGCTCGCCCAGATCGACCCCAACGTCCCCAACGTCGTCACGTTCGCCGAGACGTACGAGGATCTCCTGTTCGAGGGGACCTCATGGTGGAGGGTCTTGGAGTTCGGCTGGCACAACTACCCGACCTACGCGACCCACGTCGACATCACCCGCGTCCATGTCTCGGGCTGGCTCCCCCCGGTGAACGGTTCGAGCCCGACGACGGCACAAACAGAGCCCAGGGTTTACATCGACGGCTATCCCGTGCGCGACGAAGAGGTTATCCGCTTCGACTCCCCCAACCCCGCTCTGTTGGTCCACGCGGCGAGGGCGATCCGGACGTGCCTGACGCTCGATCAGACGGCATCGAGGTACGCCGACGACCCGGTCCCTCTCGGCTACTTCACCCCGAAGGAGGGTCAGCGTCCCCGAGAGGATGACACCTTCGTCACGACGCTCTTGGACAAGTGGGAGTCGACTCGCCGCCGCAGGGTCTACGGCTACGTCGGGGGCGCCTGGGACCTGAAGTCGCTCCAGTTCAACGCTGAGCAGATCCAGCTCGCCGAGCAGCGCAAACACGCCGTCCTGGAGATCGCCCGCGCCGCCGGGGTGGATCCCGAAGACCTCGGGGTCTCCACCACCTCACGGACGTATCAGAACGCCGAGCAGCGTCGCCTCGACCTCGTGGATATGACCTTCGCGCCGTACCTGAGCGCGGTGGAGCAGCGGCTGTCGATGCGCGATGTCATCCCCAGGGGGTATCGGACGAAGGTGAACCTCGACGGCTTCCTCCGGGGGGACACGAAGACCCGGATGGAGACGTACGCGATTGGCCGCGGGTTCGCCTACACCGACGATGAGATCCGTGAGCTGGAGGACCGGCCGGACCTCACGCCGGCAGAGCGTGCGGCGAACACGCCGCCGGTCGACATCACCGCACAGCGATCGAATGGGGAGGTGACCTCTAATCCCGTGGCACATTGAGCAACGAGATGAGCAGTTCTGCGTCGTCAAGGATTCCGACGACTCGACCGAGGCCTGCCACGACACCGAGGAGCAGGCGAAGCGGCACCTCGCCGCGTTGTATGCGAACGAGCCCAAGGCTGGCGCGGAGGAGACCATCGCCTTCGATCTGTCCGGCGAGGAGATCAACTTCGCGGTCAACGCCGAGAGACGGACCATCGCGGGCCTGCTCGTACCGTGGGGGCGTATCGCGAAGGACTCCCAGGGTCTCGGCAAGTGGCGATTCGGGCAGGGCTCGCTCTATTGGCCCGAGGCCGCGAAGGTCAAGCTGAACCTGTATCACGACCCTCACCGACCGGTGGCGTTCGCCTCGCACCTCCAGGACATCGCCGCCGGTCTATATGGGAAGTTCAAGGTTGCCCGAGGAGAAGAGGGAGATCGGGCACTCTCGCTGGCCGAGGATCGGATTCTCGACGGTTTCTCCATCGAACCACGCTTCGACGAAGGCGGATGGGACTACGACTCCGTCGATAGGTCGGTGCGAAACGTCACGCGGGCCAGATTGGTCATGGTAGGGCTCGTCCCTGTCCCGGCCTTCGACGGCGCCTACGTGGAGTCCATCGCAGCGCAGCACGAGGAAGGAGTGAAGATGGAACCGGACGACAAGGTGGTCTCGGACGAGGAGGGAGTCGCTCAGTTCGAGCAGTACGTGCGGACGCTGGCGGACTCGCTCGCCGAGTCACAGCGCACCGCGACAGAGCAGCTCGGCCAGACCCTCGGGGAGTCGATCAACGCAGGTTTCAAGGCGGCGCTGGAGAACATCGGCGACCCGCAGGGACCGGAGAAGGTCAAGGCGGCGCGGTTCACCACGCTGACCGAACCCCCGGTGTATCGCTTCGACGGCAGCGGGCAGCACTCGCTGGTGAAGGATGCTTGGAAGGCGATCAACGACAAGGGCACACCGGCCGGCGATGAGGCTACGGATCGGATCCGGAAGTTCCGGATGCAGTCCGCGGACATGACCGAGGTCATGGGTTCGTACCTGCGGTTCGCGCCGCAGACGACCACCACGGCTTCGCAGATCATCCCTCCGGGCTACCGTCCGGATCTGTACGTGACGGAGCTCACCAAGGGCCGTCCGATGATCAGCGGTACCTCACGAGGGACCCTGTCGGACGCGACACCGTTCACGGTGCCGACGTTCACGTCCTCTGCGACCGCGTCCGCGGACCACGTCGAAGGGACGAACCCGGCCGACGGTTCGATCTCGCTCGGCCTTCGGACCGTGACCCCGCAGGGGATCTCGGGCCGGATGGTCGTGACCCGCGAGCTGGTGGACTCCTCGAACCCCGCGATCGACCAGATCGCGTTCAACACCATGCGGGAGTCGTACGCCCGTCAGACCGAGACGAAGCTCTACACGCTCCTGAACGGCACCTCGGGAGCAGGCGGGGTCATCACGGGTGACCTCGTCCCCTCCGGGGCGCAGGCCGTGACGGTCGCGGGAGGCACGGACAACCAGACGCTCGTGAAGATGATCCGAGAGCGGCTGGCGAAGTACCCGTTCAACCGGTTCCTGTTCCCCACCATCTCCACGATGGGCCAGGCGGCCACGGTGCGTCTGGCGACGGCGGTGGATACGACCCAGCGACCGCTGTTCCCATGGTCCGAGAACACCAACGCCCCCGGTCTGGCTAACACGGTGACCGGTGGCTACCAGGTGGACTCGCTCCGCTTCCAGCCGGCATGGGCGAACACCGGGGTGGCTGCCGGCGACTCGCAGATCCTCATCTGGAACGAGGCGGACTGCTGGGTATGGGAATCCCCGCTGCTCACCTTCCGCTTCGAGGAGAAGCAAGGACCGGCGAATATCGAGCTCAACATCTTCGGCTACTTCGCTACGCACATCCTGCGTCCGGTGGGGCTGTCGGGGATCCGCATCACGTAGTCGCGGGACGCTTGGCAGCGGGAGGGGCCTTCGGGTCCCTCCCAGTCCCATCGAAGAGAAGGAGGAAGCATGGCAGCGATCACGGTTGCACCCGTCGGTGAGGGTATGACGATGGCAGCGGCCTCGGGTGGTGGGGATACGGTCGCCGCCACCGGCGGCAAGTACGGCGGTCACGTCGTCCAAGGCACGCCGGTCCTCGTCGTCGCGGCTGGTGCTACGCCGACGATCGTGACGGTCGACGGAGTGGCGCAGGCCTCGTTGACGTCGAAGACAGCGGTCTATCCACTGCACTCCGGCGTCTATGGACGGTCGATCGCGGTTACCTACAACCAGGTGACTTCCGTCACGGTTGGGGCGCAGGTGCTCTGATGGCGAGGCAAGGGCACTACGAGTGGCGCGGGGACGTCGCGGAATGGGTGTGGGATGACGCACCGACTCCTGAAGTCGCCGAGGGCGACCAGACCAAAGGGGAAGAAGAGGATACGGGTACTGGTAACTACGAAGACCGCACCCTCGTTCAACTCAAGGCGCTCGCGAAGTCCAAGGGGATCACGGGTTATTCGACCATGACCAAGGGCGAGCTCGTCGAGGAACTCCGAGGCTGATGGGACCGTTCGCCACCGCGACCGAGTTCTGCGAGTGGACGGGCATGCCCCTTCCCCAGGATCTCGCACGCCTCCAAGCACTCTTGGACTCTGCCTCGTCGCTGATCCGGGGGGAGACGGGACAGGTGCTCTCCGAGGTGACCGATGATGTCATCGTCGTCCAGCCCGAGTTCGACCCGGTCTTCGGACGACGGAACCCGCCGCCGAGGGCGATGGGGGATGTGATCTACCTCCCGGAGCGTCCGGTGACGGCGGTCGCGATCGAGGTGGACGCGGTTGCCTTCACCGACTTCGGCTTCACCTCTGAAGGCGTGGTGTATCGGACGGATGGGTCGTGGTGGGACAAGGCCGCTGAGATCACCTATAGCCACGGCTACGCCGAGACCTCGCAGGAGTTCGGGCAGCTCAGGGCTATCTGCATCGAGGCGGCGTCTCGGGCCTACACGCTGAACGAGCGTTCGGCTTCCGAGGCGATGGGGTCGACGCTGATGGAGACGGCTGGCTATGCGCCTGAGGTGTTCCTGACCGAGGGTGAGAGACAGTCACTCCCCGGGACGATGGCGGCGGTCGGATGATCCGGGGGATTGGCCGAACGACCGCGGCCTTACTAGCGGCCAGAGCACGGACCGAGCTGGCGGCACCGTTCGCATCGGAGGCTGGCGCTGAGGCGGTCGGACGCCGGGCGGTAGCAAGGGCACCTCGGGACACCGGGGCTACCGCGGCGAGCATCCGCGTGGAGGTCGAGGGAGACACGGCTCACGTAGGACCAACGACGGATTACGCCCCGTTCCCCGAGTACGGGACGCGCTACATGCCGGGTCAGCACTACATGCAGGAGTCGGCGACGGAATCCGTCCCCGATGTCGTATCGGCCATCGCATCCGTCATAAAGGCTGCGGTTGAAGGATAGGAGGGAAGCATGGCAACACTGGCGGTGCAGAACAGTCTGATCACCGGCTTGCAGCCGACCTACTCGGCGGTCGCGTCGAGCGACGTATTCCCCAACGACGGGAAGACGGTGATCTACATCAAGAACGGTGGTGGCTCCCCGGACACCGTCGGGATCGACTCGGCCCGGCCATGTGACCAGGGTTTCGACCATGACGGCGGGGGGTCGGTGACGAACGCGACCGAGAAGGTCTTCGGACCGTTCGAGCCGGCGCGGTTCAACAACTCCAACGGCCAGGTGACGGTCACGAACTCGTTCTTGACCTCGGTCACCTGTGCCGTCCTTCGTCTTCCATAGGAGGGAGGTGACATGACCAAGGTTGCAGGGTTCAACGGGTTCCTGAAACGGAACACGACCGGCTCGACGTATGTCACCATCTCTCAGATCATGTCGTTGTCTGAGGTCGGGGATGAGCGCGGTCTGATCGACGCATCGGCGCACGGGGATCCCTACGCCGACTTCGTCGTGGGACGGAGAGAGGGGACGGAGGTTGAGCTGGTGCTGGCCTTCGATCCGGCCGACGCGCAGCATACGGCGCTCTTCACCGACTACACCGCGACGACGCCGACCTCACGGCTGTACGAGCTGCAACACGCCTCGTTCCTGACCCATGCGGTGAGGTTCCCTGGTCTACCGACCAAGTGGGCTCAGGAGGCGACCGACGACGGGGTGTACGAGATGCACTTCACGATGAAGATCGTGAGCCCCGGTCCGACGATCGTGACACCGTCGTGAGCACCAAGCGGGAGCGGATCCTATCCCGACCGAACCTCAAGCCGGTGCCGTTCTACGTCGAGGAGTGGGAGGAGACGGTCTACATCCGCCGCCTCTCACTCGACGACCAGGACGCCATGTCGGAGGAGGGGCGTTCGTCGGCGGACATGACGGTGGCTGTGCTCATCGCGGCGTTGGTGGATGACGAAGGGAAGCCGATCTTCACTGCCGAAGACCTCCCGGCTATCCGGGCGATGCCGTTCGTGATCGTCGCCAAGGTGTTCGCGCAATCGGCGAAGCTCAACGGTCTGACGACCAAGGAGCTCGACGAGGCGATGGCGTCTTTCGAGACAGCCCGGACAAGATCCGGGCCTTCCGAGTCGCCCTCGCTCTCGGACGTACCAGAGACGAACTCGGAGACCTCAGCACTTCGGAGCTGACGGACTGGACGGCGTTCGAGCAGGTCCACGGACCGCTGCTGGTCCATGAGCGGATCGACTTCGGTTTCGCCATGCTGGCGTACTACATCGTCAACCTCTGGTCGAAGAAGCGCCGCAAGTTCACGCAGTTCCTTCCCCCCTGGTACAACGTCAAGGCCGGGAAACCGGCAGACCCCGATGACGCCGTGCGGCAGCTATTCGAGCATCTGACGAAGATGGCTCAGGCGAATGGAGGCAGCCATCCCAACGATCTCAACGCTGACCGTTGATGTCGTCACCAATACGCGGAGCCTCTCCAGAGGGCTGAAGCTCGCCAGCACCGCCATCATCGGCGTCGGGGTCATCGCTACGAAGATGGCCCTGGACTACAACGATGCCTTCACGAAGATCGCGGCGGTCTCGAACGCGAGCGCCGGCCAGGTCTCCAAGTGGAAGGACGAAGTCCTCAGCCTCGCCGGCGAGACGGCGAAGGCCCCGAAGGAACTCGCCGACGCGCTGTTCTTCCTGGCTTCCGCCGGTCTGAAGGCGAACCAGATCATGCCGGTCCTAGAGGCTTCGGCGAAAGCCTCGGCCGCCGGTCTTGGGGAGACGGCGGACGTGGCCAAGCTCACGGCGAACGTCCTGAATGCCTATGCGGGTTCGGGCATCAAGGCCGCGAACGTCACCGACATCCTCGTCGCTGCCGTTCGTGAAGGCTCAGCCGATACCGATGAGTTCGGTACGGCCATCGGCCGGATCCTCCCGATCGCCTCAGCCGCTGGGATCGGCTTCGACTCGGTCGCTGCCTCTCTGTCCTCCCTGTCGAACATCGGTCTGGATGTCAACGAAGGCGTCACCGCGATGCGCGGTCTGTTCCAGGCCCTCGTAGCACCTACGGATGCCGCTGCCCTGGCGATGGCCGATGTGGGTCTCAGCTCCCAGCAGTTGCTCGATAGCCTCCAGCAGGACGGACTGATCGCCACCATCCGCCTGTTGGATACGGCAGTGAAGAAGAACACCGGAACCCAAGCCGAATATCTGAACGCTCTACGGACGATCGTGCCGAACATTCGGTCGTTGACAGGACTCCTCGGCTTGACGACCCAAGAGGCTGAACGGGTCGACAGCATCTTCGCCCGGGTGAAGGACTCGACCGGTTCCCTTGGGGCGGCATTCCAGACCACCGCCGAGAGTCCAGGGTTCAAGTTCCGCCAAGCGATCACCGAGCTCGGCGTAGCGATGATCCAGCTCGGGGACATCATCATCCCCGCTCTCGTGGCGGTCGTGGAGTTCATCCAGGAGAACTGGGAACCGGCGTGGCAGGCTCTGAGTGGCGCGGTGACGGACGCATGGAACGCCGTGAAGCCCTTCGCTCAGGCCATCGGTGGCGTCCTGATCCCATTGCTCCAGACGGCATGGCATACGATCCAAGATCGGATCATCCCGGCGTTCGAGAGACTCAAGCCGCTGTTCCTGGTGATAGGTGTCGCTATCGGGGTCCTGGCTGCCATGTTCCTCACGCAGCTCGCCCTCGTCGTGACGGCGGTCGGGTTCGTCATCGACAAGTTCCTGGACCTCGTCGGGTTCGTCAGGGACAAGGTCGTAGAGCCGATCGTCAACTTCCTCGCCCGGATCGGGGACGCTATCGGCAAGGTGGCCGGCTGGGTTCAGGACCGCCTACTAGGAGCATGGAACGCGATCAAGGCCCCGGTGCTCGCCGTCATCAACTCATTCAGCGCAGCCATCGCGGAGCTTATCGGGTGGATCAAGGAAGCCCTCAACTGGCTGTCACAACTCGGCCAGGGGGTCTCGCAGGCCATAGCCCAGAGGGGCGCCGCCGAAGGTGTGTTCTCGGGGGTACGTGTCCCCGGCGCTCAACACGGCGGGTTGGTCACTCGCTCCGGGCTGGCGATGATCCACAAGGGCGAGGCATTCTCCGGCGTCAACAACGAGATGGGTTTCGGAGCGATTAGCGGTGACATCGTCCTCCAGGTCGACGGTCAGACCTTCGCCCGTATCACGCGAGACCAACTGCTCAAGATGAAGGGTTCGAGGGGCGGCACGCTTGGTCTGGCCTGAGATCGTCATCCGCGCCGACTACACCACGCCGGAGCTCCAGATCCCGACCGACTGGACGGTGTTGCACGACTCGGGCAACCGGACGATGCGCAGCGTCAACATCCACCAGGGCCGGCAGCGGCTCTTATCTCAGACCGAGGCCGGCAGCGCCACGGCGGTGCTGGACGACAGAGACCGCAGCCTCGACCCGGACCTGCACCCCGAAGTCAAACCCGGCATCCACCTGTGGATCCAGGCCGTCGTTGCCTCCCAGCCCATCGACCTGTTCCGCGGCTTCGTCCGTTCCGCCACCGAGCTATGGACCGATGATGTCGACGCGGTGAGCGAGCTCGCTGCCGAAGACGCTTTCGCCCTGTTGGGCAGGTACGAGATGGAGGGCGATGCGGTCGCCGAACTGGGCACCGGAGCTCACCTCGAATACGTGCTCGGGTTGTACGGCTGGCCGGGGTCAGGGTCTATCCCCCCCGGGACCACATGGTGGCTGCTAGGCCAGGTCGGGGCCTCCGAACTCGGTACGACGACCTTCCTCGGCGAGCAGGCGTCGTTCTTCGACGACGGTGGATCGACCATCATGGCGACGACACTGACGGGGAATCTTCTCGCCCACCTGCTGAACGTCGCAGAGGTCACCGAGCGCGGGACGCTCTACGCCGGTCCCTCAGGTGACCTCATCTTCAACGAGAAGCCCTCGCCATTCGATCCCTCTATAGGTACGTGGGGCGACCTCCCCGGAAGTGGTGAACTCCGCTACGTCGCGCTCTCGATGCGGTACGACGATGAGGAGCTGTTCAACGACATCCGCCTGACGCGGCGGGGGGACAGTACGCCGACCACGGCCTCGAACGTCCCCGCCAACACGGCCCCCCGGACGTACGCGAAGACCGACACGCTGTTCTCCACCATCGGCCAGCAGCAGGCGATGGCGTCAGAGCTCTTGGCGAAGTACCAGCAGGCCGTCCGCTATCCAGCGCAGATGGTGATGCGCCCCAAGCACGACTCTCCGCTCTGGCTGGCAACGCTGGGAGTGGAGCTCGGCAGCAGACTCACCGTCCGTCGTCGACCCCCCGGTGGGGGGGACATGATCGAGCTGGACTGCCTGCTGCTTGGGGTGACTCACGACATCACGTCGGATGGTTGGCAGATCACCTGGGACCTCGCGCCGGCGGAGCCGGTCCTCGATGCGTGGTACCTCGGCCGTTCCGGGTTCTCTGAGCTTGGTACCACCACTACTTTAGGCTAGGGGGAATAGATGGGCTTCACCGCACCCACGACCCGAGCGACGGACTTCCTCGTTACCGCCGCGGTCTGGAACGCCGAACACGTCGACAACTTCAACACGGCTGTGATGCACCTCATCAACCGCAAGACGGCGGACGAGAGCACGTCGAGCACCACGCTACAGAACGACGACCACCTCCTTACCCCAACGATCCCCCTGAACGAGGTCTGGCTGCTTGAGTGGGCGCTGACGGCCGTCAGTACCGCCGGTGCGTTCAAGGTCGCCATAACGTTTCCCAGTGGCACGTTCAGCGGGGCGATCACCGGCGTCGGAGGTGACCTCTTCGTGTCCGGCAACGGAACGGTAACGAACACTCAGACGGCTTCGTCGAATAGCGCGACGGATGGCATGGCTCACCGCCTCAGGGGAGTGTTCACCTGTGGTGGGACGGGGGGAGTGGTCACCCTTCAGTGGGCGTCGTCCGCTGGGACGAACGTGACGATGAAGGCCAACTCGACGCTCTGGGGAATGAAGCTCGCATGAGCGGCCTAGGTCGCATCCTCGATCCCGAGACACCGCGCGCCGCGGCGCTGCATCCCGTCCGCGCGGATACGTCCGATCGTACGCGCAGGAAGTGGAACCAGGACGGGGTATGGCTGGACCAGGGATCGACGGGAACCTGTGTGGCAGGGGCGTTCGGTCACCGGCGGGCGGACGGCCCGGTCAAGGTCGGGGGGATCGACGAAGACTGGCGCGTGAAGTTCTACCTGGAAGCCTCGGCGAAGTTCTACGGAACGCCGGACACCTCGTTGCAGAAGGGGACCTCGGCCGTCTCGGCGTGTCAGGTGCTCCTCGAACGCGGAGCCATCGACCGCTATGAGTGGGTCGGCAACTGGAACGCCGCACCTATCGATCTGCGGTATACCCTGCTGGAGCTCGGTCCGGTGTGTGTCGGTAGCAACTGGTATCAGAGCATGTATTCACCGATCAAGGTCGGGGAGCAGTTCTACATGAAGGTGAACTACCAGACGACGGTCGACGGAGGGCACGAGTACGTCATCAACGGCATCGACCTGGATCCCGAGGACGGATCGGAGCCCTACTACCGGATGAAGAACTCGTGGGGTAAGGACTGGGCCAAGGGCGGCACGGCGCGGTTCCGTATCCAAGATCTAGAGCAGCTCATCTTCGAGGGCTGGGGTGACGCCGTCCTGATCCACGAGCTCCCGAGGTCAGCATGAGAGCGATGACCGAGTTCATCACGAGCAGGTTCCCCGACGCCTCCATGCCGAAGACCCAGACCAGCAAAGAGATGATGCTCCGCGTCCGCGCCTTCCTGGACAACTCGAAGACCTCTCGCCTCAGGGAGATCGGAGGGGACTGGGGACCGTGGAGATCACGCGGCGAGACGATGGACCGGATCGACCGTCGCTGTTCGAGCATGGGGGTCGGCCCCAAGCTCATCGTCCAGCGTGATACCGACCGGAAGCAGCTCTCCATCAGGGAGGTCATCGCCCAGCCCGCCGTCCCCGACCTCGGCGCGCACCCCGACGTGGAGAAGATCCACGCCGCAGTCTGGAGGGAGTTCGACGTCCGCTCCGGCGGTATCTACCTCTGCCGGAACATCGATGGCACCTCGACCGTCTCCAAGCACGGCTATGTCTCGGACAACTGGAAGGGCGCGGCGGAGGATATCTTCGTTCTGTCCGGGGGGATGGAGCAGCTCGAAGACGTGGCAGAGTTCATCGTCGCCGGTGCCAAGCGCAACGACTGGCAGTCCTCCACGGTGATCGTGAACCGCCGGATCTGGACCCCGCCGGCGGGGTGGCACGCCTACACCGGGGAGCAGCACTTCCACGTCCACCATGACTGTCCCGGCGGACATGCCTGCGTACCGTGAGCTATGAGTCCATCGGCGAGATCGGTCGGGCCTTCGACGTCTTCAAGGCCGATACGCATGAGGAGTTCCAAGACGTCCGCGAAGAACTGAAGTGGCAGCGCCGGTGGTTGATCGCGTTCCTGACGACCGTGGTGCTGGCGAGCTTTGGGTCCTCGGCGTGGGTCGTGCTGGCGAGATGAATGATGCCTGAGCAGGTCATCGCCGAGCAGAGGGTCACCATCGCCCGACTTCGATGGACGGTGCTCGTCCTGTCGGTGCTCATCATCATCGGGGGCATCGTCGCACCCGTGGTCGTGGTCGTGGCTCAGCGCCAGGTCGCGCGGAGCACGCAGATCGCTATCAGTTGCGTCTCAGCAAGGGCGAACGTCAGTCAGCTCGAAGCTCTCCGTGAGATCTCTGACCAGTTGGGTGTGCCCGTGATGTTCCGAGTCCCGGAGGTGCCGCCCGAGTGCAACGGCTCCTGATCCCCCTCGTCCTGCTGACGGTCGCGTTCGTCGGTATCGTCGCCGCCGTCAGCGCGCCTCCCCCCCGAGCGCCGAACGGCTGTACCTGGACCGGCACTCCTCAGCGTGACGTGAAGACCGGAACGGCGGGTGCGAACGTGCTCTGTGCCAAGCCGGGCAACGACTTCATCCACGGTGCCGCCGGGAACGACGAGCTCCGGGCCGGCAAGGGTAAGGACGTCGCGGTCGGTGGGGGTGGCCGGGACTTCGTGCGCGGAGGCAAGGGACCGGATCGGCTGTTCGCGGTGGACGACCACGGTGGCGACCGGATCAACGGTGGGCCGGGGAGCGACCAGTGTTTCGCCGATCGGGGCGACGTGGTCTTAGGATGCGAGCGCACCTTTCGGTCGAACGAACCGGAGATGGCCTCAGCCCTCGGTAGTTCGCTCCGTAGCGTGATGGAGATCGTCGAGGAGATCGAGCCGACGCCGACGCCTCCGCCCCCGGTCGTGACCACCACCCAGACTCAGACCATCATCTCACCGTTCCCACCATGTGAAACCCCGCCAGCTTCCCCACCGCCGATCTGTTAGGAGGTTCCATGTCCTTGACCGCAGTCCTCGCTCTGATCTGCATCGTCCTCGGCTTCGTCGGCGAGGTGATCGACGAACGCATCCTGCTCGGGACACTCGAATGGTTCGTCGCAGCCATCGCGTTCAACACGTTGGGCGTGACCTACACCCTGGGAGGGAAACGTGCTCAGTAAGATCATCGCGTTCTTGAAGTCCCGTCCCACCGAGGTATGGCTCGGCCTGTGGACGGCGATCGTCGGGGTCTTCGTGGCCCTTGACGTCGAGGTCCCCCCCGAGCTGGTCGCCGCCATCTCGGCGCTCATCGGCTGGATCGTGACCTTCGTGGCTGCCAACACCGATAGCCTCGGCCCTCAGTAGGGCACGCAGCGCCGCCCCACGCGGCCCCAGACAGCCGTTCTGCCCTCTCCTGGCCTCAGGGTCGGGGGAGGGCGTTTCGGCGTTCCTGGAGGCTTGACAGGCCAGATATAGGCGGGTATACATAGGGCCTATGAAGAACCTAAGGAAACGCCGCGACGCGGCCAAGCTCTCGCGGTACGAGCTCGCGAAGCTGGCCGACGTCTCCCCGGACACCATCGAACAGATCGAGAACGGCGCTGGCTGCCGCGCTCAGACAGCCATGAAGTTAGCTCAGGCCCTCGGCACGACCGTCGAGGATCTGTATGGAGGGAAGGTGGCATCGTGAAGAAGCTACTCGCAGCATCCGCCGTGATCGCGACGATCATGGCCCTGTCCACGCCGGCTCAGGGTGCGACGGAGACCATCTTCGACTACATCCCGAGCCCGCTCCCCGGCAACGTGGCGTCTTACAGCTACGAGTCCTGGGGCGTGGCCGAGGCCGGGGACATCATCTCGTTCAGCAGCGACGGGCCTCAGACCCTTGACACCGCTCGGGTCGTTGTCTCATCCTGGGCGTGTGAAACGGGAACCGGGTGGGCTGAGGACAATGTAGTCCCGTGTGAGACCACCCCCGGCTCGACGTTCGACGTCCCGATCACCCTGAACCTCTACACCACCGATCTCTCCCCGATCGCATCGAGGACGGGCATGTTCTCCATCCCGTTCCGGCCGAGCTCGAACCCCGAGTGCGCGGAGACCGTGAACGGCCAGGGCTATGGGGCCGACTGCTTCCTCGGTCTGGTCCACACCATCACGTTCAACCTGTCAGGCATCACGGTCCCCGACGCGATCGTGTACGGCGTGGCGTTCAACACCTCGGACTACGGCTACGACCCGATCGGTGACGGTGCAGAGTGCGCCGCCGTGCAATACGCCGGCTGCCCCTACGACCTGTTGAACCTTGGCGTGGAGGGGACCACCCCGACCGTCGGGACCGACCTCGCACCGAACGGCGCCTACCAGTTCAGCGTCTTCCCCTCGGCCTACTGCGACGGCGGCACCGCCTCGGTCTTCCGCCTCGATGATGGATGCTGGGGTGGGTTCAACCCGCTCGTTCGCTTCTCGCGCATCGTCCCGGAGGCTGGCGGCGGTGGAGGCGGAGGCGGCGGCGGAGGTGGCGGTACAACCACGGACTGCACCATCACCGGTACACGCGGAGCCGACGTGCTCCTCGGTACCTCCGGCCCAGATGTGATCTGCGGCAAGGGTGGGAACGACATCCTCAAGGGCCGGCGCGGCGACGACGTGCTGCGCGGTGGCCGGGGCAACGACACCCTCCGAGGTGGACGTGGCTTCGACGTCTGCAAGGGTGGTCCGGGCAAGGACAGGATCAAGGGGTGTGAAGCATGAGAGGCATCGTGATAGGGATCGCCATCAGCGTCATCCTCTGGCTGCTCATCGCCGCCGCGAGCTTGCACCAGTCGGTCACGGCCGAGCTGGGTAGGCGTGCTGGCACGGAGATAGGGCGAGAGATCACCGCATGCTTGAGCGTGGAATGGAAATCAGAACTGTGCGAAGACCTCCTCGCGACATGGGACATCGGATCATGAATCAGCGCCGCTATCACTCGACGGTGATCCCGATCGTCTGGCCTGACGGACGGTGGGTGGGTTTCATGGTCCATGTCGGGGAGCAGTGGTTCGGTCCGTTCATCAGCATCGGTGGAGCGAGGTTGATATGAGCCGCGACCAGGTCCACACGCTTGAGCATGTCCTGAACCCTCTCCTGCATAACGAGAAGTGCGAGACCTGCAACGCCATCCTTCGGCGTGCGTTCAACGACGTGATGCCCGGCCTCCAGCTCGGGCCGAACGGGGCCGACATGCTGCTCCGGCGGATCCAGGAGATAGCGGAACAGCTCTGGGCGCAGGACGCGG